>Ga0181531_10000260_pt1 | contig 37096 bp, 55 predicted proteins | sample PEATcosm2014_Bin_38_FD_119743 | JGI IMG/M metagenome (GOLD analysis project Ga0181531, IMG submission 119743) | Peatland microbial communities from MTU Mesocosm Facility, Houghton, MI, USA - PEATcosm2014_Bin11_10_metaG | ecosystem: Environmental > Terrestrial > Soil > Wetlands > Peat | place...
TACCCATCCCCATACCCATCCCCATACCCAGACCCAGACCCATACCCATACCCAGGCCCATACCCATCCCCATACCCATACCCATACCCATCCCCATACCCAGACCCAGAGCCTCTACCATCGATCATGAAATTACCTCATCCCAGCCATACCCAGACCCAGACCCATACCCATACCCATACCCAGACCCATCCCCATCCCCAGACCCATACCCATACCCATACCCAGACCCATCCCCATACCCAGACCCATCCCCAGACCCATACCCAGACCCATACCCAGACCCATCCCCATCCCCATACCCAGAGCCTCTACCATCGATCATGAAATTACCTCATCCCAGCCATACCCAGACCCATACCCATACCCATCCCCATACCCATACCCATCCCCATACCCAGACCCAGACCCATACCAATACCCATACCAATACCCATACCCATCCCCAGCCCCAGACCCATCCCCAGACCCATACCAAGACCCATACCCAGACCCAGAGCCTCTACCATCGATCATGAAATTACCTCATCCCAGCCAGACCCATACCCAGAGCCATACCCATACCCATACCCATACCCATACCCATACCCAGACCCATCCCCATACCCAGACCCATCCCCATACCCATACCCAGACCCATACCCAGACCCATACCCATACCCATACCCAGACCCATACCCAGACCCAGACCCATACCAAGACCCATACCCAGACCCAGACCCATACCCAGACCCAGAGCCTCTACCATCGATCATGACTCCCATCCTAAAATCAATAGGAGCTTATTTCCCCATTCTCTAGAGATACCATCTCGAATTTCATGCGCGGTCATTGGAGACTCGTCTCTTTTTGCTTTAGCCAAAGCGGCCCTACATCCAGACAAACATGCTCCGGTAAGCAACCGGAATTCATTAAGACTAAGCTTTCTTAGTTTTCCTTCTTTAAGAATGTCTCTTTTGAGAGATTCCATAGACGGGCGCCTTGATTCATCTTTCCAAATAGCATCGGCTATGGCTTGTGCTTCGGTATCGCCATGAGCGCACCAGTGCGTTCCGGCCAGAGTGACAAAATACTTTTTATTGCCATTCTCTAGAGTATACCTCTCGACGGTGTGTCCATCCGATGTAAGACGGACCTTGATTGGGCCTGAAATATTTTCTTCAAGCCCATCGCGATAAAATTTTCGCGATTTCATTTTTTCAATTCTCCCATTCTTCAAGAGACGCATAGGCTGCGCCTGTCATTTCAGCTATTTCAAGTCCCTGCGGGTTGATAATCGTTACGGATTTCAGCTTTGCCCCTATTGAATGGCCGCCATTAGGCTTAAGGCCATTGGCAGCTACGTCACTAATCGATCCTGACTTGTCCCTTGTATAAACTCGCCATAGTCGAAAAGCTGAAGATAGGGTTACTGTTTGTGAGGATGTTTCAATCGACTCAACAATTCCGGCATGAACGCCAGCGACGCCCGCTCTAACTATCACTTTTTTGCCAATCAGTTTATTTTTCATTTTAGTTCTCCTTTATTCCATAGTCTTTTGGTTTAGTTCGTTCAAGCATCTGACAGAGCCATTCATAATTTGGCAAAGTCAAACCATCTGTTTTTTCTGTTTTAAATCGCATCCAAAGAAGTTGTTTGAGTTGTTCAATACTCCATCCGCGCGAATTTGCAATGGCAAAAATTCTTGCTCGCTGCTTTTCGGTGATCATTAGAAGGGAATTTCTTCATCTGAATTGAATACTGGCTCAGGAACAAAATCTTTATCTTTTGTTTCTTTCTTTGCTTCTTCTTTTTTGTGTTTAAGGTCAATCAATTGAACCTTCACAAGTTCCGCCGCAAGCTTTGGCGTTATCTCGCCATTTTTCGCTGGCGTTATCGTGTAAACTGTGTCGTTTTTTCCGCTACCAGACCTGGAAATGGTCACAAGATGTTTTTCAAGGTCATATTCGCCCTCATGCAATGCCCTTAAGGCCTCGTAAACAGTCCACCCTTGCTCGAAAATCTTAGCTTCATAGCCAGATTCGCCTTTTACGATAAAATTGACCCTAAAGCGAAACTTTGGTTTATCACCCGTCGCGCATTTAGGACATAAATTGTCTTCTGAGCATAGTTCAGATTGATTCCCAGCCCAATGAGTCTTGAATGTGTATAGGTCTCCGACAAGAGCACCTTTCACAGATTCTTTGTCTTTCATTCTCAAATAGTTTGCGGAATCAGTTGATCCTCTGGCTTCGAATTTCATTTTAATTTCTCCTTGTTTCTTCAAAATGGTTTCTTAAAAAATAGTTCTGCTGATCTGAGTCTGTGTCTGCACCCATTTTATCAAGGCAATGGATACATATTTCGTCTCGTTTCAATTGGCGCAAAATCTTACAAGAACAAAATCCCCTCATTTCAAGATCGAGTTTTTTGTCAATTAAGCTGCCATAATTGTCAGTCATGTTTGATCCCGATCACGCGTTCCCAAAGAGCAGTTGCAGTCGAATCAACAACTGTCCCATCTCCCAGCATATAAACTTGAAAACGTTGGGCTAAAAAGTCCTTCACGTGAGAATAAATAATTGATTCTAGCGTCAGCTCCCCAAGTATTTTTGCTTCATCCAATTGAAAAAAATCATGAGTCGCGTTTTGAATTGCTTGTTGAAGTGTTTGGGGCGTTCCCTTTGATTGCATCGCCCAACGGGCCCTTGCTTGTTCCTCGAGTGTCACTTCTTACTCCTTTGTAAAGACGACCATACTGCGCCTTTGGTCACACCATAAATCTGAGCGATCTTGTAAAGCGAATAGCCTTTTTTTACAAGATTTCTCACTTGCTTATCAGGAAGCTTTTTGGGTCTTCCGCGTTTTGGCTGATATCCGCATTTAGGGCATTTCATTTTTCTGCCTTTTTAATCGCAGTTCTCGTTCTGACTCAGCTCTAGCTCTGATTTTGTCTAACTTTTTCAAAAGTTTTTTAGTTCTCTTTGTCTCTTGTTCACTTTTTAAAAGTTCTTTTGCTGTCCTCATATTAATCATTCTAATTTATATCGTATATTAATGCAAGGGTTATTTTATACTAAATTATGTCAAATGTTGGCTCCGCTATCTCTGAATTAATTCTTGATTCAGCTATTTTAAAATATTCTTCATTTATTTCAATGCCGATGAAATCTCTTTTGTGCTTAATGGCTGCTTTACCAGTAGTCCCGCTGCCCATGAATGGATCAAGAACCATGTCTCCTCTATTACTCCATGATAAAATATGATCTTCGGCTAAGCGGTCTGGAAATATTGCCGGATGAGAATAGGCTTCTTTATCCAGCGTACTTTTCATAAATCCCGTTTCGAATTTCCATATATTAAAGCGCACTCCATGCGTGTCATATTCTTTACCAGCGATTGCATTACTTTGTGCCCTTGTGGTGCCGTCTTTTTCTCTTTGTGTGGAGGTGTTCTTTGAGCCAGCATAAAGATTAATTCGGTCTTTAAGTAAGTTTGTAGTTTTTGGCTGTCCCTTTGAAATAATGAACATATATTCAAATATTGGATAATAGCGATTTGTTTCAGGAAACGGAATTCCAGATTTTTGATAGATCATAGTGTCATGAATATTAAAGCCTATTTCTTTAAAATATAGTGCTTGGCGGAATGATGTCAGAGATTCTGATCCATTTATTGTCTGATCGTTAACGACCCAAACAATTACTCCGCCTGTCTTAAGTATTCTTAAAAATTGGCCGGAAAGAATCTTAAAGTCTTCGAATGTGAATTCGATTTTATTGCTTCCATATGTTCTCAAATTATCATAGGGGGGGGACGTGACAACTAAGTCGATTGACTCAGAATCAAGATTTGAGCAGACGTTCAAATTATCATTAAGAAATAATTTCATAACTTCCTTTACGCAGCGTGATTAATCCAGAGAGCCGAGGCAAAGCAAGAATTAAGTCCCATGGAAATCAATGGTCTTGCCCTGTCTTTGAAGCAGCCTATTAATCCGTCGGCGTCAGCAAAGGTTACTGTTTAATTGCATCTTCCAATGCAAGGTAGCAACTCACCCCGAATAGACCACTGTTTCCAGCATGACCTCTAACGCACTTATGGCTCGTGTTGTTTCAACCATAACTTCTGGCATCCCCGTGGCCACGTTGAGGCTTGACTCCTATTCGTCCCCCCACCGCCATTCTTTAATTCAGACTACAGGTGGGCTCTTGGCCTTGACATAGGTAGCTATCTTATGGTGTAAGAAAGTTACTTATGGTGTATCTTTCCTATCAAGGGGAGCAGTGGCAGTCAAGAGCCTAACTCCCCTTTCTTTTTATTTGCATAGACTCACATTGTCAGAGAGCTCATTACAGCCGGCTGGGACTCTCCAGGCCTGAACCTCTTGGTCTATCTGTTCTGAAGGCGTAATGCCCCGATTAAGGTCATTAGAGGGGCAAATCATAAGGTCATTGCCAAGGCTGATGCATTCCTGATGGCTAGGTCTAAACTCGGTATAATAGTAGATCGAGTTAGTTTGTAAATTTGTCGGAGGAAGTGCCCCTATTTGCGAGGCCACCAATAAGGCTTGAAAAACGTTCAGTGCAACCATGATAAACTCCTTGTTAATCGTTTTGCTGTCTAACTATTCAACAGTCATGCCAAGAAGTGTCACAGAAAATAAAAAAGGGCCGTCAGCTATACCCTAACCAACGGCCCTACAATTCGAGGAGAATTGAAAATTCTTTCGAAGTTTATACCAAAAGTTTTTTAAAAAATAAATATGAAATGATTTCAGGGGCCCAGACAGTCTATAGTGTTAGGATATTTGACAGGTAAATTTTACAATTTATTGGATTCTTTGGATAATATCCAGTTGAGAAATTGAACCGCCAGTTCCCCCGTGAAATGCCAATCACATCTGCGAGTGATGTGGTGTCCTTGCCATTCCCGGAATTCTTCAGCGCACTTGGAACAAACGCCAGATTGATGCCTAAAATATTCTGGATGATTGAAGAGCCCCTCAAATGATCGTCCATAGTGGTAATCGCCTGGCATATTTGACTTGTAGATTTGCCCACATCCGGGGCATTTTAGGCCGTGTCTGATTATGAGAAGAAATAAATAGTCTTTTGGTTTTAAGAAAGAAAGAAAATATTGAGAGTTCGCGGTTGGAATATGTTTTGTATGGCGCTCGGCGCCCAAGAGGGCTAGAACCCCCTCGGGCGTGAGCTCTTTCATTAGGCGTGGCCTGCTTTTTCGTCTTCTTGAAGCGGACCCGCACCACGTTCGGCTGGCGGAATTGATCCAAGGTTTAAAACGGAAAGGACCGCGTTTCCTTTTCCGCTAATATGTTTAGCGAATTCAATCTCTACCTTGACCGAATTAACGATAGGCGTGACCATTCTAGCGATCACTCCGGCCTTTTGGGGCGTTGTGGTTCCCGCCCTCAAAGAGTCAATTTCATCAAAGAGCAAGTTTCGAATTCCTAGCGTTGTTCTTGTTACATTGGGTAACTTTTTCATTTTGGTTATCTCCTCGTTATAATTCCAACCAAGAGGAATTCTTAGCTGGTGGGTATTGGGTAGCAATATAGGGCGTTGTGAGATTAAAGGGAATAACGAGACTTTACAAAATAGTGTCTATTCCGTGTTCATTTTCCTCTTGCATTTAAAATTTAGGGGCCTTATTACATGCGAATTCAAAAAATGTGAGGGTAGAAATATGAAAGTTTTGATTCTTGTTTTGAGCGTTCTTTTGCTTGAGGCTTGTGGCGGCGGACCAAATTCAACTCCTGATTCAGTCCAGTCTGTCCAATATTGTAGCGGACAAACTTGTCAGGTCACTTTCGACGATGGGCAAGAAGGACTTGAAGGTCCGGGGTATATTTGTAAAGGCAGGATTTACTGGCAATGAAGTACCGAGTTGATGTTTATGATTTAGCGTCTCTTGTAATCGTCGTTTGCGCGTTCATCTTCATTGGATTCTTCTTTGCTGGATGTTGCTACCCGGACCAACCGCCGACTGTGGTTTGGGAATTGCACATGGAATCAATCCATGGCGTTCCGACGCCCAGTCCTGTGCCATTTGTGGTAGATGTTGAATAATTCAACATTGGCTGGGTTTTTGGTTGAACCTTTGGGTTGAAACAGGGAAATTTAGCAAATGAAAATGATAATTTTAACTACTCTATTTTTATCTTTTGTACTTGGAATCTGTCTTCTTTCGGTGGCAAGATATCAGGATGAACAAAATCAATGCTTTCTTTTCCAGCGAGAAAGTCGCTGGCTTTGTATTCGCCATGCGAATAGGTCGTGTGGTGACTCGCGCCGGGCGTCAGGCTTGAAACACTTGGCGTCCGGTTTATGAAAAAGAAACTCGGGAAATACGAGACTAAAACTCCTTACCGAAGGGACCAGAAGAATTTCCATAATCGGAAGTGCCTGACTTGTGATAAGCCATTTCAATCCTACGGAATTCAGAATCGGATTTGTCCGCAATGCAGTCATAAAATGAGGTACGAAAGTGTACTCGAAATATCGGGCTAAGAAAATTCAATACAATGATTTTTCTTTTGCTTCTCAACTCGAGGCTGCGGTCTTCCAATGGCTTCAATTGAGAGTCAAAAACAAAGAGATTTCTGATATGAGATGCCAGGAAACAGTCTATTTGACTAAGGCTAGAATTATTTCAAAGCCTGATTTTTCATTTTATGAAAATGGAACGAAACGATTTGCAGAGGCCAAAGGATTTGAAACGCCAGAATGGCGGATTAAACGAAGGCTTTGGGAACATTATGGGCCAGGCCCTCTTGAAATCTACAAAGGATCGGCCAAGTCGTTTCGACTTCACGAAACAATCATTCCTATCTGTTGTTAAAAACATCAGAATCTGAATTCATAGCGGAATAAACCTAGGCCCAATCTCATCTATTGCACCAAACCCATTTGTCCAATTAGTCATGCGCTGGCTTCTATAATCAAAGCCTTTTGCATTGAAGTCGCCAGCCAGGCCTACATCTAATTCCCAAAGAACTTTGCCTTGAATTTGTTTAAATACGCATCCGCCTAAATGATCGTGGCCGCGAACCGCATTCATGAGCATATAGTCACGATGGTTCCCAAGTTTAGACATGTAGCCATGAAGAAAAGCAATATCTGAAATTATGTATTCTTGTTTGGCATCGAGAATCATTTCAACGCCGTCAAAAGTCATGAGCTCTTTGAAATATGCTTCTATCCAGTGCTCCATTTGTGGAGCACTTTCGACAGTCCTTTTCAATGGTCTAACGTCGTGATTTCCAAGAAGCCCAACACATTTGGCCTGTGGCGCAGCCTTACGACAACTATCCCAAAATTCAGTTACTCGTTTTTTGGCAGTATCTTCTTCTTGCTTAGGAGTGAATAAATTCTGGCTCCGAGGAAATTTAGAGTGAGAATACATATCGAATAGATCGCCAATTTGTACAATAAAACTAGGGGCAAACCTTCCGACAAAAGAGACAAAATCAGACTTAACCCGATCACTTCCAAAAGGTTCATGAAGGTCCCCCAATATGGCTATCCGTGGCCATGGTTCTCGAGGTTTAGTTTCTGCCGGCTCATAATGTTCTAGATGCTTTTCTATATCGACATTGAAGATGGATGAATCTATTTTTGGTCTTCGAATTGGCGCAAGCCCTGCGGCGTTGATTATATCAGAATGTTTTTTATTAATGGCGCAATGTCTGAATTGATAATTTCTTATATTAACCCGACATTGATTATCGGATGGCGTTTGTCCTAATTGGTCGGCTAAAAATTTAACATCTTGCACTAATAGATGGAGTTCTTGTTCGTCCGTCATCAAAACCTCCATGTAAAGTAAAGGGGCGTTACGCCCCTTATGTAAAGTCCTTTTTACGTGGCAGGCGCAGAAGGCGGGGGCGGCGGAGCAGACCCAAGCAAACTTTGTGCTTCACTCAAAACCCACTCGACAATCGTGTTAGATTTCCAAGCAGGATTAAGCGAAATCCCAAAGTCCACTAGCGCTACAACCAGCCCAGCCAATACGGCCTCGTGACTAACCAACCATGCAATTAACGCAGTCATGAAATCTCCTTTAGTTATTTTGTTTGTTCTAGAATTTTATCTATCTTGGCTTCGATCTTGTCAAACCGTTTGTCAATATGACTGGACGATTTATCAGCATCTGCCACGGTCTCAAATGTCATAAACAAAAAACCAACAGCCATTGCTACGGTTACAATTATTGATGCGCACCATGTTAAGGCCGTCTGAAGCTTCAAAGTTCGTACCAGCTATTGGCATTTATGATAGTTGCTCCAGATGTAACTGGTTGAGCCGTTACTAACAAAGATTGTCCTGGATCAAGAATAAAAAGCAAATTTGAATCATTTATCGAACTATATCCGGCAGTTATTACGCGCGCCAAAGTTCCATTGCTAGAAACAGTGAATTGGCCATTTACATAGCAACTAGCAATGCTAGTCGTTGCGCTTGCCGGACGGCAATTGATGGGCGTAGTTTTTGTCCCTTGAGTTGCGATTGTAGGATTGAGGTAATATCTAAAAAAAGTTGTCCCGTCTCCGCTAGCAATGTCCGACGCAGTCGTTCTTAAATTTTGAAACAATGCTTTTTGATTAGGAAAGGCGACGCCTGCAGCCAATGCCGGATTAAGAATCAATGCTATAGGAGTTTCGTTTGTGCTATTTATTGTCTCTGGTCCTATTGGAAAAGAAAATGCATTTCCCAGATAGGTTTGTTTGTTGAAATAGTCCAGTATCGAATGCTCTGGAACTTGATTTTGAGTTGCAGGAGTTAATCCCATTTATTTAGCCCTCTAAAAGTTATCACCAGCAGAATACCCAAATACATCCATCGCCACCGGCGCCACCGGCGCCAGAGTTAGTCGCTCCAGCAGAGAAGTTTGAACCGCCGCCCCCGCCTCCACCACCAGGATATCCGCCCTTACCGCCAGCAGTTCCAGCAGTTGAAGCTGTTACAGTTCCACCACCACCACCACCACCACTACCCGCGGTAACAGTCGATGACCCGCCAGCAGTTGTTGGAGATCCAGCAGAGCCTGCTGCAGGGCTTGAGCCTGAAGTTCCAGCACTACCACCGCCTCCCGATCCGGGAGAAACGCTTGGGCCAGAAGCGCCGCCTGCAGTAGGTTGAATGTTCGCAGGGCCCGATGTGGCGCCGCCGCCCATTCCGCCCCCACCACCGCCCCAAATTGAAGTACCAGCCGCAAAATTTGCAGGAACTGCAGTTGATCCCCCGCCAGCGCCCCCGCCGTATTCAGCGTATCCGCCCGCGGCAGTGATTGAACTAGCCGCACCACCTCCGCCGACAGCAGTTACAGTTGATGCTCCAGGAGGTCCGCCAGCTTGAGCCGTTGCAGCGCCAATAAGACCTATACCACCAGTACCGCCGCCAGTTCCGCCAGCACTTGCAACTCCTGTTACGGCTCCGCCGAACCCTCCACCGCCTCCTCCTGCAAAAACATATGCGCCAGAGGTTTGAGATGTTGCACCGAAAATCGTATTGCCGCCATTGCCGCCATTGCCGCCAGCAGATGCGTTAACAGCATTGCCCGCCGTTCCTCCTTGGCCAACAACCATGTTGACCGAAGAACCAAGATCAGAGGCGTTAAAAATTTTCATTGAATATGCACCGCCACCCCCGCCAGAGCCACCTTTACAAGCTGTTCCAGAAGTGCCTGATCCGCCACCACCTCCACCACCACCAGCACCGATACAAACAACTTTTACTACGGAAGGCGTAAATGTAGTTGGCTTTGTCCAAGTTTGGTTTCCGAAAGTTGAAAAGACTTGAACGTTCGGAGAAGATGTGCCAGAAGACTGAACATAAGCGCCGGCAGCGTTGGTTACATAAAATCCAATGGAATTTCCACCGTAATGAAGTGTATATCCAGGCTGGAGGGTCGCCGTGTAAAGCGTGAAATTTGTAGCACTTACCAAAACGCTTACGGTAATCGTTTGGTTCACGGTATCTAAATTGTTAATTTCTATTTGGTCCACTTTATATTGTGCAGAAGCTGAACCGGTAAGCATCGCAACTTGTGTTGTGCCATTTAAACTTCCACTTACGTTTGCTGCCGTATTTAGAACGTTTGCATTTACGTTAACATAGCTAATAAAGTATGATGGCTCGGTAGTGGTTACACCAGCGCCCATCTTTGCTTCTAAAGCGTTACTGGTTCCATTGAGCAAGATCATGTGTAGACTCCATAGGTGACCATGCCACCAATAAGGGAAGACGAAACACTAGAAATAATATTTAATGGTAATTGAAAAACAGTCCATTCAAGTGATGTTCCTGCCGTTCCATATGTCACGCCAGGAGCGATATACGCTGTCCCAGCATTTTCAGAACCTAATTGTATTTTTATAGTTACAGCACTCGTAGTTCCTGGAGAATATATCCCCTGCAAAGCACATGGGTTTCCGAACGTATTTCCTGCGATTGTGGCTGTAGCAACACCGCTCGCATCTATAATTACAGTCCCATCCGTTAACTGAGCAATTGCTGATGCAGAAGCCGAAGATGTTAATTGAAATCTTGCTGCGACAAAATAGACAGCACTAGCAGAAGACGGCGTAAATGTAATTCCTGGCAAATTGCTTGCTGCTGCCGTTATTGTAATGCCTCCAGCAGCCCTTCCAGATGTAGAAAATCCGGCTGTTCCTGAAAATGTCGGATCGGCAAAAACACCAGAAGATGTTGTTGTCCATTGCGCGGAAGGTCCAAAATAAGCCGAACCATAGGCAAGCGCAGTTCCTGATCCCCACGTTGGTGCGCTCGCGCCGTTTGATTGAAGGACTTGGTTTGTTGTTCCGGCCCCGGTATTCTGAAATTTAGTTCCATCGGTGTAAAGAACCCCGCCAGCAGTAACGGCCAAAGAACCATTGTCCGTTCCACCGTTAGCGATAGGCAAAACACCCGTTGTTTGAGAAAGCGGAAGAGACAGTGATGATAGGGTTGTCAGTGTAGAGTTAGAAGACGCCGTTATATTAGCCGCATTCCCAGAAATGTTTCCAGATACCTGCGAGCCCGGAAGAGATAACGATGATAAGGTTGTCAGCGTCGAATTTGAAGAAGCGGTTATATTTGCAGCAGTTCCTGTGGTGTTTTGATTGAGCGTTGGAACGTCAGCTACTGCAATCGCGCGAAAAGCTGCTGCCCCAGAACCACCAGTTGAAGGGCCAGCTAAGAAAGCATTTTGAGATTGGCTCTTGAATGTAGAAATTGTCAGAGTTCCAGCACTAGTGACTGGTGTATTTGTGATGTTGAATGTGTTTGTAGAATCTGTAAGACCTACGCTCGTAACCCCGGTAGCGGGTGCTGCGGCCCAATGGCCAGTGCCCGCGTTATCGGTAGAGGTCCAAATTTGGCCAGAGGTTCCCTCTGATCCATCCTTAATTTGGATATGCCCACGCAAGCCCGTTGCGGTTCCAGTTTGAAACAGAATCGTACCAGAATTGCCAGAACCCGCATTCCCTGTTTCAATCCAAATCGAAGGGGTATTGCCGCCAGAACTTGCAGTAAAAATTCCTAAAGATTGTTGATTTTGTGTATAGAGAGCAAGATTTGCAGTATTGCTACCATCTGGCATGTTCTGAGAAATTCCTAGAAATCCCTTGGTAGTTGTTCCATCTGTAGCGCCGAAACTTTCACTGCTAACTGACAACCACGGATTATTATACTGCCCGAGATTTATGGTTCCGGCACTTCCTGGATTGATGTCAACATTTACCGCAGTAGAAGCAAGATTGCTTAAGGCAGTATTGGCTAGCCCTGAAATTGAGGGAACAGAGAAATAACCTAAAGTTCCACCAGAGTTAGTTCCGTAATATTTGCTATTTCCAGGCGTTGCCGAATCATTGACAAGCGTAACGGTCCCAGAATTGTTTACGATACTGTCAGAGAAGGTTAACGTCGATTGATCAGTGGACGCAATCGTTAGGGTGTTTCCGCCGGATGGAGTGATCGTAATGCCGGTACCAGCCGCGATTGTTAGCGCGCCAGTGAGGGTGTTAAGGCTTGATACGCCGCCTGATCCGCCCCCTCCGCTTGGTGGCCATTCGAACGAGGCTATAAGGCCCCCTAATTCAAGTCTTTGACTTGCCCATAGGCAGTCAAAGTACCTGATCCAGTAGAATTGGTATATTGCAAAAGCAAATATTTGAACGGAAGCTGGTTCAAATCCACCGCATATCCACCAGCCGATCCGGTTGGTTGAGTAAGCGCAGGATTAAACGTGAGCGCATAGAAATTTAATCCAGAACATGAAACCATAACAGAAAAAGTTCCAGTCGGCGTTCCTGTCCACGTGATTTCAAGGCCCATATTGTCCATGCGGGAAATATCAAGAATCTGAGTATAGATTGTGTTTGTGCCGGACATTGCCCCATCAAGAAGGCCAGAAGGGGCGGACCCTTGACCTTGAACGGTCATATTTTGGGGATAAAACCCGGTTGCAGGATTTGTTGATTGCCAACTTAACCCAGGAGAATTAACAGGAAGGCTTGAAACAGAAGGCGCTAAAGGACCTAAAACTACCGGATACTGATTTTTCCCACTAATAGAATTACCCTGCCTTCCCAAAAAAGGTCTACGGGTTGCTAAGACCCGCGGCTTCTATTAATGTCGAGATGTTTCAGAATTTAGTCTTTTTGATCCAATTGGCGCTTTTGATTCGGAAGGGCAGACTGTTCACTTGTCTTATTTAGTTGCTTGAGTTCAACCCCAGAGGCCTTCTTGGGCTGTTTCCCTTGCGGCGTTTGTTGGCTCGGCGCATTCGCTCTTAAAATAGCTTGCATGGCCATTGGAGTCTGATTTGTGGTTAAGGGCTGTCCCATAAGCCTTGAAAGGCCCTGTTTTTGGTGTCTATTGAGCGTCTGGCCTTGAGTTTTGGCGTCAATCAAGCCCTCACCCGATTTTTCAACCATTGATTGATATAGGGCAGGATAAAGCGTCTGGACCGTTTGAATATCTTGAGGCTGAATCGTTCCTTCTTTGGCATGCTGCAAAATCATGTGGGGGTTTTCGGCTAAGTCTAAAGCCCTATTATATTTGTTCTCTGCGGTTATGTCTTTTGGTTGAGGAATGTCCAAAGGAGCATTCTGCGTTGTTTTTGGTCTAAGCCCAGAAAGATAGTTAGTCGCTTGAGCTGATTTGTACCCGAGTGCCGCTGCGTGGCCAGGGAGCGTCTGTCCTAAATTTCCGCCAAGATTTAGCATTTGATCTGGATTTTGCCGTAATTCTTCTAGTCGCTGTTTTAATTTTTCACGCCTTTCTTTGTCTGGCTTAAAATCTAATTTTTCAGAGCCAAAGATGTTTTTGACATTCGATTTTGTAGCCTTATATCCACGCTTTTCTGAATCAACATAATCAGACAGATATTTATGCGGATCAGGCGATTGGCCGTTTGAACCAAACTTTGTGAGAAGATGTGAGAGGCCTTGATTGGCGGCAACATGGTCAAGCGACCGAGAGGGATTGGATAAGAAGGCTTGTTGATCTTCGACTTGGCCACCGCTGGCAAAATGTTCGCAGGATTCTAGATGATCGCCAACGCATCCACCGTGGGCGAAATTCCCCTGCTCAAGAGATGAGCCTCCAGGCCCCGCATAGCAGAGGCAGTTAGGGTGACTCTTGCCGAATGACTTACACCTAGGATTGATGCATGGCGGATAATGCTGCTTAGTTTCCCCAAGGTTACCAATACTAGGAACTGTATTCCCAAGATGTCTTAAAACCGGATCGCTTTCAGCAGAGTATTGAGTAGAATTTGAACCGTCAGTTACAGTCTTTGTTCCGCCTGAAATTTTAACCGAGGGCGCAACTTTATTTGGCTCGCCCTTCGCACGATTGATTTGATTCGCTGGATCGTTGGGAACGGTAGACGAATTGTCAGTAGACCATTTGGGATAGCCCGCTTTTTTCCAATAGGGAGACCCTTCATCTTCTTCGGTAGAGGCTGAAGAAAACTGAGAACCGAGACGACCTCCTAAAGCTAATTTGACAGGCTTTTTTTTGTGTTTCAAATGATCTCGATTCGTTTGTGTTTTCTTGGTTGAATTTGTTGCGGTTCATCAGTCAATTCTTTATGAATTCGCTCGAGCTCGTCTTTTTGCTGTTGTTGATAAACCGGGTCATTTTGTTGGGCATCGTAAATGGCATTGCTATGATAAATCCAGCCGCAAAGCGCCAAATATGGAAGACCAAGAACAATGAAAAGGCCAATAAATACTTTTTTCCATTGGCCCCATTTTTGGGGCATAATACGCCCAATTATTTTGCCGATGAAGAAAAAAACCAGAACAATCAGAGCTAAACTAATCATAAAATCTCCTTGTTCCTTTCATTATACCATGCATCAAGACAGAATTATCGGTAAGTTATTCCCTTGTCTTTTAATGCATTTGTTTGGACATGATCCATTATATACTCTTTTAAACCGCGTAATTTGTCATGGGCCAATTCTTTTGAATCGCCATATTCTGGCATGAATCTTGTCATTGCTTCTTGAACGAATTGATCGCCTCTATTGCCTAGGGCGGCTGAAATTATACCTTGCAGCCTGCCTCTATCCGTTTCGACTTGTCTATTGGATTCTGTCGAGGGAATCATGTGGCCTAGGCCTTCTCCTAAAATACCGCCCAAGACTCCTGCCTTTTCCGCCCCTCCAGCTCCGGCCCCAGTTGCTCCAGCTATTCCGGCCCCAGTTGCAGCCCCCGCCGCACCAATAGCGTGAGGACTAAGGTTTCTAAGCGCACGCCCAATTGGGCCAGCTTTTTGCACGTCTTTTACAGTTTGTTCGAATATTTTTTCATCTGTTAAGCGACGGATATTTTTATCAGCAATCGAAGCATTTGCCATTTGTTCTTTAATGGCCGATCTCTGTTCTGGGCCTACTTCTGGATGATATTGAGGATTACTCAGGATGCTGTTGGCAATCGCTTCCCCCTGGGGGGTAAAAACATTAAATTCATTTGCTTTTTCTGGCGATGCCATTTGGCCATTAGGAAGCGGCACTTGTTGGTTAACATTTTGGATTCCAGAACTAGAAGGCGTTCCAGTTCCAGCCGATGTAGATTGGCCATTTCCCCCAGCATTTCCAGAAAAGTTGGGAAGCGCATTGAAGTTAACCGCAGCATCCCGAATATCTTTAGCCTTTGACACTGCCAAATCAGATTTCAATTTTTGAAGATTTACAAAGGCTTGAGGCGTTCCAAGTTGCTGAGCAATTTTTGAAGCCTGATCTGTGTAGATGTCGGCCATAGAAGCCCTGGCCATTTTTGAAGCAATGACTTGGTTTCCATAGAGCGTGTTGTACGCTCCGAAAATTGTTTTCTGATTTTCATTGTTTTGAATTTGCGCTTGAACATCTCGATCAAGGCTTTTGTTCAAAGTATCTTGGGCGAAATTTGTGCCATGAAATGGAACAGAAAGGCCGCCAAGGAAAAGGCCAAGTGCTGTTGATACTTTTTTAGGATCGGACATATTGTCCCACGCGGCATTTGGGTTTATATTTTTAAGATTGGCCGCCAAATTATCAGCGTGGGTTGAAAGAGCATTCACATTGTCTTGGTCTCTTTGTGCTTGCTGTTGAGCGGCCTGAATTCTTGCTTGCTCAACGGGAACCATGGCTTGAGCCTTTGCAGCATCAATTTTTTCTTGATTGCTCGCAGCTTCTTGACCCATCTGCATAGCGCCAGTCGGATTTGTAGAACCATTGGGAAGATTGACCGGCGGATTAGCTGTATTAAGCGCCGGTTGTTGAACAGGAACATTTGTCGCGGCCTGTGTTGCCGCAGCCGACTGAGGTTGAGGCGCTTGATTGACATTCACTGTAACTGGCGGCTTTTGATCTGCATCAGAATCGTCAGACGAAACTGGCGCATCTGGCGTGCCCTCATCGTAATGAGCGACTTTGTCCTTAGCTTTTTCTTTTAGCTTGGCTTCTCCGCCTTCATATAATGGCAGACGCTTCATAGCCTCCCGCTGAACCGGCGAAAGGGCTTTAAGTGCTACGGTTATTGTATGGCCGCCCTCGTGTTTCATTGTCGCAGTTTTTTTATCTTCTGCGACCTTCTTGAATTTCGAGAAATCAAGCATTTTTCATTGACCCCGGCTTTTTAAGATGTTTGCCCGTTGCGCGAAGGCTTTTCAATGTGAATAACCGCATTTTGTCAGCGTTCCCAGTTTTCTCAACATGAATCGGAATTACAACACCGCCTTCATCCAAAGTCGCTTTCACAGTGTCGTTTTTCAAAGAATCTTTTCCCGGCACCTTGTCTTTTCCTGGAACAATCTTCCCAAGCTTTTTAGGATCAGCGCCGTGCTTCACCATTTCCACTTCTTCAGGGCTCAAATATCTTTCGCCAGGAGAAACCATTGCCGGCACCTTTTTTGATTCTCCACCCTTGGAAAAGTATTGCGCGAAATGGGCAGCCGATACTGCATGTTGTTCGTGAGGTTGAAGTTTAAATATTTCTCCACCATGAGCAACATTGATTTGATCAAGATTGGATGCGTCTTGTGTTTCTGAAGGACCAGCGTATTGATTATTAAACAAATTCGTATTATCGGCCAAGGCTGCATTGGCACCATTAACACCACGATTCAGATAATTTTGATGGCCCTGATCATATCCAGATGCTGCGCTTTTCGCTAAATCCATATTAGAATCGGAAGGCCCAGAGTCAATTGATGGACCGCCAGATGCGGATGACTGATTATATTGCGGCATTACTTGTGGACTACCGGGCGGATTAACTATCGCCGCGGTTAATGGATTGGCCTGAATTTGACCGCCATCTGCATGTTTTCCGATATTCATGGCATTTAGCACGCCAGTCGGAACGCCCATGGATGATGGGTTGTTAGGATCAGCGGGAACAGAACCGCCAGAATCATAATGCTCCATCCCAAGTTTAGTCATTTTATGAATGAATTCTAGTTTATGTTTTCCGTGCGGATTTACTTCGCCGCCCTTGTTTAATCCAATAGCACCCAAAACACTTGATGCGCCAGATTCGATTCCGCCTAAAATTCCTTGGTTATTGCTTGAATTTACGTTGTTGATGTTTGATTGTTGGGAAACTGCCGCATTGTTTGCCGACGTATTTGCATTCTGCAAAATTCCTTGTTCATTTTGTTGGGCCGTATTCAGGGCAGTTGTAGCGCCTTGACCTTGTGCTACTTGTTGAGCACCAATACCTGCCGCCGCTTGTTGTTCCGCTAAGGCTTGTTGGGCCTCAAGCGTTGCAGCCTGTCCCGCCGCCGCTTGTTGAGTCCCAGCGCCAGTTTGTGCAGCCTGTCTTTCCATTAATCCAACATTGGCCGCACCACCACGCTGTCCAGCTGCAAGGGCTGCTTGATTTGCGACATTTGTCCCAGTCGCTTGAGCGAGTTGAGTCGCCGCAGGATTTGGACCAGCTCCCGCAGCCTCATTAAGTGCTTCTTGCTCTACTGTGTTTTGAGTATTTACACCGGTCTGAACGCCAGGATTTAAAGTGTTTGTGAGAGCAACCTGTCCATTGATGGCATTATTTGCGCCAGTATAAGCATTATTTAATTGAGCAGCATTGGTTCCTTGTTGGATGTTTGCCGACTGGGCATTAAGGCCAAGAGCGTTTGAAATTCCCCCGATTCCCGTTCCGTTGGTGTTTGTTGGATTTCCAGGACCACCGACCCCTGCGGGAGTAATGTTAGGTGCAATCGCTGCTCCGCCGTCATCGAAATATTTCCGGCCAGCGATCTTTTTAATATAACCGCCCTTACTATATCTGATTCGTCCCATTCTCTCATTGAACTTCCTTGCTTTAGCGATTTCCATTTGTGCCCACCGTAGTTTGCGCAGCCAACGGACGCCACGCCCGAGTTACGCCAATTATTGCCGTGAATGCCGATAACGTCAAGCCCGCTCCAGCAGTAACGCCTTGAGTTGAATCATAAACTTCTTGAATAGAAACTTGAAAACTCTGACATTGTTGTTGAGCGGGTTGAACGCGCCATTGTTCCAAAACTGAAGCGCCACCGTAAGGCGATGTCTGGCCATAAAAAGCATCTGACCCATATGTCCCGGTATTGTTGATCGGCTGGACTTCAGCTTGTTCGCTCAAGGGCCCAAAGTCATAGCCGAATTGAACATTGAGATTATGAGGCGTAATGAAGGAGCCCAAGAATTGAAGTTCTAAGAATCTCTGATAGCCTTGTAAGCCCTGTAGCTGAATCCAATTTGAAAGCGCATACATGTTAATCGGAGTTGAGACGTCAAGATATTTTCCAGGAGTTTCCTGCAAAATTCTATCGTACTGATCAAGATAAGTGTGAAGGCCATTATATAGTGTGGCAGAAACGCCTGGAACATTGGTAAAAGTGCCCCATTGGTGAAAATAGTAATCGTACATGAGGGCAATTCCAGTATTAAGAATAAATCTGACTTGAGTCGTTCCGGGGATTACTGTCGCAGCCGTTACCGTATTTCCTAAAACAAGACGTTCAACTGGCGCTCCGATGTAAAGCGGCTGCAAACTTCGAGACAAGAGCCATATCCCCTTATCTGATTGGAAAAGAATTCCCTCGTCAGTTTGGACAATGCTATTTGGATTGTCGCAGCCAACAGTAGATGAAATGTAAATTGGCTGAGAATAGGTGGAGTTTGCGCCGGTATTATCGGGTCCTGCGCCATTCAAATAAAAGAGCCCATCTTGTTTAAAAACGATCAACTCTGTGTCCATTGGACAAAGAGCAGTTATGGGACCGGTTGATCCTTGGGCTCCAGACGTAGGGGCAACATAGTAGGTAAACAAGTCTGAAAATTCAACACCCGTTCCCTCAAGAACCTGTTTTGAATACCACATAGAATATGGGTCTTCATTGTCAACAATCCAAAGTCTGTCGTCAAACATGGCAGAAATTGAAAAAGATGGTGCTGCAATATCCTCGACAACTCCGCCGGTCGTATATATAAGACTGTTTCCAACAATGGCTGCGTCGTTTTGTGTATCTGTGATCGTGACATAATCAACCGCAGGATTGTTGAGCGTAGGGCTAGATACCGATGTCACCTCGTAATAATTCTGGTTGGCTGTTGACCACCTATATAGTCTTAGTACTACTTTGTTGGTTGTCTTTCCTGTTAGGCGAAGCGTTGGGAAATAGATAGTATTGGTGCCCTGATCTATGGTTTTGAGGGTATCGCCTGACATCCCAGAAGCGCCAAGAGTTGGAAGATTTATGATGATCGAACTTGTGGCGGTAATTATTTCAACGATCTTTGTATTCGCCTGAAGATTGCCCGGAGTCGTCGTGTCTGTTATAGTCTGACCGACAAAAAGGCCAGTTAAACTACTTACAACAATTTCAACAGTCGAAGAACTAAAGGAGCCAGTGAATGAAAGCCCTGATCCAACCGCAACAATTACGGGAACTGGAACACCTGGAGCAGAGTATTGTGGGTTACCTTGCGCATCTGTCCAGTAGTAAATCCCCTGATAATAATACTGCTGAGATGATAGCCCACCTCCAGAATTCGCTGTTGAGACTTCAATTGCATCGGGCCATAAGTGAAATTGATGTTCAACAGGCTTCACGCCATCAAACATCCATGGATATCCAGCACCTAGATGAAGAATTCGACCGGTCTCGGCAGATGAAACTTGAGCGCCAAAAGTCCAAGTCGATAAATTTAGACCAGACTGGGTGTAAATCGGTGGTGCGCTCGCGCCCTGGGTGGAATTCGTTCCCACTGTCGCGCCTAGAGGTCCGGCTGGGTTTGCAATAGATGCCAGAAAATCCTTGAACAAATAACCGATTTGAAAAACCGTCTCGCCATTTACCGTCGAAACGTTTATCTGTGGCAAGATTTGATTGATGATGTAGCCGCCGCCGTTTGAATACGCTAGCTTTCCGATCACGGTTCCTGATGCATTGATAAGAAAATATGTCGGCTGATAAACGCTTGAATAACAGACAAGCATATAATTGACGCCATTCACAAGCGTCGCTTTGCTTGAAAGTCCAATACCCCGAAGGATTATTGCAGGCGTTCCAGCGGTTCCGCCAATCGTACAGGTATTTGTTGAAAGATAATCAGTCTCAAGAGTCGAATCGTAAGTGTAAGTATTGGCGACTTCATAAAAAACCGTCATCACTCCATTTGTGGCGGTCGATGTTAGCCCATTATTCAAAGTGATTGATGCGACAACCCCAGTAATTGCTAAAATCGGAGAAAGTGATGACGAATATGCGGCGGTCTTGATCGTGTTTGTGCTTGCTTTATAGAACGTGACCCAAAGTTGACTGTTGACCGAATCAAAAGCTAGAGAAATAAGATCGGCTCCGGCAGATGTTAGGCTGACTGTTCCGCTTTGTACAAGAGTGTTGCTGAGAGATGCTAGTTTTATAACGCCAGAATCTTCCCATGCGAGATACAAAAGGCCTGCGTTAACATTTACGCTCAAGGCGTCATAAGCCGCCGAAATGCTAGTGATGGCCGTTGATACTGTTGCGGGCGCGAAAGGACTTTTCGGATTTCCGAAGGGGATCGCTATGTATCTCAATGAGGCGTTACTAGAGACTGTAGCAAGATATGTGATTATAAAATAATTGCCGACGACATTGACCCGAGACATCGTTGCGCCTACATCGGTTCCGGTTGTCAAAGAAACCGAGGGAACAATCGTCCCGCCAGTTGAAGAATCTGTGATTTGATAATAGGAATTTCCATTGGAATCTAGCCACGTCTCACAGACAAGCCCGTTTGGCGCAACGGCAGCATCAACCGTCGTTTGAGATGTGGCAGAACGAACAAGAGGCAAAACGCTTAAGCCCATGGGCTGAAGAGGTCCTGTGTTTATGACTTGATTAGTATCTTCGGAATAGAGATTTAGCGAGGTTCCAAGAGAAACTAGATTTCCAAGATATGTTGTGATTGTTGCGGCATTGGGAATCGTCGTAATAAGCCCATAGCCGTTTCTTTTTGTTAGACGTTTCCCAACAGTAAAAACGCTATTCTCAAGAGCAAGCCAATTGCCCATTGAAATCTGCCAAGGATCGGTCTTTAGATCAACCCCTTGAGCAAAGTTTATAGTTATTGGCTGAGGAACAATGCCAGCCATCTTATGGCTCGTAAGCAATCATTTTAGAATATTGAATACCAATGGAAGTAACCGAGGCACCCTCTGTAGCAATTAATATTTGATATACTTGCGTTCCAGCTGCAGGCGTATCAACGAATACACAAGATGATGATGGATAAATTACAAAGTTACCTACGCCAGTACTATTAGAAAGACGATGTTGCCCCACATATGCTGCGGTTGTTTGGTTATAACAATAAACTACTCCGCCAAGACCGCCCGATCCGGTTCCAGCCTGAATACATGCTGAATTGCCGCTTCCATCAGAGGTCATAGTTATTACTACCGGGCCACCAGTGGTTGTTATAGTAACCAAAAAATTAGTGGGTTGAGTTTGGCTGGTAGTTGAATTAAAAAATGAGCCACAGCTTCCGCTGATTGCCATTCCACCAGCCGAAACGGTTGATCCAGTTGCTCTTGGGACTAAATTATTTTTAGTTACGGTGCTTGTGGCTATTTGAGTGCCAGTAATGCCGCCAGTCGGAACTTGCAATGTATTGGATGAAATAACAATTGTTGAATTGTCTGGTTGAAGCGTTGCAGACATATTGCCCGACGAATCCAGACGCATAATTCCTGTTGATCCAGGAACAAAAGGCAATTGGATGTTATATTGAGAAGAAATCCCAGAGGGGGGCCCAAGAACTACACCATAAGTCGTTGCGGCGACGTTGGGCCTAATTGTTATTGATCCGATATCAAAATTGGCAGGCGTGGTTGATCCAGCGCCCTGTTTCCAGGTAAATGTTCCGCCAGCATAGCTTTCGCCGGGTAAAGAAGCGATTGTCGCATTTACTTCACCTGCTTTTGTAAGAGCAATGACATTTCCAGCACCGTCATTGTAAAAAAGGTCAGTAATCCCGCCGCCCGATTGAGCATTTGTATAAAGAAAAGTTAGATTGCTGGAGGCTGCAGGAACAGAAAACTGAACGCCATAGACATTTGTGGCACTATTGTTTTGGAAAGTTAAATTCGTGTTGATATTCAATCCAGCAGGTGTGATCTGAACTCCCGAACCAGGACTGTGGTTATGCGAATCTATAATCGTGAATGACTCATTGTTGTCTGCGGCGTACTGAGGGCCAGGCTCAGGATTTGACGAGCCCGCAGGATTGGCTAAAACCAAAGACATATTAGGCGTTATCGTTGTTCCCATTTAAAATATCCAAAGTGACACAGTTACTTCGGCATCACTAGTTAAGGTTAATGTTTGAGTGTTCAGAGGCTTACTCCTGTAAATTGTGGCAGCGGCATTTTGGTCCACGACAAACCAGCCCATGAGACCTCGGCCCAAATAATGATTAAAAGTCGTTGATCCATTTATCAAATTCACGTTCGGTAAAATATTCCCTTGTAGTAAAACATTAAAAAGCGCTGGATTTATTTGCGATGCCCATTGCTTCTGCATGAGCATTAAATTCTGATCAGGACTTTGGAAAATCTTAACGGCCATCTATTTCAACTCTACGCCATCAAATTCCATAACCGAAGCCTCCGCCTGATCCCCAACCGTTAAACATGCCCCCTCCAAAGTTTGGATCACCAACCATGGCTCTAGAATTTGTCGCAGTATTAGGCGCGCCTACGTTACGATTCGCAGCTTCCGTTTCAATTCTTAAGAGTAACGCTTCTTTTCTTGCATCAAGCCTCGCCGCCTGATCTGCGAATTGCTTTTTATCAAGAGACTTTGAAGCAACATCGACAACCACGTATTCATGCCAGCCAGAATAGCTAAATGGCATCATGTCTGTGTCTTGTAAGAGATCAAGAGCAAGAGGCACATACCAAAGTCTAAATGCTTGCCCAGTATTTAAGGGGATAACCGTGACGTTAGTTCCCATTTCTCGATATTGAAACTGACAATATTGACCAGCGGTATAGTTTGCCGCAGCGCCAAGCAAGAGATTGTATTTGTCAAGATCGGCGGCATTGCATCTAGACATTGGGACCCATCCATTAGGATTGGTCACTTGAGCGCCGAAGCTATTCACTTCCATCTTGTGAACTTTAAAACAGGCCGCTGCGGGCGTTCCGTTAGGATTTGGAAGACCATTTATGTTCAAAAAGTTCTGGCCATTGGGTAAAGGATAAAACTGTTGACCAGCACTGTAGAAAACCTGAAGGGGTGCTAAGAAATAATCTTCGCCATACTTTTGTACTAGTAAGCCGTACAATTCCTTGGCTGATTGATTAATCTCAATATTCCATTCATCGTTAGTGACAAAATTGCTCTTGAGCATATCTGTGCGAAGTCTTGCTTGATATCTCAAATAACCGAGATTGATCTGGCCAGGGGCGCAAGGCGTTATTGAGTTTGGCTGGCTAGGCGTGTAGCCGCTACCTGCCGAGACCTGATAAAAATAATTGGTCCCGATTGTAACGGATGAGTCTAGATACTGATTAGTTGTTGGGCTTGCAACAGTTGTCCAAGTTTGCCCGTCAGTACTTCGCTGAACCGTATAGCTAGACGAGGGAATGAGGTTCCATGTTAATAGATTAACCCCATTCCCCGTCTGAAGAATTACATTCTGAACAACGGCCATTTAGACCTCTATTTTACGGATATCGCGCCGTATTGTCAGAAGGCGACAGTTTCGCATCTACATAAAATGACATCCCAACCACCGAGTTATTGGCTGGGTTGGTCGGGACAAGAGTCGTTGTGCTGGAGTTTGTAGCGGCCAGGAATTGAACCAGAACCCATCCGCCGACATTTGCAGAAGCACCGCTTGCGATAGGAGCAATGGTCAAATTGGTATTTCCGATGACTTCAATTGAAGTGATCCCAGAAACCCCAGCGGCAACAACAGTTCCAGAAGAACCACCGCCAGTTGAAACTCCACTGCTAGTAGCGATAAACGGAACGCCAACCGCAGGAGTTACACCATGTTTTACGCCGACACCCTGCCAGCAAGCGAGATTAGTATTGGTATTCACAAGAGCGAAAGTAAACCCAGTAGCAAACCCAGCAACAGCAGCTGAATATGCGATTGCAGTCGTTGAACCAGTTCCAGAAACGTATGTCAAAGTACCAGAGGCAGCCCCAGGCATTTGAGCGCCAGTCGTGTTAAGTGTCGTGCCACTAGAAAGATTGGCCGTAACGGTGTAGAGGTTGCCGAATCCATCAGTCCAAACCGAGTTAGCATTTGCCGAAGCGGTCGTAACCGTGAACACAATCGGAAGTTGAGCCGTATTGCTTTGGCTAATCGTGGTCGTTCCATCTTCAGGAATGCCAGCCAGCGGAGCAGCAAGAGTAGAGGTTGCCGTAAGGGTACTAGTTCCTCCACCAGAGGTCGTAAAGCTATCAACACCCTGAACGCCGGAAGGTAAAAGATTGATCGTCGAGCTAAGTGCGGTTGTAATATTCGCTGGCGTCGCATTCTCAGCAATAGTTTGTTGGACATATTGGAGACCGCGTTGTCCTACTTGAACTTGAGGGCCCAAGAAGGTCGGAGCTGATCCGCCAACACCGGTTACATAGAACCAGATAACGAAGGTATTTCCGTAAGCATCAAAGAGCGTGAAGTAAGTTGAAGCCAAAGAACCGTTCACGTCAGCAACAGGAGCGATAGTCGCCGATCCGTCAGGACCCGTGCCAACTGATGCGATCACGTAAGGCGTTCCAGGAGTCAAAGAGGTTGAATTAATGGCAATCGTTCCACCGGTTGAAGGAGAAACAAAGCCAGAGAACCCGCCTAAATATCGGTTATAGTTAGAGGTCAAATGGATCAGAGCATAACCGGCACTCGGATTAGGACTTCCAGGGGCCTGATATGTGATTGATTCGCTAGTATGGTTACCGGTAGGCGTTGCGCTGATACTTACCGCAGAACTAGAAAGAATCGACGTGATCGTTGTCCCGGCAGGAATCCCAGTTCCTTGCACTTCCATTCCGGGCATAAGGGAACTGGTTCCACCAGCAATTGACGTGATTTGAGCTGCGGTAGTCGCAACGGTTCCGGTCAAAGATGCAGTCGTATACATATAGACCGCTTTGACGCCCTGGCCCTTTAAGGTTCTATTCCCGTAACCATTGCCGTTTGTAGAATCGACTGTGAAGTTACAATCAATGAGAACAGGTTGAGCCCCGAAGGAGTACAATCTTCCGCCGTTATTACCAATAGCATTTGCCATGATTAGGACCTCTATCCCCGGTTTTGCAGCGCTTGAGTGTCGGGGCACTAGTCAAGCCGCTTGTAGGAAGGCCCTACAATAGTGTAAGTTTGTTTCAGAAATGCTGGCTTGTAGCATGAAGGTCATGCAGACGGCTGTTAACCGTCAGTCGATGGTTCGATTCCATCCGAGCCAGCCAAATAAAAACCCGGCCTTTTTTAAGGGCCGGGAGAATAAACTCTCTGGGCGTTTTATTTTTTATTGAGGCAAGCTTACCACGGCATTAGCGCCAGGAGCATTGCAAGACAAATTCAAATAACCACCGACTCGAATCTCGACTGCGTCTTGCCCTGGAATGGGAAAGCCAAGCATGTCATAAAAGCCCGGGAAAGTTAAGAATTGAGGAATTTTCCCCAAACTTCTCAGTTTCCAAGTCTTCATCGTCAAGATGTACGCCGTTTGAGCAGGGCAGTTACGATCTTGAACGATAGAGATTTCACCGTTGGCGGTCGGTAATACCAGCGCCTTAAACGAGATTTCAACCTCCTCGTTCACTTTGGCTCTGATCATTTGGTATTGGCCTTGGCCCGTCAAATTCTTAACCAAGGTCTGATAAGAGACCGGGTTAATGAAAATAACGTCAGGGTCACCAGCTTCAGACGATTGTGCGGCCAATTGGTTAGTCGCATCAATCAAACAATCTTGAATCGATTCAGCGGTCCCAGCGAAACGAAGCCCAGCAAGTTTAGTCGGGCTTACGCTGCGGTTTTGAGTGAAGAAAGAGTCACTCGAGGCCGGAGCAGTCGAAGGAATCCAAGCGCCCAATCCTGCGATGCAGAGCATGTTGGCGCTATTCAATCCGTTGGTGACAAAGCTAGTGTCGCCAGCCCTGCTCAAATAAGGAAAGCTTGTGGACCAGCCGCTAGGCGTTCCAGCCGCACCTTGTTGAGTCGCGCTTACCGTCACAGTACCGGCACCAGTATCAACGGCGATGACATAACCGATGGCTGCACCAGTTGATTGGGTTGCAGTGCTTCCGCTTACCGAGAAGCTTGTCAAAGCCATGTTCACCGAGAACTGATAAACTTGACCGAGGTTGTCGAGGGTAATGACTCCGCTTGTGATCGAGCCAGACCCACCATTAGCGCCGTAAGAGCCGCGAGTACCAGAACCGTCGCTAAACATCTGGAATGCAATGTCATTGGCAGCCCCCATGTAAAGAGACTTAACGTTCATCTTCGCTGCAGGCATGAAGGCTCCGATATTTTGAGCCGATGCACGCAAGAATTGGTTCTGGATAGAGCCAACGCGGTAAACGTTAACTGTGGTCAAAAGGAAAGACGCAGTGGCCGGCGCAGTTTGATAGGTCTGCGCGGTTCCGAGGTTCGCAGAACCCCCACCACCAACATCATAGAGCACGGGAATCGGAAAGTTCAATCCGCCCAAGCCCATTTCCGTTTCATCTTTGTCGCACATCGACAAGAAACGGTTTTTGTTAAACACAAGGTCTTTCATGACCCATGCGTCATCAGAATAAAGCTGCTTTAAGACCTGCAAGTTATCCTGACTATTTGAATATGCAATCGCTGGATTCGCGGGAGTACCCATATATTATCCTTGTTTAGCGGCCTGCACCCTTCGGATCGCTTCAGCGATCTGTTCAGATTCTGACAAAAGGTGAAAAGGCTTAGGCTTCACGACTGTTGAAGTCGGAGCCATGTTTTGTGTTAGAGTTTTTGATTCAGTCTTCGGAGCGCCTAACACTTTCTTCTCCGTTACTGGTTTAGCTTCGTCATCAAGAATCGTTTTCCATTTCTGGGCACGTTCTGTCAGAGCGTCAGATATTTCTTTTGCGGCTTGTTCGACCGTGAGCTCGGTCCCGTCTTCTTCGAATGAATCGTTTATGTGCTGAAGGACCGTGTCGTAAGCTTCCATCTTTTTAACGGCCGCAAACTCAGGCTTTTCAGCAACTACTCGTTGAATCTCAGCCTTCCAAAGTGCTTGGTTGGCCTCGTATTCCTTAACTTCCTTTTCTTCTAAGGTCTTTCTAAGCTTGACCTGTTCTTCTCGAAGCTGGCGAAGTTCCTCTTTTGTAGGGTCTTTTGCCGCCTCTTTATTGAGCTCATGTTTCACAATTTCTTCATAGGCCACGCCTAATTCATCAAGCCCCGAATAATCTTTTGCTTTTATTTTTTCTTTAAGCTTATGAAATGAGTCAGCATCCGCCATTTTCTCAGCGAAGGTCCGCTCTTTTTCTTGAATGGCTTTCTCTCTTGCGCGCTGGGCCGCTTCTTTTCTAGCGATGGCCGACACTTTGGGAGATAACTGGATTTCGCCAGGCGGTACTTCGGCAACGGGTGCCGTCGCGGGAGTTGTAGTTTCCGCTACTGGGTTCTCTGGTATTACGCGTTGAGAGCCCGTAATGGTAGTTGTTCCTTTTGGATCAAAGCCTTGAAACTCTTTAACGGGAAGATCGAATTGATTAGGCTGATTGGTTTGAGTCCCTACGGGCATAGGCATAGCTTCTGTTGTAAATGGCATAATTTTTTCTCCTTAGTTAATTAAACTGCAACGTTACTAGTTGGGCTTACCGAAGGTTGAGGCGGCGCGACCGGCAATGGTTGTTGGGGTTGTTGAGCAGGGCCCTGAACCGGCGGCGGCGCCGCCTCAGCCTTCAAATTTTGAATAGCTGTAAAGTATTCTTGGATTAATTGAAGCTTTTCGTCTTCTATGTCAGTGACTACGTATTTATTGTAATATTGAACCGTCTTTTGAGTCGCAAGGTCTGTTGGATCAAGTATGAATTGATCGGGCGGATTGTAACCCTTTCGGCCATCCTCAATAATGCTATCCAAGTCATGTAAAATCCGCTCTTCTAACGCGACGGCTAATTGATCGTCTTGTTCAAGGTCTGGGAGTCTTGAAAGTCTTCGAAATTCTTGATTTGTTATTTCACCAGCGGCCAACATCTCAGACAATTTCGATTGTCGCCCCACTGGGTCTTTGGGTAAAGACGACTCTTCATAACAGCGAATGACGTTTGTATTTTCTAAAAGGTCAATCTTGGGGAAATCTACTTTACGAGTCCCATCCCGGCCTGGATAGACAGTCATGTACTTTCCATCTCTTTTTGCAATTAACGCTGCGCGATCAAGCGTTTTGGACGCTAGGTCAGTATAGAAATCTTGATAGCGCTTCTGCATAGCAGAGGATCTTGTTGATTGGATGTTCATATACTCGCGCTGCGCTTCGCCGCTATTTAGGCCTGCTGGCTTTGTCCCATTGGCACTTAACGAACTGATACCTGAAATTTGATAGGCGTTTTCGATGAGCCATTTGATGTATTCATAAATCTCAGCATTGTTAGACGTTGCGTTAACAAACTGAGGAGCCTCGGCCATCGTTTTAACTTTGATGATTGAAGCAATATTGTTATTGAATGCCGTCTCAAGGACTTTTGAGAGTTCACTGATAATGATCTTTGGAACGCCGGTTAACTCAATGGACTGAGATGCGATAATTAGCATCTTGTAGATTTCCATTTGCGTGGGAAACAAGATTTCAGCTAGGCCCTGGCTAAACCAGCCAACCATATTGTCATTGTAAGAAAGCTTTGAAAAAGGAAAGTAATCAAACTCCCATGATTCGTCTAACAAAATGCCATCAGCGCACGCTATTACATGCCGACCGTCCTTGGCCGCGTCTCCCGACGGAAGATGCCATCCTTCGCTCACAATGATATTATCTGCAATCGTGTCTGTTGACTGTGGCGAACTATCCACAGTTCCCGCTTGAGACATCATTATTTTGTCTGATGCCTTTGGCATTTCTTCAGCCAATACCCCACGATCACAAAGCTTTGTTTGAATTAATCCTCTAGGATTTCCATAGTATGCATCGTTGAAATCGACTAAGAGTTCAGTTTCAAGTGTTCGCTCATGAAAGACTTTGCCGTCTTTTTCTCCCACCTTAACAAGGCCATTGCCTAAGATTCCTGAATCTCTGAATGCTTGAACGCCTTTTCCATAAGTCTTACACCGGTAAAATTCTCCCCCGATGAAGTTATTGACTTGCTCGGCAATCTGTCTTTCTTTATATTTTGAGGCATCGGGAATCCAAACAGGCGAGGGGTTATCTTGAGTAATCTGAGAGGTTATGGTGTCAACACATGAATAAACCACATTCGCTGTCGGTCGGCCCATTGGCATTTGTTGGGAATTGTCGAGAGTTGATGTACTTGCTAGGTAGTTATAAAGGGGTTTTCCCGAAAACAAACGAGAGTACAACGACGCTTGTCGTATGCGGGCCGAATGGAATTTCTTCAGAAATGCCGTTGTGCTTAAAAGTTGGACTAGCAATTGCTCATCAGACTGTGAATGCCACCACGCGTAATAGTTAGAATCCTTTTCAATTGTCTTCTTATCCCGCGGGTCAATGACTTTATCTTTAACCTTTATTACTTCAATTGGCTCTATCGCGAAGGCCATTAGACTTCAGCCTCGGGAAACATCTTATCAGCCAATTGCTGGGCCGTAAGATTCATGGTTGAAACCATTTCTTTAATCTTAGAATTAGCCTCGTCTATTGCTTTTTGTTGAATAGGATCAATAGCACTATTCGTTGGCGTCGGAGGCAATGGCTCTAGTTTTTTTACTTGGAATTCGTCAGACTCTTCAAAATCAATCTCATGCTCAATACTCTTGAAACGCTTCACTCCAGCGGCCCTCAAGGCTTGAACTAATGAGACAGTTTCCTGTAAGTTCATTACAGACTTTCAAGGTATTTGGCCAAGCGGGCTGAAATCTTCTTACGCTTAGCTTCGTCCTGGCTAGATTCATTCTCGCCCATCTCGGCATCCGTTGCCGGCTCATGGTCTGGACTATCAAGAACATCGTTTACTTCATCGTCTTGTTTCTGGTCCCAAGCACGATTCGGATCGACTGCATCTTGACCGGCATAGTCCATATCTTGGCGAAGATCGGCTTGACCCGATTGTTTCTTTTTCTTTCTGATGGACGCTGAGAGTTCTTTTCCGTCAAGCATGTCAGTCTTCCTTTTTGCTCAAGTGATGTAGGATTGTGGCTTCAACTGCGCCCATCAATCTTTTGTGATCTTTGGAATGAATAGAATCCATAAGTTCAGCACCCAGGGCATCAGAGATTTCGTCATCAGGCTTGGCGCCTTCGGGCTCATGGCTTTCGGCCTCAACCTTCACAGGCTCTTTTTGTTCGGCAGCGTCTTCTTTGTCAGGCCGTTTTAGATGTGCTAGAGGCATGATCGCCCTCCTTGTCAATTACACAGTCAATAATGGCCGAGAAGGCTTTCATCATGGATTTATGATCTTTAGATTCAATGGCTTGAGATAGTTCATCAAGGGCAGATTCGACGAGCTCGTCCATTTCGGTGAATCCATACTTTGATACACCACTTAACTTTCTAAGCTTTGGGAGTTTTTCAGTCTGAAGAAAAGGGAGCTTCGTCATACACTATTGACGTAGTGTTTCAGAAATTATATTGATTGAACCATGAATCGTCGTGGATTTTTAAAGGGACTGTTGGGAACCGGAGCTGCTTTAGCTATCCCCAAGGCTTTGTTGCCCGAACTAAGTCTACCAACATTTGAATCTGTGGCAGTTCAGCCTATCATCGAATATTCCCATTCTTTAACTCAACTAGCTATTTTAAAAGAACTTTATTCAGACAATATTGAGGAACTTGTCTATCGGAGAAATCCATTTTTAGAAATGATCCAGTCAGAAAACCAATGGACCGGAACTTCTATGCCCATTCCTATATCTTATTCTTCATAACGATTCCAAGGCGGCACGCCGAACCTATCGTTTTGCCAACTAAACGCATCGCCCTGCTTTTGGGCCTGTTCTCGCTGAATCTTTTCGATAATAGCCTGCTTGTGCAAGTCTTCTTGCTCTTTGATATATTCTGGAGTTCCAAGTTTAGGAACAATCTTCGCTGGCCTTGATAAGAAGTGCCAGCCGTTGAACCAGCCATAGAGAAACGCGTCGCATAAATGATTTGGAAGTGTAGGATGTTCCTTCCTCGGGAAGGCTATTCGATCTCCGTCAGTCTGCCAAACAAGGCGCATCATTTCGTCGACGAGCTCAGAGCAGGACTCATGGATTTTGATTTTGCCAGTCAAAAGATCGCCGTTACATTGCTCGATATGCTCGGCCTTCCCAAGTTTATCAGCATAAACAAAGGGGATGTCGCCACGCATGTTCATTGTCTCAACGCCCTGCTTATTAGCGCCGTCAATGATTACATTTTGCACAGGAAAGTAAGGATCATTGAGATATTTCTGGATTGTCTTTTTGACTGATAATTCAGGGTCATCATGATCAAAATACATCTTGGGCTTCTTAAAGCATTTGATTATGTAGAGATTTGGATCATTCTCGTGATAGCCGCTTAGCACAAATGCGTTATCGTCTTCCCAGCCAGTATCAACGCCGAGGTTAAACGTCCAGCCCTTAGAGCCTGGATATGGCAAATCCTTATAAAGATTTCTCTCAGCCGAGTACTTGTAAACCAGCTTGTCTTCATCGACCACCCATTGATTGAGATATGCTTGCCTGAATCGTGCGGTTCCCATTAGCTGGGGTTGATTTACTGCTATGAAGTTGAGCTCTTCTTGCCATTGCTTACAGACATATGGATTGTCATGAGCCGACCATTGATGAAGGCTCCAGCCCTTTTCTTTTCCGATAGTGATGTCATAGAAAAGTCCGAAAGTAATGTCTGATGCCATGCCAGAAAGAACAACTGTTCCTTGCATATCTACAACTGAAGGTCTAAGAACTACGTAAACAAGGTCCCTTAGATCAATTGTATAAAGAGCAGCTTCGTCGATTATGATTAGTTTGTATTTACGTCCAAAGAGTTTCTTGCGCTCTTGTTCATTCACGTCAACGCCAGCGACGTAAATTACAGAGCCGCCAGGTCCAGTCATCGTTAGTTCCGATTTGTTCGGAACATATCCTAGGTTACAGCGTTCATTGATATGTAGGAGCACGTCTTTCCAGATGATCCCCTTAGCTGCCATGCGAGTGAGGCCAAGATAGAGAATATTGCATTGAGGAGTTTCTTCCGCCTCTTTGAACATGTAAATGCCATCGGCGTAAGATTTGGCTCCGCGGCGAGTAGTGAATGATGCCTTGAGCCTATGTGGGTCTTCGATGAGTTGTATTTGTTTATCGAATGCTATGGATTTCCAATCAAATCTTGAATGTCTGTATTGATGAAGTCTTTGAAGAGGCGTTGTCATTGTTCTTTCTTATAGACTTTAGCCTTTTCAGCGATCATCTGAGGGTATTTGCTTTCGATGTATTCAAGGGTTTCACGCGCTATTTCTTCTTCGTTCTCGGGGCTAACATCAATTGCTTCAGGCTCTGGCACTATCTCTTCTTTCTTCGGAGCGTGTAGATAGCGGCTAGCTTCTTTGGCTGCTTGAATCCGCATCTCTGGAGTAATGACATAACCCATTTTGATAACTGCGCCATCGCCTTCAGCTTTTTCCGCGAAGTAGACCTCGTTTTCATATCCAAGACCTTTCCAGTCTCCATTTGCAAAGCGTAGCAGAATTTCGAGCGGGTCCATTCCACATTTTTCAGCTAGTTCTTGGACAATGAGTGTTCTTTTGTTAGGTGAGCCCTTCGGTCTTCCTGAGTTACCTGGCTTAAATGGCACGTATAGTTACCGTTGAATACATAGTTACTTTAAGTTACCTAGTAAACACAACATTAGCTAGCGGCACGATATCTGTCTTATTAATTATGACTCCGTCCTTATGATAAAATATTGATTTTACTATATATTTAGCATCGTGAACGGTTTTAGCTGTTAGTCTAAATTCCTCTACAGGCTCTTTATTCTCGCCATTTGGAACACCTTTGTGAAATTTAACGAATTTTCTAGGAATTGCTTCCGCTATCATCTCTTCGAGTGTCATTGTCTCTCCTTAAGTTTTTATTCTTCGCGATCGCTCTGCCAATCTTTGTCAATGGCTCTGCGATATGTGCAAAGCCTTCAGTCAAAAGCCTTGCAATTCCATGATGCCGCATTTCTACTTTCACGTAAACGAATTCTAATAGGTCTTTCTGCATCACTGAGAATCCAAAGATATGGCTTTCATTGTCTTTTGAGCAAGCAACTCGGACATTGTTCTCTGGATTCATCAACTTTTCTTTGATTTCATGTCGATAGAATCCATCGGGAATCAGTTCTTCTTGAGGATGTGAGTCGAACCATACTGACCTGCGCCATGTTGAAAAGATGAATGGAGCATCGTCCTTATAAACAAATGGTCTTAAAACAACTATCACTCGGTCTAAGTCCATTAAGTTTATGAATTCCTTTATTCTTTTGATAGCCCTATTAATTGAAGAATAACAAATATCTGTTGCTGATTCTATTTCTCTGAGACTTTCTCCTTCACAATGAAGCTTCCACACTTTCCTTGCGATCCATGGTCTTACTTTATTATCACCATGTTTGAAGATTCTTTCACAAATACTTTCAAATTCTGGGTGATTTAAAAATTCTTCTTCTTTGCCAAATATCGGGTTTGGCCAATTGCTTCCTTCTTCATTTGTTCCGATTGTTGGCGAGATACCACATGAGCCGGAATATGATTTGAGAAGCCCATCGGACGCTTCAATATCTTTGAACCATTTTTTATTAGCTTTTCGATACCATTTGGATTGAATGGCTTCACAGATATTACACCCAATAGTGATATTGAAATGCCCACAATTAGACCGCGTCATTAGGCGGTGGAACCGCAGTTAATTTCTGAGGATTATTTTTCAAGTTCTCAGCTTCAATTTTCTTTCGATTCTCTTCTGAGATTTCCCAGGTTAAATGATTTGAAACACTTTTATGTAGCGTCCTATACATTTGCTCGAGAGTCGTTTCGTGGATTTCATTTTTGATGTGATGAATATCGGCAATAATTACCTGCCGAGCTAGATCATCTGGCTCAAAGCCTGCTCGGGCGCAAAGCCTCGATACAATGGCCTCGAATTCAGCCCTTGTCTTTGGCAGGGGGATTGTGGCTTCCCAACCTATATTTGGATAAATGCTGTCGGGGCCTAAAGGCTTTTCCTGCATCTCTTTTCTTGTCATTGGGTCACCGGCGGAGTCGCGTCACCTTGATCAATTTTATCAGGAGTTGATGCTGGTTTAGCTGCCCCATTCGCTTTGGCCTTTTGTGCGGCTAAGGCTTTAGCAGTTTTTTCTTGCTCCGCTTTGATTTCTACTTTAGCTGCCTGATCTGCTTCATTGTCGAGGACTCTGAGTTGGCGTCTAATATCATCCATTTGCTGAGGGATTTTTTCAAGCTGCCATTGAAGATGGCCCAGGGTTGCTACTTTTTGATTGTAATCGCGATTGATCTCTTGAACGGTCCGAGTTTTAGGCATTATTTTTCTCCTTGTTCTTCAGTTTCTTTTAAGACATATTATTTAAGAAATGAGGTGTCAATGCACAAAAACATTAGCACTGAAAATACTTCCTGCAGTTCCTGTCAGGCATTTTTGCCGCAATGCTCCTATGTGATCCAAGACTTTTATTTATGGCTATCAAAAAACTTTCCTGATGCCCACATTTGCCAGGGCTTTAGGTCCGAAACAGACCAGCATGCCGATTTCTTGGCTGGAAAGTCAAAGCTGGACTATCCGAGAAGTGCCCATAATAATTTGAAGGACGGCCAGCCCTTTAGCGAAGCAATTGATGTATTTCAGCTTTTGCCAAATGGAGAAGCGGCATTCCCGCCCACATATTATCAAGACATCTACAATTCTTTGTTGAATGCAAGTCAACCAATAGCCTGGGGCGGCAAATGGCTAACGCTTGTTGATCGTGACCATTTTCAAAATGCATCTTGGAATCCGCCGGCATGACGTCATGGCAATATTATCTGGTAATATCCTGTATTATTGGTGCCATTTCATGGATTGTATGGACCGAGGCGCGCGTTAGAAGCTTGCAATCTGCTTTGAATATGGCTAAATGGACAAATGAGAAAACGGATATCAATACCGCTGTTAGTCAGCTTACTCCTATCCAGCGCGTTAATGAGCTCGAAAGCGATCTTGGCAGCGGACCTAAGCCCTCAGCTTAGACCAGCATTCATAACCCTTGACGTCAGTCCTTCACCTTCTCCTGCGCCAGATTCAGACGATGATTCAGATACAGAAGTCGCGCTAAATCCAGAGCAGCAAGAAAAAGTCATTGAATGTTTCAGAGATGAAAAGGCTTGTGAGACTCATTTGGCTACCTGTAACGCCAATTATGCACAAGAGCCCAAATCAATTATGGATCGCGTTATGATATTTGTCGGTGGGATTCTTGTTGGAATGGTAATCCATAATCAAATTCATTGAGTCCTATGATGGCCCGGAAGTCACAAGCCACAAAACCTCTTCAGTGATAACGAAATGGACAAATCATTTCAATGGCCCGTGAATTTGGATCAACTTCATCGTGAGAACGCCCACAACATTAAACATCTCATCGGAATGGTATCCATGCTTCACGAGATGATTTATGGTCTCCTTCAGTTCTTTCACATCCTGTTCATTTCTCTTTTTGATTTGAGCAGGAGTCATGCAAGGCCCACAAGAATTTGCCAGTTGATTTTTAGCCGATATCGGCATCGGCATCGGTGTTGCTCTACTCATTTATTTTGTCCTCCCCGGAAGCATATAAATCTTTGAACATTTTAAAGGTTCGGCCTTCTCCCGAAGTACAGAGCAAAGAAAGAAAATAGGTCGCCGCCTTATTTGATATTTTATGGATTTGATCTGGAGTGGCTGGCAGTCCGCCGTCATTTGCAGCCCTTTGCCATTCATCCTGAAATGCGCAGGCGATATTGGCCTGCCAACCTCGGCGATACCCCTCATCCTCAAGAGCTTGACGAAGGACATCCAAGGCTTCGGGAACTGTAATTGCTTTATAAGGTGTAGTCATTTCTTTGCTCCATTCCCCATAGGAATCACTTTTTAATCCAAACCTTTTCAATACGAACTTCTTGGGCATTTCCGTCATATTGCCAGCAAAAAGATTCGGCACTCTCGTAATTTTCAGAAGAAAATAAGAGAGAAGCACCGAGATAGGTATATTGGCCAATGACTCTGAACATTACTCTCATTTTTGATTCTGGTAATTCTATAGTGGTTTCGCTCATTTCTTAAGCCCCAATTTTATCCCAAGCAAATAATCAATACTCACGCCGGTCGCCATGTGAATTTTGTCCAATGTTTCTATTGATGGTTTTCTTTTGCCCGCTAGAATTTGAGAGACTGCCGCTTGGGTCAGCCCACAAAGTTCGGCAAACCGGGCATCGGTGATGCCTAGGGCGCTTATCAAACTTTCAAGTCTAACTCTGAAAAGACCCATGTCAAAATTCATTGTTTCATCATCGGAAGTATTAAAACTTCCCAATCTTTGTCCAATCATCGGCCTTTAGCTCTACTTCGCAAGCCAAAGCCTTAAAAAATGTTCCTTTATATTCACCCTCAAAAATTCCCAAAGTAGTAGGCCCCTCTGAACTTAAAATCCCAATAGTGTCCCCTTCTTCATTAAACCAAACGCTTTTAAATTCGTGGTACATTGGATTGTCCCATACTCCTAACTGGATAGTATTTATTCACTTCTCACTCCTGTTTGTCCGCTCGGGACAGTTACTCTTCGACATTTATCGCTCCAGCTGCGGACAAGTTTCCAGACCCATACCCATACCCATACCCATCCCCAGACCCATCCCCAGACCCAGAGCCTCTACCATCGATCATGAAATTACCTCATCCCAGCCAGACCCATACCCA
>Ga0181531_10000262_pt1 | contig 36819 bp, 30 predicted proteins | sample PEATcosm2014_Bin_38_FD_119743 | JGI IMG/M metagenome (GOLD analysis project Ga0181531, IMG submission 119743) | Peatland microbial communities from MTU Mesocosm Facility, Houghton, MI, USA - PEATcosm2014_Bin11_10_metaG | ecosystem: Environmental > Terrestrial > Soil > Wetlands > Peat | place...
AATCTGATAAGTGATTGGCGCACTGGTGGTGCCAGCAATCGGCAGCCAACTACCAGACATGGGATAAGTCTGGGAAGAACCCGCCGGCCCGCCGCTAATATATACCGTGTCCCCGGCGCTCACCCCGGAAATCTGGCTGATGCTCGTCCAGGCATTCGCCCATGAACTGCCGTTATGCGAACCCGTGGCCGTGTTGTCCACATACCAAGTCGCCGCGTTGGCGGAACTCAACACAAGCCAAAACATTGGAATCAGCAATTTGAATTTGGCAGAAACCGTCCGCTTCGAATTGCGTTCAAGAGAGTTGAAAGCATCAAAGAAATTCCGGTCGCCCCGAAACAACCAAGCGCACGAAAAACAGCATTTCATAGTAACCTACTTCTACTTCGCTGCCTTCGAGCAGATTTGTTGCCAATCGAACTTCCAACATTGTGACACTTAAACCTTTGCCAGTAGATAAGCACATTGGGTACTGTCCTCGCGCCATTCAGAAAAGGACTGGATGCAATTTGACCATGCAGTTGTTCAAAAATGATACAACCCACGCCAGCCATTGCCACAGATGGTCCTCATCGTGTTTCTACGGTTCCCTCAACTTCCCACTGACGCCTCAAGCGGGGGTGTGGCGCCGACGTTTTCGGTTGCACTAATGGAATCGTCCTGGTCTGGCTTCGGGGCGACCCAAGTTGGCATGGTCGCAATTACAGCAAGCAGCCAAAGCCAAAACACATTGATTTGATCGAAATACGATATGGAAATAAAGGCTGTGCAATGAGCAGCCAGGCATACTCCAAATGCCCAAAACAATATGCGACCAACTGGCGGTTCTGTCTCACCGCGCACAAACCGGCCAACAATCTTGAAGCAAGCCACAATCATGGCCAAGAAGAATCCAAGCCCCACTATTCCCCCTTCGACGCCTTGGGCGATGTAGTGGTTTGTGATGTCCACCATATTCGGATTGGCCACAAGAACCTCACCAATGCCGGCACCAGCCCAATTGGCCGTGTACGATGTGCCAATCAACCACCACTGGCTGAAATGCCGGACAAATTCATCTATCAAATAGGATCGATAATAGCCTCCACCGCCGGTCAAACCGCTGATCTTACCAATCAAGAACCAGACCGGCGCGTTCATTACCATCGCCAAGCCGACAATCAAAATCACAACCCCGCGCCGGAAGAAGCGCATCGTATTCCGCATTGGCCACAAACAAAATCCCGCCAACGCAGCCAGAAAGGTGAGCAAAGGACCACTCGACGCCGAGGTAATGATGATGATGAGCGACCCGATCATTCCCGCAATCGCAAGCCATTTCCCCCGACCGACGTTTCGCCAGAAGCCAACCAGCAATGGAAAAAGTGTGGCGCCGAAAGTACCCGCCAGAATGGGATGCCGGAATGACCCCTGACAGCGAAATTGGTCACCGCGTTGAGTGGTGAATTCGGGGACTCCGCCAAAAACGAAAAACGGATTGCGATGCGTCACGGACTCAAAAGTCATACTTGCCGCGATGACAACTCCCAAAACGGCGAGTACCCGAAGATAAAATAAAATATCATCCGCAGTTCTTGTCAAAATCCGGATGATAAAATAAACGCCCGCAACATCATAAAGCATCCCAAATGTTGCCGGACTTGGCCCGCGCATCAACTCGCAAGCAAACCCAGCGAATACCCATCCAAGAAAAAGTTTGTCCGCTGCAACCAATCTTAAACCGACGGATTCCCGGCGCATGAGCAAACGACACAAACCAACCAGGATTAGGATGCGCAAGAAATAAACGTGCAAACCTGCGACTGCAATTTCCTGCCCAAGTGGCATGAGTGCTGCGGTTGCGAGCAAAGCCCCAACTGCATTTCGACGACTTGAGCCTAGTATTACAAAACTCGCCACTACCAAGAGGAGCAGGGCCAAAGGATTCACATTGCTTTCCATCTTGCCTTCTTATTTCAAATTGTGTTTCCCCTATTATTGACATTGCTCAAAACCTTCCACACATCTTAACAGCTTTTTGCTTAAGCTCCAATCGCACTCCATCTTTGATAAAGACTTCATCGCCGCAAACATTCCTGGTAGAATCGCTCAGTGGCTTCCACACAACGTTCAGGAGAAAAACGTTCAGTTATACTCTTTCGAGCATTCTCAGTAAGTCGCTTTGCCAGTACAGGATTGTCCAAGATGCGACAGGTTTTCTCAGCGAAGTCTTCCGGAGAAAATGGATCAGCAAGGAGCCCAGTCACGCCGTCCTCGATTATTTCCGGCCCCGGTGGATTCTTTGTGAAAACGACTGGAACACCGCAACTCATGGCCTCTAAAACCACCAGTCCGAAAGACTCAATCAGACTGGGAAAAACAAATGCCTTGGCACCTTTCATGCACTTCAGCACTTGTTCCCGCTCCACCCGGCCGAGGAAGTGAACACGCTCTGCGAGCTTCGCCCCTAATATATTTCGGATGTCTTCCGAAACAAGCCGACCCTCTTCCTTGAACACCCCTCCGGCGTATACCAAATGTAGATCGGGGCGGTCCAACATTACTGGACGGAGTGCTCTGGCCAGCACATCCGCGCCCTTCCTTCGGCATACATGTCCGGCATAAAGGACATATTCTTCAGGCAGTCCCGGCATTTCTGGCAACTGAGCAGGCGGAGGCGCGATGGCATTGGGTATTACTGTCCATTGTTTCGGGCTAAAACCGAACGTTTTGCGCGTGAGGTCCAGAACGTAAGCAGAAACACCAATCCAATTCAGATTCTTGGCGAGAGTGGCCCGCTCGAAAAGGGATATTCCCCGCCCAAGCTTCTCCCCGGTTATTCGATTGACCGCTGTGTAACAGAGATGCAAACGAACTACAACCGTGGTTCCATTTAGGCGAAATGGCAAAAGCCCCTGAGAATCAGGCACTTCAACCACGTCAACCGCTCCGACTTTCACGCGACCGGAAAGCCACTTATGCAACCGGACACGGGATACGAGATTGCCGATGTACCGCAGCCTGTTCCTCCGTAGTGTGAAAACTTTTATGCCTGCGTCCATGTCTACTGCATTCACTTCCCCAAGGCCAACCACTGTTACCTCGTGTCCCCGTTGGTGAAGGCCCCGCGCAATGGTTTGAATTATCGTCCCAATACCAGCATGCGGGCGGGGAGGATATTCATTGCAAATAAGAGTGATTTTCATGCTGGATCCCCTTATTTAATTATGCGCAATAAACAAGTCAGTCTGCCATACAGCCCTGCCTCCGATTCCGGTTGATGATCAAGCTTATTGGCGACAAGAATCATATATTTCGAGCAGCCTCAGACCAGCTACCTTCCATGTAAGAGCACTTCTTGTGTTCAAGGATGCCTTTCTGAGGCTTTCAAGAAACGGGCGATTTTTATCCAACATCGTCATGTGCTGCGTTAATGTTTTTACTTCACCCACAGGATGGACCAGGGCATTTCTCATGTGCTCGCAGATTGCTCCTGCGGCATCCGATACTAATAATACACACCCGCTCCCACGTGCTTCCAAAGTCACCAGTGCACTACCTTCCTCGATACTCGGCAATACAAACACATCGCTGCCGCGCATCAGGTCCGGCAGATCGCTGCGATAACCCAAGACTTTCACGCTGGGATGTGCCAGTTGGGTGGAAAGGCGTTCCGCATAGCCAGGAATAAATTCTCCTGCAATCAAGAAAGTGCCTTTTTGGTGGGCTGATGATTTTAACCAGGCATCCAGGGCGTAATGCAACCCTTTCCGGGGCGCACAGCCTCCAGCAAAAAGGAACGTGAGTCCGCCGTTTGATTCGCGCGGCTTGGAATCAGGATAATATACTTTGTCATCAAATCCATATTGGTGCCGGGCCAGCTTTTCCTCTGGATATCCACGATCCCTGAATGTTTTGGCGACAAAATCGGAAGGACAGAGCAGCCGATCCGCCAACTTGTATTCCGATTCTTCGCGTTTCAGGACAGCGGCATTGAATGCATGTTCGTGGTTCGATGGCATTGAAACGCCCAATCGCTCACATTCCTTTTGAACCGTCTCGTAGGCAAATCGTGTGTGCACGTTGGGCCGTTCCAACACTGTTGGAATGCCAAGCCTGGCTGCGGTCCGGAGGGTTCGCAACGCGCCAAGTGGCCACGTGTGAATGATGTCAATCTGTCCTACCAATTTCTTGATCCGTCGGGAGACAATGTAATCATGCAAAGCGCAAGCCCGTATTCTGCCGAGGAGCCGATACGGAATCCGAAACTTTCCCCAAGCGAGGGTCGGCCAAACTTTCACGTTTTGGGAAACAGGACGGTGAAGAACGCCCGGAAACACGAGGACATCGGCCCCGGTCGTCGCCAGACCGTTCACCTGCTGCCATGCGGTGTAACAAATTCTTTCCGCCCCCAGCTTGTGCGGAAAGCTGTAAAGCACACGGACGGCTTTTTCGTGAATGGCCATTGGTGGTTTGAAACCGGACATCGGTATCAACCGGCAATGACAGGTTCGTGGGACACGGATATTGGTGATACCCGCTCGGGCCAGCCGCAGGAGGAGGCGGGACGATCAATAAACTGCTGATGCCACAATTCCAGGACCAGGAGCGAAAATACTTCCTTGGCAAGACCGCCTTCGCGTTCGTTGGCACAGAGCAGGCGATTGATTTCGTTTCTCTCAAAATAGCCCCGGGACACAGCGCGATCCGAAAGCAGGATGTCCCGGGTCTGATTTTTGAACTCACGTCGCAGCCAGGATTCATAGGGCACGGGGAAACCCGCCTTCCGGCGATTGAGAATTTCCGCCGGCAGAACCTTGGCAAAGGCAGCTTTGAGCACGCGCTTGGTCTCGCGCCCACGCACTTTGAAATCAGCCGGCAGGGAGGCGGCGAATTCCAGGATTTTATGATCCAGCAACGGCACCCGGAGTTCCAACGAATTAGCCATCGTCATCTTGTCCGCCTTCACCAGCAGGTCGTCCGGCAACCACGTTTTGCTGTCCACGTACAACATCCGGTTCAGCAATGACTCATTTTCGACCGGCATGGCCAGTTGAGCAATGAAATCCGTCGGGGACATCGCCGACGTGTGTTCCAAAAATTTCCAGGTGGAAATGACCGACGCTTGTCGATTAAAAAAAGACATTGGCCCCGAAGTCCGGCTGAAGTAGTACGCCGGCAAAGAACGGCCCAAAGCCTGCCCGTAACGTCGGAATCGTGATTCCCCAAACAATGCGCCGGCCATGCAAGCGGCCGCGCCCACCGGCCTGGACAAGGGGCCTAAAATCGAACCCAGCCGTTCCAATCGCATCATGTTGGGATAATTCGGGTAGCCCGCAAAGGCTTCGTCGCCACCTTCGCCCGACAACAAAACTTTCACGTGGCTGCGCGCCAGTTTGGAGACATAAAACAACGCCACCGCCGGCGGTTCACACACCGGCTCCTCCATGTGCCAGACATATGACGGCAGGAAGTCCCAAAAATCCTGTTCCGTGATGCTGATCTCATGGTGCTCCGTGCCGAACTTCTGTGCTGCCATGCGGGCATAAGGACGCTCATCCACGACCTGGCCACTGTCGAAACCCACTGTGAATGTGCTGACTTTCTTGTCTGTGCTTTCCACGGCGAAACTCAACAACGCCGAAGAATCCACGCCACCACTTAACAAGACGCCCACCGGCACATCGGCGATCATATGGTCGCGTACCGTCGAACCCAGCAACCCGTAAAGTTCTTCAACGACCTCATCAAATGGTTTTGTCCGCCGTTCGCCGGTGAATTGCAGATCCCAATACTGGCTGATTGAAATCTTTCCGTCCGCGGCCACAAGATAATGACCGGGCAACAATTTCTTCACCGATTGAAACAGGGTATTTTCACCCGGCACATGGAAGAACGAAAGAAACTGGCGAATAGCCGGGGCACAAATATCGCGGGGTACTGCGGGATCGGCGATGATGGCCTTCAATTCCGACGCAAAATAAAGTGCATCCTGCGTCCGGCAATAATAGAGCGGTTTGATGCCGACGCGGTCGCGTGCTATAAATAACCGTCGTCGTTTCGCGTCCCAGATGGCAAAGGCGAACATGCCGCGCAATTGTTTCACACAATCCAAGCCATATTCCTCGTACAGATGGATGATAACTTCCGTGTCCGTGCGGGAACGGAAGAGGTGGCCACGCGCCAGCAAATCCCGGCGGAGCGACTGAAAATTGTAAATCTCGCCGTTAAAAACGATCCAGATGGTCTCATCTTCATTGGCCATTGGCTGGCTGCCACCTGCCAGATCGATGATGGACAGCCGGCAGTGGCCCAAACCTGCGTTGCGGTCCAGATGTACTCCGTTGCCGTCCGGCCCTCGATGAAGGAGGGGGGCAAGCATGCGCTGGATGTCATTCTCAGACACCTCCGCCGCCGGATCAAAGACCAGTTTTCCCGTTATGCCGCACATAATATAATCCCGCTATCAGAAGTGCCGCCGGGTTGACCGAACCATTTGGCCGGCCTCCACTTTTCGATGGGCCACTCCCGCCTGTGAAAAGTTCATGAAACCCGATTCGACGCCCGCACCAGCTATTTGAGGATGTTAATGCCTTTTTGGAATCCGGCAACGCCGGAGCCCGTTGTCAGGGGATGGGCGTCGGTCGTGTTTCGCATCGGTTTGGTGGCTATGTAAACAGCTTCCCGGTTGAAGCCATATCGGATGATCTGTTCCTCTGAAAAATAATCACCGACACTTGCCGTGCAGACATCAAATCTTTGCCCTGCCAATCTATCTGAAAATCCTTTTTGCGAATAACGCCTGACGTGCCCCGTCTCCAATGGCTTTGGACGCCCATATTCCACGGTGTCCCTCAGCGCATGATCAATGGGCACCTGCAGAATTGCCTGCCCGCCAGGTTTTAACACGCGAAAAATCTCGCAGATGGCCGCCCGGTCATCAGGCACATGTTCCAGCACATGAAAGCAAAGAAAGTAATCGCAAGACTCAGCGCCATAACGCATGGCGGTAAGGTCACCTTTCTCCATACCAAACCGCTCAAGATCAAAACTCACGTAGTTTTTGCCCTTTTTGCGCCACAGGCAATAGGCCTGGAAACCGCGCACCGGCGCCACCTCAATCACTTGTTTATCGGGAGAGAAAAAGTCCGTCGCCCCTTCCAAAATGGCCGCCAACGAACGGTAACGGTGGATACAGTGGCAACGAGGGCATGTGGCGTGTAATTCAAAATACCCTGAGCCGGTATTGGGATAAAAATCCCCGCCCCGCCAGCCGCAAATATTGCATTCGACGCCCCGATTGAAACGACCGATATCCATCAATCCGAGGCTCCCAAGCGCCATGAGGCTTCGCGCCGCGCTGGTCATGCCGTACAGGTGCCGGTTCTTCAAACTCCAGAGAAAATATCGCGCCCAGCGATAACCAAGCCGCAAACGGCCCGCCCGGATTGGCGTCCCCGGCATGGAAGGAGGTAAAGTATGATGTCCCTGCAACATTGCTTGCTTGAGTTGACAAAGAAATTTCAACGGTATTTCAACACCCATCGCTCGCGGCCAGTTGCCCACCGCATGATGGCCGTCCATTTGTTCCAGGACGCCTTGTGGAAACTGTGCTTGTCTTCCCGTGGGTTCAACGAGCGCCGGCCAGTCAAAAGCAAAAGGCGTCCCGTGCCAGCCAGGAACAACCCGCCACGGAAGACGGATGCATAGACAACGCCGCGATACTTTTTGAAGTAACGCCACAATGATTCCACAGCCATAATCGTGGCAAAATTGCTCTTGGCGTTTTGGACGCTCCCATCCCCGTGATGAATAATAACTGCGCCAGGAACATAATAATTGACGCGGCCTTTCCGGGCGGCCTTGTAACAAAGATCCATATCCTCCGCATACATGAAGTAATCCACGCTGAAACAGCCTATGTCCATGAAAACATCCCGCTTCATCATGATACAGGCTCCGGAGATGGCTTCGACTTCCGCCAGCTCATCCTGTTTTGAATATAAAGGGGCAATGCCCCAAAGAAAGGCCTTGGGAAACCGCCTCCGAATCGCTTCCGCGTCCAGAAGCTGGTTTAGGATGGTCGGGAAGGCCTGAATGCAGCTTGTTTGTAAACTGCCGTCGCCATTCAGCAACCGGGCCCCGATCGCCCCGGCGTCTTTCAATCCCGTCAGGGCTTCGAACAGGAGGTTGATCGCCGGATTGACCAATTCGGTGTCGGGATTCAAGAAGAGCAGGCACTCCCCGCGCGCCTGCGCGGCGCCCATGTTGTTTGCGTTGGCAAAGCCGATATTCTGTTCGCTCTGAATGAACCTCACGTCGGGATATTCGCTCGCGAGCATTTCTCCACAGCCGTCGTAGGAGGCGCTGTCCACGACAATGATTTCAAACGACAAGCCATGTGAATGGGCGTAAACAGAGCGGAGACACTTCCGGACATAATCTTTGGAGTTCCAATTAACGATGATGATGGACAGTGCAACCTTGTTTTTTGCCATAACACAATTCTTTGATTCGTAAAAGTCAGGACTGCGGTGATTTGGGGCGCCAGAGGCTGCTCCGGAACGTCAACGCCCGCCACTGTTGGTCGCGAAGATATCTGATTGCGGCGGAGTCCTCGACTTGCGGCATCCGCTTCAGATAACCTTTCAGAAACCCCCACCCCAAAGCGATGGCGTGTATGCCATAGGGCCTGCAACAAAGCCTTTTCACACACTTGCAAAGCATAAACAGGGGATGATAGCCGGTGATATAATTCGCAAGACCATTTTTCATCCAATCCTTCCACGAACCATAAGCCCCGCCGGTGGGCCGATGGTGAATCAGTTGAATATGGGGGAGCGTCATTGTCTTCCAACCGAGCATATTGGCCTTGACTTGATCGACTGTATCCCAGCCCGGGGCAGTGATAAGGCCTCCAATGGCCTCAAAACACTCACGACGATAGATTTTGGTGGGTCCTCGAACGTGAAACGGCGGTTCTCCGTTGAATTCAGGCATGACTTTGCCGTCAACCACTTTGCAGCAAGTTCCACCAGCAATTCCCAACGTCTTGTCCACTTCAAACTCCCGCAAACATTTCGTAAAGTAGTCAGGTTCAAAAGACAGATCGCCATCCAGCTTGACCAAATAGTCCCATTCATCTTTGGCGACGAGCGCGTAGCCATCGTAGAACGCGGCTATCACACCGCCTCCCGCCTGCCGAAATCCCCGGTCGGGGCGATGCACCGCCTGTATCCACAAATGTTCTTTGGATGCAGTGTCAATGATCTGTCCTGTGCTGTCGGCGGAGCCGTCATCGACAATAACCCACTTCCGCGGCTTCAACGTCTGGGAGAAAACTGCAGCGATGGTGCCCGGAAGAAATGCCTCCTCGTTCCGCACCGGAGTAATGATTATATAACGAACGGGCTTCACGGCAGTGAGTTTTCGGACGATGGAAACGGCTTTAGGGGTGGTTTTCCCGACCGGGCATCCGAACGATTATGGACGACCTGCCGCAACTTATGACGGATCGTTTTGGACCAGCTTTGCGGCCAGGCCAGCCAATCGTACGCGCCACTTAGTTTCGCCAAAAACAACGGCTTGTCATCACAAGCGTTCATCGGCAGACGCTTCAAGCTGAATAAATCGTCGCCGGATTGAACCCGGCCAATCATGGTGGTCACACAGTGCCGATAGCCTTGCTGCCGCAACAGTTTTTTAAAGGCATCGGCAAAGCGTTGATCCTGCTGCGGAAAGGCGTACGGATAGGCAAAGCTCGTGACTTTTTCACCCAGCTCCAGTTCCAGCCTTTTCTTTGACAAGGCCAGTTGATTTTCGATCTCGCCCCATGAAGTTTCGTAGAGAACGGGATGATTGACCGAATGCGAACCGAACTGAATACCCCGTGCCCGCAATTCACGGACTTCCTCCCAGGTCAGGCACTCCCGGCCTTTAAATGCCTGCCTGCTTTCCCCGATAAAGGCCGTGGGCAGAAACACCGTGGCAGTATGGCCGTGGATTTGTAAGGTGGGAAACGCCGAATCGTAAAAATCGCGGAAACCGTCGTCAAAGGTGATGACCACCACTTTCCCGCACTCCCCTTCCCCCTGTTGGGCAATATGAATTCCTTTTTCCAGATCCACCGACCGGAAACCTTCATCGTTCAACCACCGCAGGTGCTGTGCGAACACGTCCGGTCGGGTGGTCGTTTTGTAATACGGCGAATTATTCGGTTCCGCATCTTCCGAAATGCTGTGATACATCAGTATCGGCAGGGCGCGCCGGCTGGAAACAACATTCATTTCCATCAGCGGACGAAACGCATAAAGCGACATTGTTCGATCCCATCGCATAAGACCATCACCAGACACGATTCATCCAGCCGTGCTTACGGATAAACCGTCGAGCCCTTTGACAGACCGGCGGATTGAAATTCCGTGCCGGCAACGAGGGAATCCACCAGATGCCAATACTTCTGCTTGCGGGTGTCCCAATTGTTTCGCGCCACGTACTCACGGGCATGACGAACCAGACTCTCGCGTTGCCCGTGATTTTTCAGCAAGTCGAGCATCGCCGCCGCCAGATCGTCTTCGTCACCCGATTTAAAGAAACGAACCACCGAGTCGTCAAAGTAAAAGCTGTCCACCTTGGTTTTGGAGACAATCACCGGCACACCTTCCGCCATAAATTCCATGATTTTGGTGCTATACGCCTCGTTGCCAAAGGAATCCGCCCGTTTGGCAACAATTCCCAAATCGGCATTTGCCACAATGTCGGCGACTTCGCGCACCGGTACGCTTTCCTGCAAAAACACCCGGTCCTGCAACCCCAACTTCTGAACCAGCGCCTGTAATTCCGACTTCATGCTGCCCCCCCCATAAATGTGAAACTCAACCCCGGGGTTGGGACGGCAAACCTTGTCAAAGGCGCGGACGGCAAGATCAAGGCCCTGATGCCGTTGCAATCCTCCATGGTACAGCATGATAAACCGGCCGTCGTTTCGCGTCCGCCGGGACCGGAACAGATTGAGGTCAACGTAATTGATAAAGACCGAACACTTTTCCCGGGAGACGGAACGGGCCGTCGCTTTTTCGGACCACAGGTGGTTTGAGATGATGACGTGGTTGGCAAAGCGGGCGGAGAGTTTCTCAATGAGCTTCAGCAGCCTGACATAAAAGCTGTTCTCCGCTTTGCGGAACTTGTTCGCGAAGAATTCGGGCAAAATGTCATGGATGTCCAAAATGATCTTGGCGCCGGTCGCTTTGGGGAGCCAGGCGCTGAATACCAGAAAATCCGGCACGTTGTGCACATGAATCAGGTCGTACCTGCGTTTCCAATGCAACCGGCTGAGAACAAACGAGGATTTTATGCAAAACTTCAAGAGGCGGTGCAGGTATGCAAATTTATTTCTTTCGTTCCGCTCCCTCCGTTGAATGCGATGAACATTGACGCCCTCAAGGGTTTCAAACGGCGGCTGCCTGCCGTCACTCAGGGCGATCACATCCACTTGATCCCCGCGCTCAACCAGGGCCCGGGCATAGCGCATGACCCGATTGTCACTCTCATAAAAAGAGTACACGAGCATGCAAATCTTCTTGCCGGCTGGAGGCATTATCCGGTCTGGAGTTGTTGACGCTTTCATACAACCGGCAGCCGGTTCAAAGATCGTGAAGAAATTCCTGATGCAGACGGGCGGGAACATACGTTTGCGTCTTGTTGAGCACCACGCTCACGTTGGCTTTTGATTCGGCCAGCAGCGCGATCACCCGCCGGACCACGTCCTGGTTGGTTTTCTCTGCCTCGACGACAAGCAGCATCATATCCATGAGTCGGGCGGCACGGAACGTCGTTGTGGTTTCCGCCACCGGCGGCATGTCAAAAATGATATAATCGTAGTCGCTGCTCCTGATTTTTGAAATCAGACCTGCGAAGCGTTTGGGCAAAACCTGCGGGAGCTCTTCGCTGCGCATGGACTCCGTCGCAACATACAGGTTTTCCCGGACCAGAGCCTTTTCCTTTGTCTCCGCTTTCAACGCCGAATCGAGTCCACAATCGGGCTTTCCCTTATGAAAGTGTTGCGCCGCCCCCCCTTCAATATTCATGTCCACCAAAAGCACATTTCCCTCACCCATCTCAGAAAGGGAAGCCGCCACACCGGTGGCGATGCTGCTGACGCCGGCACCCCGGCCACAGCTCGTGACTCCGACGAGCTTCGGTTTATGGGGAAGATTTTTCACTTCAAAATAAACCAGCACACGATCCCGCAACCCTTCATAAAAACGGCGCAATGGGTGCCGTCGATTCCCCGAATCCATGCCCGCCTCCGGCGGCAACGAGTCTCTTCCGGCAGTCTGACGATCGCCGGCCTTCCCCTCTTTCAGCAGCAGCGGAGTTTTGTTGATTGCGAGCGGACGATGGCCGTTCTTGGTGATGTCCGGAATTGAAACAAAAAGCGGCAATCGCAACTTGGTCTCGACATCGGCCGGGCGTTTTATGGATCGGTCCCAAAAAAACTCAATAAAAAATGCCAGCGCCAAGCCGGCCAGAATGCCCCCAACGCCCACGATCGCCACCTTCTTTTTGAGCTGCTTCGACCATCCCTTGACCGGAGGTGACGGGGTTTGGTAGATGCTGATGTTCGCCGCCTTGTCTTCTCCCAATGCTTCGTCGATGCGGGCCTCCTCCAAATTATTCATGAAATATTTAAGATTGGTGGTTACGACCTCCCTTTTCTGTTCCAGTTCGGAAATAGATGATCTAATTTTATCAAAATTCGTTGCCTCGGTCCAAACCTGGCTGAATTGCGAGTTCAACGTCTGGATTTTCACCTTGAGCGCCGCCACCTGTTCAGATTCGGTTCTCAAGTCAATAGGCGCCTCACCCGGCTGCGTGCTGGCCGGACTTGGCAAGGGGATATTAAGCGATGCCAATGTCGGATACTTTTCTTCAAGACCTTTCTTGACGATTTCATTTTGTTCAATTTGTTGCTGGATCTGCTCAACCAGCACGTTCTCGGTGGTGAATCCCTGCACCGTCAGATAATTCTGCTCCTTTTGCTCCAAAGACATAAGCAGCGCACTGACATTCTTGTATTTTTCAACCTGGTCGAAAGGGGCTGCCCCGACCGATGGAATGTTTGTGGTGCCCGGCTCTGCCCCCGAAAATCCTCCGAGCGCTCCCAGCATGGCCTGATGTTCCGCCAATTCAACCTGGGCGCCAAAGATATCCAGACGAATTTGGGAAATCTGGTCGGCATAGGCCTTTTGGGTTTCGTCGGCGGAAACCACCCCGTTGGCGCTTTTAAGCTTTCTGAGTTCGTCATCGGTCTGGGTCAGTTGGGTACGGAGCCGCGCCACCTCATTAGTCAGAAATTCACTTGGCACACCCGATCCTTGGTGCAACTGTACATGCCTTATCAGATATGCATCAATGATTTCGCCCAGAATTGGTTGGACCAGCGCTGGATCCGGATTTTGATATGTCAGCCGGATGACGCTGCTTTCAGGCAGTGACTCCACGCTCAAACCGTTTCTGACCATAAAGGCAGCCCGATCCGCCTGATATGAATTCGACCCGCCGTTGGCCCCCGTGCTTGGCAATATTTTCTCCGGCGTCATGACTTGAACCACTTGTCTGGCCAAATCCAAGCTGTTCAGAGCGTCGATTTCGTTATTTATAATACTGTTTCTTTGTTGATCCAACGGCGTGGTATTGGCTTCATCCCCTGGTAGATTTAACGATTTTCCCTCCACCACATATCGAATGGAAATCAAGGCTTCAGACTGGTATTGGGGCGGTTTGATGACAAACAGCAGCACAACGGCCCCCAATATGCCCGCCAGAGACAGGGTGAGAATTTTCCACTTCTGCCGGAAAATAACAAAATATATGTCTCCGACCGATATTCCTCCCGACTGCGAATCCTGTCGCTTTTCGTTCATCTCAAATCAAATTGTCCGACATCGGGATTACTTTTCCAATGAAATTGATCGCATGATTCTGGCCGGATTGCCCGCCACGTTGGCACCGGCCGGGACATCTTTGGTAACCACACTGCCCGCGCCGATCATTGCGTTTTCACCAATGGTAATCCCGCAGAGCAACGTGGCACCGGAACCAATGGAAGCCCCTCGTTTGACCAACGTACCAACGCATGCCCAGTCGGCTTCCGTTTGTAACTGGCCATCGCTGTTGGTAGCCCGCGGGAAACGATCATTGGTGAAAGTGACATTATGGCCGATGAAAACCCCCTCTTCCAGAGTTACCCCCTCACAAAGGAAACTGTGGCTGGAGATTTTGCAGCGGTTTCCAACCTTGACCCCCTTCTGGATCTCCACAAACGTTCCGATCTTTACGTCATCCCCGATCTCACACCCGTAAAGATTGACAAAATCGTGAAGCCGGACATTTCTGCCCAATTTCACGTTCGGAGCCACCCGCTGGAACAAATGCTGCGAAGCGCTCACCTAGTTGACCTGCCGCCCACGCGTCCGGAGTTTTACTGGAGATTTTCGACCCGTCCGGCGGGGAAGGTTTTTGGCGGCCTTTTCGTATGCCACTATTGACAAGCGAAGCGAAGATTCGGGGACCGACGAAGCACCGTTGCTTCCGTTTTGTTCAGTCGACAACTTGACGGGCGCACCTCCTTTTTTCAGGGATTCAGTGGACGCCTCCAAAATCCGGACCAACTCCAAGCCGTCCTCGCCACTGGTCAAAGACCTCGTACCATGTCGGATACAATCCAAGAAATGCTGGCATTCATTTTTCAACGGCTCTTCCTGCTTGATATAGGGAACGTAAACGTCGCCATAGTGATATGCATAATGAAACTCGGCAAAGGTGTCGTAGTGGGGCGGCCGCTCAACGCGTGTGTCGAAAATCCGGATTTTTTCCAGCGGCGAAACGTCGTCGTATACGATCATTCGCTTGCTGCCCACAATGGTCATCTCCCTGATTTTTCTGGGATCAAGCCAGCTGCTATGAACGATGGCTGATCGCTCCCTGGGAAAACCAAGCCACATGGTGGTCACATCCTCCACGCCGGGAGTAATATGAGCACTACCCTGGCAGTTCACGACCGTGGGACGTTCTCCCATGATGTGCAGAATGATGGAAATGTCATGAGGCGCCAGATCCCAGGCCACGTTGATGTCTTTCTGGAAAAGCCCCAGATTTAACCGTCGCGCGCAAATATAGCGAATCTCTCCGATGTCGCCGCATTGCACAATTTCCTTGATCTTCCTGACCGCCGGCGAATAAAGGAAGGTATGCCCCGTCATTAACACCAGCCCCTTTTTCTGCGCAATCCCGATCAGCTCCTGGCACTGCTCAGACGAGGCAGCCATCGGCTTTTCGATAAAGGTGTGTTTGCCCGACAACAGGCTGGCCTTGGCCATCGAATAATGTGATTTGACCGCCGTGGCAATGATGACGGCGTCAAGACCGATGCCGTTCAGCATGTGTGTGTAATCCGTCTCCCCTTCCACCTCCGGATACAAAGATTTGAGATGTGCCAGGCGTTGTTCACTGATGTCGCACATGACCTTTAGATTGCAATCGGGGAGCGATCTAAAATTGCGCACCAGATTAGGACCCCAATACCCGCACCCCACCACGCCAACTTTTATTTGTTTTGTCATATTACAGCTTTGGTTTGTTTCCTTCCAGATTCAAATGCGCCTGCCGTTCGGCTCGCACCACGTCCGCGAAGGCGGGTTTGCGGAAGGAATACGGCGATGCCGGATGACTTTTGGAAATAATCATTTCTGAGCGAACTGAACGTGAAAGTTTTTTTCCAGGACGACGCGCCTCCCACACTTGAACCACCAAGGCCGGAATGGTTTGCAATAATATTTTGAAATCAAACCACAGGCTCTTTTCGCGCGCATATTTTATATCCAGTTGAACCATCTCAACGAACGTCGTTCGATTCTTGCCGCTGACCTGCCACAGCCCGGTCAGCCCGGGCACCGAGGCAAACCGCTCTTTCTGCCAGGGAAGATATCTATCGTATTCATACGGTAGACAGGGACGCGGCCCCACGAGACTCATTTCGCCCCGGAGGACATTAATGAGCTGAGGCAACTCATCCAAACCGGACGAGCGGAGCAGCAAGCCGAGAGGAATGATGCGCGGATCACCCTGGGAATCCATCTTGATCATCGGCGCGTTCGAATTCATTAAATGACACAAATGTCCCTCATGGGCGGATGCATCCACACCCACAAACATGGTCCGGAACTTGAAGCACATGAATCGCCGCCCCAAGTAACCAATCCGTTCCTGTTTGAACAGGACCGGACCGGCAGAAACCACCCGGATCAATACCGCAACCACCGCCATCAATGGCACAAGTAGCGGCAGGGCCAATAGAATAACACCGATGTCCAAGATTCGTTTCCAGCGCAAAACCCGGCCGGGGCCGGCTGGGAAAGCCTCCCGCGACAGGTAATTTTCCTTTGGAAGGTTCATGAGCGTTAACCGGAGAATTGCGAACCCGCTTGAAGATAATGGTGAACCACGGAGGAAGAGGTTGTAATGTTTAGATCCCGTTTCAAAATTTCTAAAGTCATATTAATCATTTTATCCCGCCCCGACACGTTTGCTGCAAAGCTCCGCACTTGTTGGCGGAAGACATTTTTCGCCAATCCAAACTCCCCTGCTCCGAACAGCTTGACCGGAGCACCCCTTAATATTTGTTCTGACTTCAACCTGAAACCGCAAAATCTCCCACCCGGGTCGCGGCCAAAGTTGGCACCAAATCCGCCAGGGCATTGCGCTCCAAAACCACCGAGTTCTCATCAATCTCGGCGGGAGTCGGCCGGCCCAAAACATCCAGCAATACCTGAATACGCCTTCTGGCCGGCATGACACGCAAAACGAAGGCACGCATTCCCGCAAAAGCACCATCAGCCAGCAACACCTCGTCTCCGGGCGAAATTCGATCTTCCACCGTGATTGTTTCTTCCCCGGCAAAGCATTCCTTTAATTCCTCAATTACCGAATCCGCTATCGTCGGAATCCGGCGCGCAAAATGGACGACCGTACCGATTCCATTTGTGTGCTGGATTTCATTCAGTCTTTGTTCGATGTCGCAACGGATGAAAATGTAACATGGGAACAAAGGCTCACTTATCCGGACGACGCCACGCCGGGTCGCCCGCTCCATGCGCAAACGCGGATGAAAAACTTCCAGGTTGAGATTCTTGCGTAAATTTGCCGCGGCAATGTGCTCATGCTTCGGCTTGGTTCGTGCGCAATACCAAGCCAACGACTCTGCCTGAAATGTGGAGTTTAACAGCATCAATCAGGTTTCCTCACGTTGGTGCCTCTTAACGGACTTTGGCGTGAGAAGCAAAGGTAATCCCGGCAAATGCCACAGACGACGCTCTCCGTTCCCGCCCCTGCCCGCCTTCAAACCAGCCCGCAGCACAAGCCTGCCGTTACAGCGAATGCCGCCGTTTTGAGCTCGATCAACCTTGTACAGCCCCTCCATCTGATAACGTATTTGTTAGAATCTCAACCAACACTAGTTAATCATATTCAGGGGCTTTTATCCACAGCGCGGAACACTATAATCTTGTAACAATATTTGTAATTTAGTTGTAGTGGTTTTAGCTACACGTCCCACGCTTCATTTTTAGGCCTGGTCCAACCAACAACCCGGGCAAAGGCTTTATTGGCCCTGGTTTTTTGGCAGCATCTGAAAACGGATGGCGTACTGAAGCAATTCCGAGGAACTTTTTAAGTTTAGCTTCTCCTTGATCCGGGCACGATAGGTTTCAACCGTGCTCGCATCAATGTGCAGCATCGCGGCAATCTGTCGGGTGTTCAACCCCCCCCCCATCAATTCAAAAACCTGCAATTCCCGATCCGTCAGGAGATCCACCGAAAAATTGGAGGACGGACGTGGACGGGAGGCTATCTGGGACGCAACCCAACTGGCGGCCTTTTCGCTCCAGTAAATCTCGCCGCTCAAAACCTTGCGAATGGCGAGCAATATTTTGGCCGGCGGCTCTTCCTTGGCCACATACCCGCGCGCTCCTGCCCGAATCGCCCGCTCGGCATGTAAAAATTCCTCGTGCATTGAAAACACCAGGCTCAGGACTTTGGGGTAACTGTCATTGAGATTTTTGATCAGCTCCAAACCGTGGGAATCCTTCAGGGTCAGATCAAGAATCACTAGGTGCGGTTTGGTTTCAGCCACCAACTCCAGGGCCTGACTGCCGTTGTCCGTTTCGCCGCATACGTCCAGATCCGGCTGCTGCTGAATAATTCGCTTCAACGACTCCCGCACCAGGGGATGATCTTCAACCAGGAGAATACGGATATTTTTTTTTGGCCGGGTTGGACTGGAATCTTTCATGTTCCTTCAAGGGAAAAAATTTCGTCAACCATACCGTGGCCGTCTTCCATATTTAAACGCAAATTTAAACGTAAAGCCGCATCACCAGCATTGCGCATTTGTCAATGCCCGCCGCCCGACAACGCCACGCATCGCGCAAAGCTTTTCGGACTTGTCCATGGGCGGACCGTTGACCGTTGAACAATAACCGCTCCCGTGACCGCTCTGATTACCCTGCCACGCCTCTCAAACCCGATTATCGGACATCACCGGGTCACGGATATAGAATTCCCCTTCAGGTTACAAGGACAATTTGCCCGGGATGGGACGCGGGTTTCGCGGGCCGGAATTTGGAATTCGCGAAGAGCACCGACGCATTTGGCTCCCACGTTGGAAGCGGTGCTTTTTATTCTGCCGCCGGGCCGGGCAGAAATTTTACCTTCTGATGATCACGAGTGGAACCTGATGGTCACCGATCTTCGTGAGATCGTTGAACACCGTAATGAAAACCCGTTTCATCCTGATACCCGAGCGGGATATGGGTCTTCATGGCGGCGCGCAATTTGGCAACAATGCCCACGAGCAGCAGGTTCACTGCAATAATGTGCAGCCACGTCTTATTCATGCCGTTTTTTGCAGCATCAGCAGTGCCAGCCAAACTCGAATTTTGCCTCTATAATTGCTGTTTGTGACCCCGCTTCGCCGGTCGGAATTCATATCGTGACGGCCTCTCCCTTTTTCCGGTCTTATCAGGGGCCTTAAAACAATACTGATTATCGGGAAAACAAGGTGGTGAAAAAGAAGCGATCGCAAATGACCGGGACGTCGTGACCATCATTGTCTCAAAGAGAGAATAAGTGTCTTAAATGGAAAAGCACAGTTCACTTTTAGGGCACTCCAACGACTTTAGCCGCCATTCAACAAGGGTTTAAGAAGCAAAACGGCGTTGGCAATCATTTTGCTAAATGCAGGTGCGATTGGTTTTTGAAAGAAAGTCGTAAAATGTTTTTGGGGAAAGAAAGTCGTAAAAGTTGTACTTCTACAGGACGAGGTGGGAGGTGGGGAATACTTTTGCTCGCTCTGTTTTTTTGTCTGAGCAACGCGCCGGGCGCCCAAAACGTGCGTCTGGAGTGGAATCCCTTGAAGGGTCTGGCCGCCGCCGGTTATTTCCTCTACTACGGCCCTGAAAAAGGAGCTTATACAAACAAGATTGATATGGGGAACAGCACCACGGCCTCGGTTTCAGGTCTACAGGAAGGGCAGACTTACCACTTTGCGGTTACGGCTTACAACACCTCGGGAGTTGAGAGTGCCCTCTCCAGTGACGTTTCGTACATCACGCCGGGCCTGCTCAGGGTGCTCGGGACAATGAATATCGGTTCCATGGGAATGGAATTTCCGGTGGCCCCCGGCCATTGGTATGAAGTTCAAGCTTCGGAGGACATGCAGGCCTGGACAACCATCGGGCAGACCGAACTGGCGACTTCAAACGCCTGGACGCAATTTTCTGATCCACAAGCGGGACAATTCTCCACGCGGTTTTACCGGCTGGTTCTTCACTGACGGCGACCCCGGCAAATCGGACTCCAAACCGCGAGATTCGCGCTGGGTAAAGTTTAACGGTCAGAACCTCGTCAGCTTCCCGCCCATTTCCAACAGTTTTCGAACATCGGCCCCGGATTTGGCTTCGGCGTAAATTCGCAAAATCGGTTCCGTGCCGGAACCGCGCAACATGAGCCACGAGGAATCTTCGGCTACGAACTTGACGCCGTCGAACGTCTTCACGGCGGCCAGTGGCGAACGCAGCAATTTTGTCGGCGGGTTCTCCTTCAAAAATTGCATCAACGCGCCGCATTTCTCCAAGGGAAAGTAGGTGTCAATTCTCCCATAACGATGCCGGCCAAACTGCTGTTCCAACCTGGTCAGAATGCGGTCAATGGATACTCGCTCGGTCGCGAGCAGTTCGAGCAACATCAAACCGGCGGCCAAACCGTCACGCTCGGGAATGTGTCCAGGAAAACCGATGCCGCCGCTTTCTTCCGCGCCCAGGAGCACATCGCCTTTGAGCATTTCCGCGCAAATATATTTGAAGCCAACGCCGGTTTCGACCAGCGGCAGGCCGTAAGCGGCACACATCTTGTCCACCATTGAAGTTGTGGTGAGCGCCTTGACCACCCTCCCCCGGCCCTTTCGATTCACAACCAAATGATGCAGCAGCAGGCAAATAATTTGATGGGTCGTGAACACCTTGCCCCGGCCGTTCATGCCGCCAACGCGATCAGCATCGCCATCGGTCACCAGACAAATATCATGAGGATGCTGGCGAAGATATTTCTGGCTGCGCGCGTAGTTTTTGTCGATCGGTTCGGGATTGATGCCGCCAAACAACACATCGTGCCCTCCGTTCAGGGTGGTGACCTGGCAGGTCGTGCCCGCGAGCAATTGTTCAAAGCACCCCGCGCCGACGCCGAACAAGGCATCATGGGCGAAACGTAACTTTGATTTTGCGATCAGCTTGAAATCCACGAGCTTTTTCAGGGCTGCAAAATGCGCCGGGCGGACATCCCGGATGGAAATCTGTCCGGCGCGCAACGCCGCGTCGAATTTCACAGACCGAACCTGGTTGCGGTCTACAAAGTTTTCGACGGCCTGGCAGGTTGCCGGGTCGCTGGAGCCACCGTAAAATGATTTGAGCTTGAACCCGTTGAAAATCGGCGGGTTGTGACTGGCGGTAATCATTACGCCGCCAACAGCACGTTGCGCCTTGACGGCAAAGGAGACGGATGGCGTTGGTGTCGGTTCCGACACAAGCACAACCTGAAAATCATTTCCGGCAAAAATTTCCGCGGCGATCTGCGCGAATCTGTCCGAAAAAAACCTGCGGTCGAAGCCGATGACAACTTTCAGGGCGCGTCCAAAAACTTCGGACTCCGGACTTCGGACTTCAGACTTCCAATGGTCCGCCGCAGCCTGCGCCACCCGCGCCACATTGGCGAACGTGAAGTCGTCCGCGATGACGGCGCGCCAGCCGTCGGTGCCGAATTTGATGTTCATACCTGGCGGGTCACATTTTTAAATCCGCCAGGGCCGGATCGTGGGCCTGGGCGACCTGGCGCAGCTTTTTGACCGCGGCGCGCAGGCTGCGTGCGTGGAACAGGGTTGTCCCGCTCACGAACGTGTCGGCACCGGCACGGGCACATTCGGCGGCGGTCTGGAAATTGATGCCGCCGTCCACACTGATGCGGTAGGATAACTTTCGTTCACGCCGCCAGGCCTCGGCCTGTTGAATTTTGGGGAGACATTCGTGGATAAATGGCTGGCCGCCGAAGCCGGGGTTGACCGTCATCACCAGCAGCAAATCAATCTGGTCGAGGTACGGCTGGACTTCGGCGATGGCGGTGGGCGGATTGACCGCCAGGCCAACCTTTTTGTTGAGTGATTTGATTTTCCAGATGAGTGGCGCGACCTGTTCGCCCAGTTCCACGTGCACGATGATTTCATCCGCACCGGCGGCAGCAAAGGGTTCCAGCAGAATTTCCGGGCGTGAACACATCAGATGAACGTCAAAAAAAAGTTTGCTCAACGACCGAACCGCACGGACCACCTCCGGCCCAAAGGAAATGTTCGGCACAAAATGGCCGTCCATGATGTCGAGATGCAGCCAGTCGGCGCCGGAACGGTTGGCGCGTTCAACTTCCTTGCCGAAACGGGCATGGTCGGCCGCCAGCAACGAAGGTGCAATAATCATGCGCCGAGTTTAAGCAAAGCGGCACCGGAAAGAAAAGTTGGAAGATGGCGAGGTTCAATTGTGTTTGCCATCAAGGCAACGGCGCACGGTTGTCGCCAGCGTTTGCGGGTGGTAGGGCTTTTGCAAAAAATTCAATTCCGGTTCCAGTTTGAAATCCCTGCCTGCAATGTCAGCGCTGTAACCACTGGTGAAAATGACTTTGAGCTTCGGCTGTTCGGCCCATAATTTCTCGGCCAGTTCACGGCCGTTCATGTGGTTGGGCATGACCAGATCCGTCAGTAACAGGGCAATTTCATCCTTTTTGTCCCGCCAGACCTCCATGGCCTCGACGGCGTTGTTTGCCGGCAGAACCTTGTACCCGTATTTGCCGAGCACGCGCGAAACGAGTTCGCAGACCGGTGCCTCATCTTCAACCAGCAAAATGGTTTCATTCCCGCCGCGCACGGTGATTTGGGTGGTGGGCTTTTCCGCCGCGACTTCCCCACTCCCTTTGTACGGAAGATAAATCCGAAACGTCGCACCCTTATCAACCTGACTGTCCACTTCAATCCAGCCCTGATGCTGTTTCACAATACCGTAAGCCGTTGCCAGCCCCAGGCCGGTGCCTTTGCCGATTTCCTTGGTGGTGAAAAACGGCTCAAAAATCCGGCGCTGATTTTCCGGTGTGATGCCCATGCCGGTGTCCGCAACACTCAAACAGACAAACCGTCCGGCCCGGGCCTCAGGGCGTCCCCGGCTGAGGGTTTCGGTCACGTCCGCGATGGCAATGCGGATGGCGAGCTGGCCACCTTTGGGCATGGCGTCGCGGGCGTTAACCGCAAGGTTCAACAACACCTGTTCCATCATGCCGGCGTCGGCCTCCACCATCGGTGGCGACTGGCAGTAGTTCAGCTGCAACGACACGTCCTCGCCCAAAAGGCGGCCGAGCATGTTCGTCAGGTTGCCCACAACCTTGTTTATGTCCAACTGCCTGGGTTGAATGAGCTGGCGGCGGCTGAAGGTGAGCAATTGCCGCGTCAACCGGGCCGCGCGTTCGGACGCCTGCACGATTTGTTCAGCCGATTTTCCGGCCGACTCGCTCAGATTGGCTGCCGAGAGCAGCGCAGCATGTCCCTGAATGACGGTGAGAATGTTGTTGAAATCATGCGCGACACCTCCGGCGAGCTGGCCGATCGCTTCCATCTTCTGTGATTGCCGTAATTGTTCCTCCAGTTGCCGCTGCGTCGTAACGTCGCGAAACAGACTCAACATCAGCACCGGCGTTTCGCGGAGCTGAATGAACGAGTCAATGATTTCCAGTGTCACGGCCTTCCCGTTCTGCAAAACGTACTGGCGTTCGGGTTTGCGCAGGGCCCTGCGGGCCAGAAACGCCTCGCGATGCTGCTCCACCATTTCTTCCCGGCTCTCGGATGCGGCGTAAATCACTGTAAAAGGCTGGCCTTCCAGCGCCAGTGCGTCCATGCCAACGAGACTGCAAAACGCATCGTTGACGGCAACGATGGCGCCTGCTTCATTGACCAGTTGCAGGCCGGTCACGGAATTCTGCCAGACGGAGCGGAAGAGCGTTTCCGAACTTTGCAAGGCGGCCTCGGATTCATGGCGTTCGGTAATGTCGCGCACATGCAGCAGCAGGGCCGGGCGGCCCCCATATTCGATGCGGCTGGCGCGAACTTCCACCGGGGTCACCCGCCCTTCGGCCGTCAGGCTTTCACTCTCGACCTGCGACCATTTGCCACCGGCCATCCTTTCAAAATCCTGGCGGGTCTGTTCCCGGCGCGCCACCGGCACGAGATCGGTGAAAATGTTTTTGCCCGTCAGATGCTCCCGGGCCAGGCCGTGCAACAGGCAACTTGCGGGATTCACATCCAGCACGGTGCCGTTCAGGTCCGCGACAAAAATGGCGTCGGGCGAATTTTCGAACAGATCACGGAATCGCTGCTGGCTTTCCCGCAAGGCCCCCTCGGCGTGAACCCGTTCCAGCGCACCGCTGCACTGATCGGCCAGGGTTTGGAGGGTTTCCAAATCCTGCTCGGTATAGGCGCCCGCCAGACGGCTTTGGACGAACAGGACACCCAGGACCCGGCTGCCCTTGCGCACGGGCACCAGCATGGCATCGGTGGCATGGCCTTTGGGCCCCGGCGTACGCACCAATTCCGCGCCCTTGCCGATGACGCGCCGGATGAGGGTGTTGGCACTTTTGGATTGGGCCGATTCGGGAATCCTTACCCGCTGCGCATCCACCGTGGTGATGTTGAGCAGGGAAAAAACCTCGTCCGTTTCCGCGGAATACAAATCCAGTGCGAAGTCATCCCACGCGAACAGCGTATCGGACGCTTCACAAATAATCGTCGCTGCTTCCGCAGCCGTGGTGGCCGAACTCAGCCGATGGCTGAGTTTGGAAAACACCTGGTTGCGATGCTCGTTGCGGCGGCGCTCCGTCACATCCGTGACCATGGTGAGCGCCGCAAAACGATTGCGAAAAACCATCGGACCCCAGACCACTTCCACATCAATGGAAGCACCGTCTTTTCGCCGGTGTTTCCAAACGCGACCGCTTTCGGCATCGCTCAAGTTGACCCCGGTCGCGTAGGCGCCCCCCTCAATCAACCGAAGGTCCGACATTTTCATCGCCAGGAATTCTTCCCGTGTGTACCCGTAGTGCTGGATGGCGCTTTCATTGACCTCGAGAAACGCAAGGGTTTCGAGGTCGAAAACCCACATCGGATTGGGATTGTCCTGAAAGAGCAGGCGATATTGTTTTTCACTTCGGCGCAATTCCTCCTCCGCGCGCCAGCGATCGGTCACATCCCGCCAATTGGTGACCAGACCGCCGATGTCCGGGTCCGCCAGGCGGTTCTGGCCGATGAGTTCCATCCGCTTCCAGGTCCCATCCTTTGGTTGATAACGAAATTGGACCTTTGCCGTGCGGTCCGGATTTTCGATCGCCTCCTGCAGTGCCCCGCGCACCAACGGTAAATCTTCGGGATGCACGCGCGCGAAGGAGTCCGTCCCATGCAATTCCTCCGCACCGAGCCCCAGGACTCGTTCGATTGACGGACTGGCGTAGAGGAACTGTCCGTCCCGGCTCAAAATGCAAAGGATATCCAGCGAGTTTTCCGTGAGCGTGCGAAAATACTTTTCCCGGCGGACCAATTCCGTTTCCACCTGTCGCCGTTTGGCACGTTCGGTGGCTTCCTGCGCGGCCCGGCGGACCGCCGAAGCCAGCCGTTCCGGGTTGTGTTTGAGTACGTAATCGGTCGCGCCGGCCTTGAGACTTTCAATGGCGGCGTGTTCGCCAATGGTGCCGGACAGGAGAATGAACGGGGCATCGGGATATTCCTTGCGGACAAACGCCAGCGCCTCCAAACCCGTGAACCGGGGCAGCCGAAAATCCGACAGGATGACGTCAAACGTTTCGCTGTCCAGGGCCGCCTCAAATTCCGCGCGGCTGGCCACCAGTTTTAGGTCGGCATCCAAATCGTCCTGTTGAAGAAGGGTCCGGACCAATTCGGCAAAATCCGGGTCGTCTTCGAGATGCAGAATACGCAAGGGTTTGCTCATTTTTCCATTTACCCGGTGATGACAACTTCAAATTGGACAAACATTGCACGGTTTTCGTAACAATAAACGTGCCAAAGTAAAAGCCGGAGATAACGCCGGAGCAAGTGCTTTACCGTTGACATCACGGCGCGTTTGGCTAGAGTTTCCCGCTTTCAAGCAAAACGAAAACTCGATTTATGCCGAATACGAAGTCAGCCGAACGACGAATGCGCTCCAGCGAACGCAAACACCAGCACAATCGCAGCGTCAAATCGCACCTGCGACGTCTGGAAAAGGACTTTCGCGGGCTGCTCGCCGCCGGCAAAAAGGATGAAGCCGCCAGGTCTCTGCCCGGCCTCCACTCCGCGTTCGACAAGGCCGCCAAGGCCGGCGCGGTGCCCCGTCCGGCCGTTAATCGGAAGAAATCCCGCCTCGCCGCGGCTTTGAATTAAACAGCTCCGATCGCAGCCATCCCATTTTCGCCAGCCGGAATTTGAGTCCGACGCCGAGACATTCCAGACCATATTTGAGACTGCGGCGGAAATTGATCGAAGACGCCTCGGCAAAATACCTTGTCGGACAGCTCACTTCGGCAATGGTAAATCCGTGCCAGAGGATTTGCGCGAGCATCTGGTTGTCGAAAACAAAATCGTCGGAATTCTTTGCCAGATTGAGCGTTTCCAGAATCTCGCGCGAAAACGCGCGGTAACCGGTGTGATATTCCGAAAGTTTCGCCCCCAGTAAAATATTTTCCGCCAGCGTCAGAAAACGGTTTGAAACATACTTCCACCAGGGCATGCCGCCCCGGAGCGCATAACCGCCCAGAATCCGGCTGCCCAGCACGCAGGGGTGCAACCCATTGGCAATAATGGACGCCATGGCCGGCAGCAGCCTGGGCGTGTACTGATAATCCGGGTGGAGCATGACCACAATGTCCGCCCCCGACGCGAGGGCGAGTTGATAACAGGTTTTCTGATTGCCGCCGTACCCCTTGTTGACTTCATGCTCGTACACGCGCACGCCCTCGAGTGAACGCGCCACCGCCACGGTATCATCGCGGCTGTGGTCATCGACCAGAATGATTTCATCGACGATGCCCTGCTCGCGCACCTCCAGATAGGTTTGCGGCAGTGTTTTTGCCGCGTTATAAGCCGGCATGACCACGATGATTTTCTTGCCCCGATACATTGCGAAATCCGGCCCTCATGCTGCATGAATGCGTCTCCGGCCAAAAGGATAAAAACCGGATTGAACGAATCGCGGCGTCCTGCGTCCGTCTTCTGGACATGCGCTTTTTGATGGACAAACCAAAACCATTGCCTTCCAATTACGGGATACTTTGTCACCTGCAAAAAACAGCCGCAAAACTTATACAAATTGGACCCGCTTGGTGTCTATAGGGTAAAACGGTGAGCTGTGAACTGGAACTCAATTGGTGTCTGCGGCTTTATGAAAGAAAAGCCGCGGAATTGATTCTCTACGGCCGGGCCCTGGGCTTGAGCCACGGTGAGGCGGAGGATGTGTTGCAGGAAACCTTCCTGGCCCTGATGCAAAAGCCGCAGGTTCCCCTCAAGCCGGAAAATTATTGCGTGCGCAGTTTCAGAAATCGGGCGTTGAATTACCGGCGCTCGTTATGGCGGCGGCTGACGCGCGAATTGGAAGCGCAACGCTGGTTTGAAAAATCACCGGCGGAAGGGCCGGCCGAGCGCGCTGCCATGCGCTGTCTCGCCGGACTGCCGATGGAACAACGCGAAGCCATCGTCCTGAAAATCTGGCACGGATGCACTTTCGATGAAATCGGCGAGTTGCTGGATATTTCACCGAACACGGCCGCCGGCCGGTACCGTTACGGTTTGCAAAAAATCAAACTCCAACTGGAAGGAGTCGTTAATGAAAGAGATGAACTCACTGGAGGCACAGTTACATTCCTTGCAACCGCGCCACCCCTCGGCGGCGCTTAAGCGTCAGCTTTTTGTCACGCCGTCCGGCCTCGCCCCCAAAATGGCGTGGTTTGTCGGCTGGCTGGTGCCGGCCACTGCCTGCGCCCTGCTGACGTTCTCGATTCTCGATTCGGGAAATGCCATTTCCGGCCGTCTTTCCCGCGGCGAACCGATGGCAGCCACGATGTTGAGCAACCAAAGTTTCCGCGTGCCCGCGCCCGATTCACCATGGCAAGGGCAAAACTACCTGTCATCCGTCATTTTTGATTGGACAAACCACAGCGGTTCAACCTCTAGTATCACCTCTTTTCCGCGAAACCGGGTAAACTGATTGCAATTTATAAATGAGCGCCGACAAACGTAAAAACCAGAACGCCAAGCCACCACCGCCCAAGGTTGTCCCTCGCCCGGTCGCGGCTCCGCCACCACACGTGCCCCCGCTGTTCCGGCCGGTGGACTGGCTGGCATTCGGCGTCTCCGCCCTCGTCGTTTTCATTGTGTTCTTTCTGACGTTGGCGCCGGACGTGACGCTGGAGGATTCCGGTGAGATGGCCACGGCTTCATTGTACGCCGGCATTCCCCATGCCCCGGGTTATCCCGTCTGGACCCTTTACACCTGGCTGTGGACGCACCTTTCCTTCGGCAGCATCGCGTGGCGCGTTGAACTGGGCAACGCCTTTGCCGGCGCCATCGCCGCGGGGCTGCTGGCCTTTGTGGTCTCGCGCAGCAGCAGCATGATCATTGAAAGCGTTGACGCTTTCAAAGGCATCAGCCGCCGCTGGGAAAATGCGATTTGCTTCGTTTCCGGTTTTGTCGCGGGGGGATTGAGTGACTTTAACAGCTTCATGTGGAGTCAGGCGGTGATTGTCGACAAACACACCCTGAGCATCGCCTCGCTTTTGGGAGTGGTGGTTTTTCTATTGCGCTGGGTCTACGCCCCTCACCAGCACCGGTATCTCTATGCCGCCTTTTTCATGTACGGAATTTGCTTCAACAACCATCAATCGCTGCTCCCCATCATCATGGGCATGCAGGTGTTGATGTGGCTGGTGGAACCAAAGCTGGGCCGCGAGTTCTTTTTCGGCAACACGATGATTTTCCTGGTTTGCGAATTTTTCATCAAGCCGGCCGTGCTCGTCAACAATTCAACCGTGCTGGTGGTTTATAACGTGATTGGCATCACCTCGGGGCTGCTCTGGATCTGGCTGATTATCAAAACCAAAAAGACCGGCATTGAATTCGCCCGCGACGCGGCCATGCTCGTCCTGTTGGGTTGCCTGGGGCTGCTGTTCCTGGGCTTCACCGATTACCTGCCCAACTTCAACAGCGGCCAGAAACTGTTTTTGGTTCTTATGGCCACAATCGCGGCCAGCGGCGTCTTCATTTATTTCGTCAAAAAGACCAATCACCTCTCCAAGGAGTGGTTCATTGTTCTGGTGTGCGGCCTCGCGTGGATACTGGGTGCGGCGTTTTATTTTTATGAACCCATTGCCTGCATGACCGACCCACCGATGCAGTGGGCTTACCCGCGCACCGTCGAAGGCTTTGTTCACGCTATCACCCGCGGCCAGTATTCTCCCATCAACCCCACGGCCGGCGCGGGAACCACCTTTTTGCAAATTGCCGGCAGCTTTTTTGCGACCTACGGCCTGCAACTCTGGCGCTACCTCGAAGGTATTGCCGACCAATACGACTTTTTCTTCCTGCTGCTTGCCTTGGTGCCTTGCCTGATTTATCGCCAACTGAAACGGCGCGAACGGGTCTGGATGATCGGCATGCTGGCCGTCTACATCTGCATGGGACCGTTCCTGGTCCTGCTGCTCAACTTCGCCCCCGACCGCCAGTCCATCGGAATCGCCGCGCCACTGTTCGCGCTGGGCCACGTGTTTATCGCCATGTTCGTCGGCTATGGTCTGACGATTGCCGCCTCCTACATGGCAACGCAATATGCGGCGATGCGCCCCTGGCTGCTGATCGGCGGCCTGTGCGCCCTGGACTTCACGCTGTTCACGGTGGCGTCAAACTGCCAGACGCTGATTGGGAATTTGGACAAGGAGATCGCCTCCGAGTTTGGCTTTTTAAAGGTTGTTTTCTGGATTCTTGCAGCCATCACGATTCTGATTCTCCGGAAATGTGATATGCAGAATGACCGCTGGCTGTTCCTCGGGCTCCCGGGTTTGTTCGTGGTGTTTTCGCTGGCATTGACCGTTGCCACTGTGTTGCAGGACCAACTCAGCCTGAACAACCTTTCTGGCTTTTTGCACAACCTGGCCCAGGCATTTAGCCCGTCCCAATATGGCCTGCCGGTTTATGCGGCATTGATGTTGCTCGGGATGGCCCTGATTTTTCTTGGGTCGGTCTGGGTGCTTCGCCAAAAAGCCCCGCTCGGCATCGCCCTCATCGCCTTTGCCACGATTCCCGGCTATTCCGCATTGACGCACTGGTCCCACAGCGAACAACGCAATCATTGGTTCGGCTACTGGTTTGGCCACGACATGTTCACGCCGCCCTATGGCATTTACCCAGAAATGGCCCGCGATGCGATCGAGTTCGGCGGCACCGATCCCGGGCGCTTCGTTCCAACCTATATGATCTTCTGCGAAAGCTTCATGCCGCCGAGTTGCAAGCCACTGGACCCCAATTTCAACCGCCGCGACGTTTATCTGATCACGCAAAATGCACTCGCCGACGGGACCTATTTGCAATACCTCCGCGCCCAATACTTTCGCAGCGCGCAGAAAGACCCGCCGTTCTTTCAGGAATTGCTGCGCGGCCCGCAGGAGCGCCGGGAAGATTATGCCACCAACATCCTGGCACGCCTCGCTTATTCCATTCTGGACAAACCCTTGATGAGCCGTGGCGCAAGGATCGAAGCGCAATGGCGCAAGGAAGGCGTCTATCCGCCCAAGGAAATTTACATACCCTCGCCGGATGATTTGCAGAATTCCTTCTCGGAATACACCGAGGACGTGGGACGGCGGGCGCAAACCGGCCAGCTGCAGCCGGGCGAAATCGTAACCCCGGTAACCAATGCGAATGGCCAGGTCAGCATCCAGGTGGCCGGTGAGGTGGCGGTGATGAAAATCAACGGTTTGTTGTGCAAGGTCATATTCGACCACAATCCCAGCAACGAGTTTTACGTGGAGGAAAGTTTTCCGCTGGACTGGATGTACCCCTATGAAACGCCTTTCGGCGTCATCATGAAAATCAACCGGCAGGTGGTGCCGGCCTACTCCCCGGACGTTTTCCAGAAGGACCACGCCTTTTGGAGCCAATACTCCACACGCCTGATCGGAAACTGGATCACGTATGACACCACCGTCAAACAAATCGCCGACTTCGCGGAAAAGGTTTACCTGCATCGTGACTCGAGCGGCTTCAAAGGCAGCCAGGAATTCATCCGCGACGATCACGCGCAACAGGCGTTCTCCAAACTGCGCAGTTCCATCGCCGGTCTTTATGCGTGGCGCCTGGGAGCATTGGGCCAGGTGCCCACCCCGCCCGAATATCTGCCCCAAAATGAAACGGAACGGCAGGAGCTGATCCGGGAGGCGGATTTTGCCTTCAAACAGGCGTTCGCCTTTTGTCCGTACAGTCCCGAAGTGGTTTTCCGTTACATTAATTTCCTGGCCATGTTGGGCCGTTTTGACGATGCCATCATTCTGACGCAAACCTGCCTTGATTTCGACCCCTACAACAGTTCGGTGGCCGGCCTGGTCAAACAACTGCAGGAAATGAAAAAATCGTCCGCCGGCCGGGCTCAATTTACCACTCAACTGCAGCGCATGGAAGACGAGGCGCGCACCAACCCGACCAATTTCCAAAACATTTTCAGTCTCGCCAGCGTTTATTTTCAAATGCGACAGACCGATCGCGTCGGCGAGCTGTTCGACCAGGTGTTGGCCAACCCGCACGTTTCCCCAAACGAAATCGGCGTCATCGCCCAGTTTTACGCGCAAACGGGCAATCTGGCCAAACTCGAAAACGCAGTTGAAAAGCTGGTGGCCTTTGCCCCCGGTGAGCCTGAACCGTGGTATGACCTTGCCGCCGTTAAAATTGTGCTGGGTAAAACCAGTGAATCTCTCCAGGACCTGCAGACTTCGTTAAATCTGAGCGCCCAACGCCTTAAACAAAACCCCCAGGCGCGCGACCTGCTGGCCGAAGTGCGCAAAGACCATCGCTTTGATTCGATACGCAACCTGCCGGAATTTCAAAAACTGGTCCCACCCGACTGACCGGCGCCGGGCTTCGAATCCGGGGGGTGGACAAAGGGTTAATCGGCGCAATCAATCGCCTGGCACATCCCAGTTGCCGGGTGCCGGCCAATAGGTTAGTTTGACAGCTTCATAACAACTTTGTACCGACACGACAGCATGAAGAAGGCAGATTTACACATAAAGAAGCCGGAAACGGTTCCTGCCGGCGAGCCGGCCGGCATGGCCGCACCCCCACCGGAGCCATCGGACGAACCCCAGGCATCCACGGCCGGAATCACCCCGGCGCAGTTGAACGAACTGAAAGCGCGCGCAGCCAAGGCCGACGAGCATTGGGATCGTTTGCTGCGCACCGCCGCTGATTTCGAAAATTTCAAAAAGCGCGCCGTGCGCGAACGTCATGAAGCCGCGCAATCCGCCACCGCGGCGCTGATTAACAAACTGTTGCCCGTGCTCGACCACTTTGAAATGGCGCAAGCCGCCGCGCAAAACGCGCAGTCGCCCCCGGGCAGCATGGCCGCATTACACGATGGCATCGCCATGATTCAACAGCAACTCAAAGGGATACTCGCCGAAACCGGCCTCGAAGAGGTGGACGCCAATGGCCGTACTTTTGACCCGGCGTGGCACGAGGCCGTCTCGCAATTCGAAACCGCCGACGCGCCCGAGGGCCAGGTGATCCAGCAAATCCGCAAGGGCTATAAATTGCGCGACCGCTTGTTGCGCCCCGCGACGGTGGTTGTCGCCAAAAAACCCGCCACCCCTCCCGCCGCCTGAGTCATGGCCAAGCGTGATTATTACGAGGTGCTGGGCGTTGAACGCACCGCCAGCGACGAGGCCATCAAAAAGGCCTACCGCAAGCTGGCGGTCAAATTTCATCCGGACAAGAATCCGGGGGACAAGTCCGCCGAGGAAAAATTCAAGGAAATCGGCGAGGCCTACGAGGCCCTGAGCGACCCGCAACAGCGCGCCGCCTACGACCAATACGGCCATGCCGCGTTTGGCTCCCGGGCCCGGGCCGGCCGCGGCGGCGGTTTCCACGATCCGTTCGAAATTTTCCGTGAAGTCTTCAGTGGCAGCAGTATTTTTGAGGAATTCTTCGGCGGCCGGCACGACCCCTCTCAACCGCAGCGCGGAGATGATTTGCGCTATGACCTGGAGATCGCCCTCGAAGAAGCGGCGCTCGGTTGTGATAAAAAAATTTCCGTCACTAAATCCGTCCGTTGTGAAACCTGTGAAGGGTCGGGCATGGAACAAGGTTCCAAGGCGCGCACCTGCCAGACCTGCGGCGGGCACGGCGTGGTGCTCATGTCGCGCGGTTTCATCAGCCTCCGGCAAACCTGTCCGCATTGCAAGGGCTCCGGGCAAATTCTCGAAAAACCGTGCAAAAAGTGTCACGGCGACGGCCGGCACGAAGATCATTCGGAAACCAAATTGCGCATCCCGCCCGGGGTGGACACCGGGTCGCGCCTGCGTTCCTCGGGGAATGGCGAAGCCGGTTTCCGCGGCGGTCCGGCGGGTGATCTGTATGTCGTCCTCCACGTCAAACCACACGAATTTTTCCAGCGCGAAGGCGATGATTTGCTCTGCGAAGCGCCGATCAGTTTCGTTCAGGCGGCGCTCGGCGCGGACATTGAAGTTCCGACCCTTGACCAGAAGGTGATGATTAAAATTCCCGCCGGCACGCAACCGGGCGCTGCGTTCCGGGTCAAGGGCAAAGGCGTGAAAAATTTGCAGGGTTATGGCCACGGCGATTTGCACGTGCGCATCCAGGTGGAGGTGCCCTTGCGGCTAAGCCCGGAACAGAAGGCGAAACTGCGGGAATTCGCCGCATTGAACAATGAAGACGCCAACTCCGCCGACAAAGGGATTTTTGAAAAAGCCAAAAAACTGTTCCGCTGACGCTTGAGGCGCGACGCGCGAAAAGTTTTTTCTTGTCACTCGTCACCCGTCACCCGTCACTTTACGCATGCACCGTTTTTATTTGCCGCCGGAACGCTGTACGGACGGAGCGCTCCGGGTCGAGGGGCGCGAGGCGCATCACGCATCACACGTGCTCCGGGTAAAACGCGGCGACCCGGTGATCGTGCTTGATGGCATCGGTCATGAATTCCTCTGCGAAGTTGCCGATGTCTCGCGTGAGGCGGTGACGCTGCGGGTGACTCAAAAAAAATCCCTTCCACCGCCGTCCGGCCAGATCACCCTGCTGCAGGCGCTGCCAAAGGGAAAAATCATCGAGTCCATCATCCAGAAATCCGTGGAACTGGGCGCCCATCGCATCGTGCCGCTGTTGACCGAGCGCGTGGTGATTCAACTCGACGGGAAGGACGTGGCCAACAAGGGGGAGAAATGGCGGATGGTCGCCATCGAAGCCATCAAACAATGTGGCGCGGCCTGGCTGCCGAACATTGAGGCGCCGACCACGATTGAACAGTTCCTTGCCGGAAAGGAAACATTTGATCTGTCCCTCGTCGGTTCACTGCAGGCGGATCGTCGCCATCCCCGGGTCTGTTTTCAGGAATACCAGGCCCGGCACGGACGCTTGCCACACTCCGTCGCCGTGTGGATTGGCCCGGAAGGCGATTTCACTCCCGACGAGCTGAAAACGATCCAAGCCGGCGGTACCCAGCCCATTTCGCTGGGCCGGCTGGTGCTGCGGGTCGAGACCGCGGCGATTTACTGCCTTTCGATGCTTAACTACGAACTGCAGTCGACGGCCGGAATTGAATCAAAACGCGGAAGGCCCGGCCCAGATGTTCCGGATGCGTGAGGGTTTGAAACTGGCGCGTGCGGGAAGCGTTCCAGTCGCCAAAGGATTTGTCCTTTGCCGCTCTTTCCAAAATTTGCGTCAGAAATTGTGCCTGGGTCAAAACCCGTTCCGTGGCCAACCCGGCGGATTCACCGGCGGCCTGGATGGCCGGGAAATTGACGTGCGCCGTGATGTCCTGTTCGCCGGCGTCGGCGAGGAGATCGCCGACAACCTGCTGGCGAAAATAGGCGCGCAACGTGCCGCGCGGACGACTCGGAGAAAACAGTTCGTCGGCGCCAAGACCGTAATCCATGGTCATCAATCGTCCGCTTTCCAAAACCCCTGCGGCCTCGTGCCACCAGTTTTCGGCGGCCGGAGACCTTTCAAAGGTGTAACCGCCGGGAAGAACCGCGAGCAAGTCCTGCGGAATGTGACGGGTGGCGGCTGGCAAGTGACGGGATTCAGCCATTCGCGCCCATTTGAATTCCTCACCTTCGAGGGTCACGCCCCATTCAAACCACTCTTTCGCGGTGGCGTCCCAGCCGAAACGATGCACCGGCATGGCATCGAGCAGTTCGTTCGAAAAAACCACCCCGCGCAGCGGCGAGTGATGGGCGGCTGGTGACAAGGTCTTCAGATCGGCAAACCAGTGAACGTGGGACGCGAATTTTTCCAGTTTTTCCTTCTGCCACCTCTGCCGGCGAAGAGACGGCTCAATGATACAGTATTGGACCCGCTCCAACAGTCCCGGCCTCGACAATTGCAACCAGTTCAAAATGTCCCCGGCCAGGGTTCCGTCATGCGCGCCGGCCTCGACAATCCTGACCTCCGACTTACGGCCTCCGACCTCGGTTTCGAGCCACTCGGCGAATTGGAAGGCGAGCAGTTGTCCGAAGAGTTCACCCACGCTGACGCTCGTAAAGAAGTCGCCACGCCGGCCGGGATTGTCTTTTTTTGCTTCGTAATATCCATAATCTGGACAATACAGGGCCAGCTCCATAAACCGCGCAAAAGACAAAACACCATTGGCGATAATTTCACGCCGGATAAGTTCAACCACGGGTCGCATTTTTCGTATTTGGCGCGGCTCTAGCTTATTGTGCGCGCAAGAGAACTGAATATATGGCCAAAATCGATGCGTTTTTCAATTTGATGTTCGAACAGAAGGCGTCCGACCTGCACATGTCCTCCGGCAACCCGCCCATGTTGCGCATCAACGGCGAGCTTCAGCGCGTGGACTTTCCACCGCTCGAGAGCGACGCGCTCAAGACGATGCTCTACGAAATCACGCCGGATTACAAAATCAAACAGTTCGAGGAAACCGGCGACGTGGACTTTGGCTACGAGATCCCAAACGTCTCGCGTTTTCGTGTCAACTTCTTCAACGAGAAAAACGGGATCGGGGCCGTGTTCCGCCAGATTCCCAGCCGCGTCCTCTCCTTTGATGATTTTGAAAAACTCGACGCGCCGCTGCCACCCGTCCTCAAAAAATTTTGCATGCTGCACCGGGGGCTGGTCCTGGTCACCGGGCCGACCGGTTCCGGCAAATCCACCACGCTGGCGGCGATGGTGGATTACTGCAATACCAATCGCAAGGACCACATCATCACGCTGGAAGACCCGATTGAATTCGTTCACGAGAGCAAGAATTGCCTGGTCAACCATCGCGAAACCGGCCTGCATACCAAATCCTTTGCCTCGGGACTCCGCGGCGCGCTGCGTGAAGACCCGGACATCATCCTCGTCGGCGAAATGCGCGATTTGGAGACCATCGAACTGGCCATCACCGCCGCCGCGACCGGCCATTTGGTGTTCGGCACCCTGCACACGCAAAGCGCCGCCAAGACCGTGGACCGCGTGATTGACGTCTTTCCGGCCGAGCAGCAAAACAAAATCCGCCAGACGCTCTCCGAGGCCTTGAAGGGTGTCGTGGCGCAAACGCTGTTCAAACGCACCGACAAAAAAGGCCGCGTGGCCGCGTTTGAGATTCTGGTTTTCAACACCGCCGTGGCCAATTTGGTGCGCGAAGGCAAGACGCACCAGATCAACGGCATGATCCAGGTGGGCAAAAAAATCGGCAACCAGCCGCTGGACGACCACATCATGGAGCACGTGCGCATGAAACGAATTTCACCCGAGGAAGCCTACGAAAAGTCCCTGGATAGAAAGAAATTCCGTCCATTATTGGCTCATCCTCCGGACGATGAGGAGACTCTGTAATCATTATGCGCCGCGCCGAGCTGGATCAAATGCTGACCACCATGCTGGCCTCCCAGCCGGAGGTATCCGACCTGCTGTTCACGGTGGACCGCCCGCCCCAG
>Ga0181531_10000264_pt1 | contig 36634 bp, 35 predicted proteins | sample PEATcosm2014_Bin_38_FD_119743 | JGI IMG/M metagenome (GOLD analysis project Ga0181531, IMG submission 119743) | Peatland microbial communities from MTU Mesocosm Facility, Houghton, MI, USA - PEATcosm2014_Bin11_10_metaG | ecosystem: Environmental > Terrestrial > Soil > Wetlands > Peat | place...
AAGAACCATGTACGGAATAAAGCGATTCACTTTAACGCCTCTCTCGAACGATCAGAAGATTACCACAGCTCTTCCGCACTAAAGCTCGACCTTAGACCGGACAATTCGATGGCCGACGATGCTCAGCGCGTTAGACGAGGATCCCCGTTTGATTAGACTGATTTCCGCCGGTCGCGGTTAGGGGCTTTAAGGATTTTGGGCGGGCGGAGCGGAACTGGGAGCTTCAGAGGGTTCGACGACCAGCCTGGCTGTCGAACCCAGCCGGTGGTAATCCGAAAAACTGGCGCGGTTCAGCATTGTCACCGGCCGCATCATCTTTTCCTTGGGTGAATGGCGCACGCACGCGTTGGTATCTTCCACCATGAAAGCCAGGCTGCGCAGTGGGCAGATGTACCCGCGTCCGCCAATAACCACCTGCCCGTAGTCAATTACCGAAGCCACGTGGGTAATTGGGTCGCCTTTCTTCGAATCGGCCTCCAGCGTTAAACGAAATATAGCTCCGGACATCGGATCGATGGCCAGCGATCCGTGGTAGCCCGGTGTGTCATGGAAGCTTACATAGAGCCCGCAACTATAGTCCACCTGGTAGTTTGAGCTCTTTTTCGGCACCGTATACCGATAGACCGCGGCCAAACCGGCCGGCGTCCGCTCCCAATGGTGAAATTCGATCGTACCCTTGGCAAGATCGGAAAGAACGATCGCCGCCTCCGGACCGAATTCTCCCGAGCTTGCAAGTCCAGGATCCGGCATTCCAGGCATCACGCGCTCCTGTTTCAAGGGATCGACAACCTCGGAGCCATTCCTGAAAGTGATCTCGCGGCTGGAACTCCCCACCAGCCGCATGCTGGACGGAAACCCCACGACGGAGCCATTCACGGAGACCGGTGCGTCATCAAAACGCTCTGTGGTGCGAATGGCGAAAAAATTCGGCAGACGTGAAAGAACCCGCAGCACATAATTACCTGCCGCATCGACCATTTTCCGCTGAGAATCCGAGTCCGGGGGAAGCTGGTGCGGGAGTTCAGCATCCGGCGGGTCGAGCAGCGCGGACCGGTCGGCGAGCTGCTCCAGCGCATGGCGGAATTCCGGGAGCTGTTTGTACTTCGCTGTAAGCCTCGCCAGCGTAGTGGTTGTGAGCCGTTCAGTGAGCTCGAGCGATTCGATTTCCGCAGCCTGATCTGCGTCCAGTCCAAAGCTGCCAAGCCCCTGATTGAGTTCCCGCAAAAGGTCGGATTCGGCCCCAACTTCGTTTGCGATGGAGGAACGCGCTTGAGGGGCAGCGGAAAGCGCAGCCAGCTTCTGTTCCAATTGGTCCACCGTCACCCGCTCCGCCGCGCTTGGGCAGACAGACAGGGCGACGAAGAGTCCGACCAGAATCAGCGTCCGCATTGAAGTTCATCCCCGTGCCTTGAAAGAGCCCTCTCGTTTTTCGCACCCGAAGACACCCTCAAAGCTGCGAAACCCGCCGGATCAGGCCACCGCGGGATGCATTTGGCCCTGAAAATCCAGCGCCTTCACGCTAGCACAGTTTTAAAGCGGGCGAAAGAAACAGATGACTGTCTTCGAATCGCAGGCGCCAAGCTGCCTTGGCCAGTTGCTGTAACTTTACGGTCACTTGCGAATAAGTCGAGTTACATGCGCCTTAAGGAATTCTTAAGGTAAAGTAATTGCTTGCTTTCTTCACTTTCTTAAGCTTCAGCCAAGGAACACAGTAGTGTAATTGACTCACTGCCTCCCGAGACCGGGAAAACATGCAAGGCAGTTGAGGAGATACCGATGAAAAAAACCTTTGGTTTAGCATTCGTCTTAGTTCTCGCCGCCATTCCGGCTTTTGCAGGCAAGAGAAACCCCACCGTAACCATTCCTGAGGCGGTGCAAGTTGGTTCCACGAAGCTCCCGGCGGGCGATTACAAGCTGATTATGACCGGATCCGAACCGAATGTTCAGGTCACCCTGGAACAAAATGCGAAGCCCGTTGTCACGTTTTCGGCAAAGGCTGTGGAAAGTAAGAACACTCCCGGCGTAGCTACCGACTCGGCGAACGGAACCGTCGTTCTCCAATCGATTCTCTTGGATCGTCTAACCCTGGTGTTAAACAGCGCGCCCAATTCAGGACAGTAGTAAAGTGATTCGCTGTGGATGAAGTAAGTCTTGAAGACCTTGTTAGGTTGAGAGACATCAGGGCCTGATTTTACGCTTGTCCAGGTTTCGAGCTGGGTGGGTAACTTCCTCTGCATTGCCCACCCAGCCCGGATCGGCCTGGCCTTGGCGAAATCCGTTAACAGTACAGTCTCTTCATTCAAAGTCGGCTGGCCCAAATCCGGCCTGCCGGCAATGATGCTTAAACGGGTGCCAATCCTCCAGTTCACAATGGGTTTTCTGGATAGCCGCGCTCCTGCTCCTGTACACTGGAGAGTTCACGGCCATGAAAAACAGACTTCCAGTGGGTATCCTCGGCGCGACCGGAATGGTCGGTCAGCGCTTCATTCAACTCCTCGAAAACCACCCGTGGTTCGAGGTTGCGTGGCTCGCAGCCAGCGACCGGTCCAGCGGAAAAACGTATGGCGAAGCAGCCAAGTGGCGCCTCGACACTCCGCTCCCTGAGCGCATTGCCCGCCTGACCGTTGCTCCGGCCGACCCGTTCGGCGCGCCGAAAATCATTTTCGCCTCCATTGACGCGGCTTATGCCCGGGAGATGGAGCCGCGGTTTGCCGCCGCCGGCTGCGCAGTTGTCTCCAACTCCAGCGCCTTCCGCATGGCGCCCAATGTGCCGCTGGTTCTTCCCGAAGTGAACGCCGATCACCTCCATCTCATCGAGACACAGTCGTGGCGGCGCGAGTCCGGAGGCTACATCGTTACCAACTCCAACTGCACGGCTATGGGTCCGGTGCTGGCGCTCAAGCCCATTGACGACCTCTTCGGTGTCGAGCAGATATTTGCCACCTCCATGCAGGCCGTCAGCGGCGCGGGCTATCCGGGCGTGCCCTCCATGGACATTCTCGACAACGTCATCCCCTACATCGGCAATGAAGAAGAGAAGATGGAAGAGGAGACGCTGAAGCTGCTCGGCAAGCTGGAAGGCCACACTGTAAAGCCTTTGGCGGCACGGATGAGCGCCAGTTGCAACCGCGTTGCGGTCATAGACGGCCACACCGTCAGTGTCTCGATCAAGCTAAGAAAGCCGGCTACTCACGAAGAGTTGCTCGCCGCCTGGGCGGAGTTCCGACCTCTGGCCGGCCAGGGACTGCCCACCGCCCCCGACCAGCCAGTGCAGTGGGCACCGCAGAATGACCGCCCGCAGCCGCGCCTCGACCGAAATCGCGGCAATGGCATGGCGGTGACCGTGGGCCGCCTGCGCCCGTGCCCGGTGCTCGACTGGAAGTTCACCGTGCTCTCGCACAACACGATTCGCGGCGCGGCCGGCGCGGCCATCCTGAACGCCGAATTGCTGGCGAGCTTGGGCAAGTTGGAGCCTGTTGCAGAGGCTGCCGCACGCGCATGAGCCGCCTTCAACCGATAGGAACCCTCGCATGAGTCTGGTAGTGATGAAGTTTGGCGGCACTTCGGTCGAGGACCCGGCCGCCATTGGGCGTACCGCGGCCATTGTGGCCGGACGCGTTGCGCAGGACCGGCAGCCAGTCGTCGTCGTCAGCGCCATGTCCAGGGTGACTGACCAACTGCTGCGCGCCGCCGCGGCTGCCGCTATGGGTGACCGAACCGGCGCGCTGGCCATAAGTTCGCGGCTCCGTTCGCGGCACCGCGACACGGCTGCGGCTCTGGTCAAAGTGCCGGCGGATGCAGCCGAACTGCAGAACTTCATCGACCAGAAATTCGACTCGCTCGACGAAGTTCTGCGCGGTCTTGCCGCCATTCTCGAACTTACGCCGCGCATCTCCGACCTGATTGTGAGTTATGGCGAGCGCCTTTCCAGCCGCATCATCGCAGCCGCCTTTCTCGAGCGCGGCGTCCAGGCTGTTCATGTGGATGCGCGCGAGATCGTCATCACCGACTCGACATATCAAAAGGCAATTCCGCAGGACACGGTGATTGAAAAGCGCGCTACCGAGAAGTTGCTTCCAATCCTCGCTCTGGGTCAGGTTCCGGTAATGGGCGGCTTCATCGGCTGCAACGAGGCCGGAATCACCACCACGCTCGGGCGCGGCGGCTCTGACTTTACCGGCGCGCTCATTGGCGGCGCGCTCACAGCCGGCGCCATCGAAATCTGGACCGACGTGGACGGCATTATGACCACAGATCCCCGCGTTTGCCCCGATGCGCTGCGCGTGAAGGTCATCAGCTTTGAAGAGGCCGCGGAACTGGCTTACTTCGGCGCCAAGGTGCTGCATCCGGCCACTATCCTGCCGGCGGTGAAGAAAAACATTCCCGTGTACGTGCTCAACAGCCGCAATGCTTCCTGCGAAGGCACGCGTATCGCGTCACTCGCTCCCCATTGCAAGAGCCCCTTCAAGTCCATCGCCGTAAAAAAGAAACTCAGCATTATCGATGTGGTGGCCAGCCGCATGTTGATGACCCACGGCTACCTCAGCGAAATCTTCGCCATCTTCGACAAGCATCAGTGCGCCGTGGATATGGTCTCCACCAGCGAAGTCAGCGTTTCGCTCACCGTGGACTCCAATGAGAAACTGCCCGCCATCGCCGCCGACCTGAGCAAGCTGGCCGATGTGAAGTACGAAGGCCGCAAGGCGCTGATCTGCATGGTGGGCGAGGACATTCGCGGGCAAAACGGAATGGCCGCCCAGGTGTTCTCCGCCATCCGCCACATCAACGTGCGCATGATTTCGCAAGGCGCCAGCGAAATCAACATGAGTTTCATGATCGAAGAGGACGATGCCGACGAGGCGCTGCGATCGCTTCACGCGGCCTTCTTCAAGGATCCCGACCCCGCGATTTTCGACGTGGAAGCGAGGAAAAAATTACAGGTTACAGATTAGAGATGACAGTCCAAAGCCCGGCTCAATTGTCCTCGGAAGACTCGACTAACGTCTGAGAGAAAGTTGGCTGTAGCGTGGGTCTTGCAAGATTTTATTATTTCGCAAAAGGCCAGCGTCGGTCTGCCTGCTGTAATCTGTCATCTGGAATCTGGAATCTGTTCTCATGCTCATTCTCGTTCTCGGCAAAGGAAAGACCGGCAGCCTGGTAGCGCAGGTGGCTCGCGAACGCGGACACGGCGTGCGCGTTTTCGACGTGACGGAAAACCGCAGCGCCTCCGCGCTGACCGCACCCGCGGTAGCAGGCGTCGACGCGGTCATCGACTTCACCAACGCCGAAGCTGCCATTGAAAACATGCGCGCGGTCCTGGCCCTCGGAGGCCGCATCGTCGTAGGCACGACCGGCTGGTATGCGCAATTGAACGAGATGAAGGCTCTGGCCATCAGGCGCGGCGGGGCGCTGCTCTACGGAGCCAACTTCTCCATCGGTGTGCAGAAGCTTTTCCGCCTGACCGCCGAACTGGCCCGACTTGAAGGCTACACCTTCGCCATCAGCGAGACGCATCACGTGTCAAAACTCGACGCTCCCTCCGGCACGGCCATCACGCTGCGTGAGATCGTAAAAGCCGCGCAGCCCGAAGCAGAGGTGGAAATCACCTCGCACCGCGTCGGCGACGCAAATGGCGAACACATTGTCACCGCAACCGGCCCCGACGACGTGCTCGAACTACGCCATGACGCAAAAAACCGGAGAGGCTTCGCCCTGGGCGCAGTCCGCGCCGCCGAGTGGATCGCCGGCAAGCAGGGCGCCTGGGACTTCCGTGAAATCTTCGAGCATCTTTAGCCACCTGCGGTGGGCAGACGCCTTCGGCTCGTTTGTACACACGCTGCTACGGGGGCCTATTCCTGATCTTTGCAGGACGACCGTTCAAACAGCGCCGCCACGCCGCACTCCGACGTAAACATCTTGCCGCCAGAATGCGCCACATCGGGCACGAACCATAGGCGCTGGCTCCAGCCGCTCGCGTGGCGGTTGTGCAGCCAGGCGTAGTACGCCCGCCCGCGCAGAAACCGGTTCGGGCCTTCCATCTCGCCCGCGCAACTCGTATCAAGATCCTTCTCATGAGGATCGATATCCGCAGTTCCCAGCAGGTACGTAACATCCTTCCGCACAAACGCATCTTCCAGGGCCGGCCAGCCTTCCGCCGCGCTCTGGCGGACATAGTCCTCGTGCACATCGAGCGAGCCAAACTTCCAGTGGTTGAAGTTATGGCATTTTTGCGCATCGCCGGATGCAAAGTGAACCCTGTCGCGATCGAAAACAGGGCGCTCACCGGTGAAGTACATGTACGAGGAGGGATTGGCGACCACGTAGCGAAGATGGATCCCGGGCGCCAGTATCTGCTCTGCCCTACCCGCGATGGCGTAACGCTGCATGGCCTGGCCTCCGCCGGAGTGGCCCGCCAGCACAATGATCTTCAGGTTGGGATAGAACCTGCGATCGGAGAGATGGGCGACGAGCGCGTCGATGACCTCGTAGGCGCTGATCGGAGACGGGCCAGCCGCATCGGTTCCCGCCTCCCAGGTGCCCTGGCGCCAGCGCAGCACCCTCTCCGGCAAATGATGGGCGCGCGCGTCTTCTTCATTCAGGAACTGAGGCGCCATCAGTATGGAGGTTGCGACCGCGTCGCCTCCAGCGCTCTCCGCAGCCCGGCGCAGGGAGCGATAATAGCCATCGACATCGCGCCCTTTGCCATGGAACATGACCACGGCGCGCGTGACCTGAGGCTGCGGTTTGTCCCAGTCCAGGGAAACATCAATGGGCAACTGGCCGGCCCCATGCGGCGTGGTGAAGGTAATCAAATAGCTGGCGACAATCGCCACGGGCGGTTCCTGTTCCGCGCATGCCGGACGCGCGAGTGTGGCAAGGACAAGGCCGGGAAGAAGAAAAAGGAGAAAGCGCCTCATGTTACCGAACTATACATTGCGGCGACCGGGGAAGCTCCTTAGCAGACCGCACTGCGGATGCCAAAGATTGACAAAGACTGTTATTGAGCGCAGCATTTCTAGCAGGAGACGGTTCCCTCATGAATGTTTCGCTCACCCCCGAACTCGACAAGTTCGTTGCCGGCAAAGTCGAATCCGGTCGCTATACCTCGGCTAGCGAGGTTGTCCGCGAGGCTTTGCGCCTTCTCGAAGAGCACGACCAAGTGCGGAGCGCTCAAATCGCTGTCTTTAACCGGGAGCTTGGTTCAAGGCTCGCGTCACTGGACCGGGGAGAGCATGTCAAGCCGGAGTCTGTGCGTAAACGCCTTGACGAGAAAGCGCGCGAGCGCCGAAAGCTTAGAGCATGAATGAGTATGACCTCAGCGTTGGCGCCGAATTGGATCTGGACGAGGTTTGGAAGTACATAGCCCACGACAATATCGATGCCGGCGATCGCTGGATCGCGACACTCTTCGACGCCTTTGATTCCCTTGCAAGAACTCCTGCAATGGGGCACACGCGAAAGGACCTTACAGATTATCCTGTGCTCTTCTGGCCTGTAGGCGCGTACATGATCATCTATCGCAGCCATCGCGAGCGAGTCGAGATTGTGGCCGTCACCCAAGGTGCGCGGAACATCCCGACATTCCTGCGCCAACGCGGCCAATAGAAATCCCAACCCTTACGGCTTCGCAATCTTCCGCACCACATCCTCAGTTGCATCCGCGCCCAGGATTTCCCGCACAGCTTCTTCAATCACCTCATCCCGGCCGTCCCGAATGCCATTGATCGTAGGCCAAACCTTGACGTCGGGAACGATTCCCACCTGCTGCGTGGGCTTGCCGTCGGGATAGAAGATGCCGATCCCGCTGATTGCTCCGCGCATGCCGCCGGGCAGTGGAATGGCCGAGACATTACCGTCGGCTCCGGCCGTGGTGCTCCCGATAACCACTGTCCGGGGAGATGCACGAAAAGCCATCGTCGTATACTCGGCCTGGCTCTGTGTAACTTCGTCCACCAGGACAACAACCTTGCCATGGTAAAGCGGCGCTTCTGGCTCAAGGTACAAGGGTAATTCCCAGTGAAACGCCCCCGGGCTCGATAAGTCCCCTTTCGTGAATTTCACAAACTGGGTGGACTTATCAACTAAGTGCGACCCCAGGTCAAAGACAACAAAACTCGATGGGTAATTGCGAATATCGATAATAAGTCCCTTTGTGTTGGCAGCCAGTTCAAGGTATCGGCCGATATCGCCGGCCTTAATCGAAGATAACTTGAGATAAGCAACATCGGACGACAGTAGCCGGAAGGTATCTCCGGGTAAGTCATGCGTGGTTTGAATGGCCGCCATGCTCGCGGCGGGTAGGCGCTGTGCCTTGACTGAGAGAGTTGCACTGCCCCTCCGAATTCCCACAGTCACTGGGCCGCATGCGCCGTTGGTCATGGCGCGCCCCATATCGCGCAGGCGGGCGGCCTGATTAGAGTCCGCGTAATACGGAGTCCAGCTTGCAACAAGGTTGTCCACTGGCTGCCCGTCAAGCTCGGTAATCACATCGCCGCGCTTGAAGCCATCGGCCGCCGCTGCATCCGTTGAGGCCAGACTCGCCACCACTGCATTGCCGTCAATAAAGCGTGTGTTCAATGCCAGCCGGCAGTCTCCCACCGGAGGCCGCACCTTGAGCGAACTCCAAAGATTCGCGTGGGTATCGTGAACAGTGGCGATCAGCGCCATCAGCTCGCGTTGGTAGTCGTCTGAGGTTTGTGCCAGAGCGATGCGCGGCAGGAATTCGCGCAGAACATCATCCCAGTTCTCGCCGACAAGCTCCCTGTACGGAGCCCAGTATTCGATGATGTTCCACAATCGATAGAGCGCGAGAATCTGAAAGCCCGCATCGGGATACTTGATGTTGCCATAACTCAGCTCGTGATCGAACGATGGATTGCCCGGACCCTGCATGAGCGAAACATAGAATTGCGGGCTGTCTACCCGGTTCATTTCGATGGACAACATTGCCATGCTGAGGTCTTTTCCCAGCAGCACCTGGTTGTGAATCCAGGCTGTATCCGGACGAAGTTCGATTCCGCTTTCACTCAGCGTTACGCAGGTTCGGCAAGGCTCAATGTGACCCAGCCCAGCGATCCACTGAACCATAATCCGCTGAGCGGAACCAGCGTCGGGCGCGGCAAGAACCCCGGGCAGAATGCGGAATAACTCGTAGTCCCAATGAAGCTTACCCGATGTAACTTGCGGATGGTAATACTTCAGAAAGCCCCATACTTTTCCCAGCATCGCAAGGTTATCGATTTGTATTGGAGTTAGATTAGTAAGAGCAATCCCGGAACCACCATCGAATTGATGGTCTGAATCCAGGACCGTCTTTGGAACCTCCGCCTTCGGCGCCTCCGAAACCGGCTTGCCGTCGATCAGGAGTTGCAAATCGTCGGCCCACGCCTTGCCCGTGCCTTCCAAAAGGAAACCGATCAGGAGTTTCTGCGCGCCAGGATGGACGGGCAGCGTGATCGAATACTCGGTCCAGTCCGTGGTTCCCTTCACCTGACGATCTTGCATGTTGGCGAACTCGGCCGCCGCGCCATCCTTGTCTTCGCGCATCCAGAGTCCGGCGTAGCCCGATACGTCCTCTGTGCGCAGAAATCCGCTCCACTCAATTGTGTTGCCGGAAAAATCGATGGGCAGAGCTTTGGTCAGAGTCGAAAACTTTGAAGGGCTGTCAGGCTTCCGTTCGATGCGGACCGAGTGCTGGCCCGAGTGGGCAACGCTGCTGTCCACATGGACGGCACCTTCCGCCCCGGCCCACCATCCCGCAGGGACGCTCCCCGGTGCGTCGCTCTCAAAGTCAATCACGTCGCTGTGGGCAGGTTTGGTCTGCGCCGGACTATTCGCAGGCGCCTGGGAAACCGTTTGGGCTATGACTCCACCAGACAGAATTGAATAACTCAGTGTCAGTAAGACATAGAAAAAAGCAGGCCGCATTGCTAAGCTCCTTGAATGGGTAAGACTCGGGAGGGCTGAAACTTGGACGAGAAACGGCTCCAATGGTAGTCCTCCACAGCGCAAATAACCAAACGCGAAATGCGGTTAACTGATATGCATGTATCGCGGGAAGGTGCGGACGAAATTGCCCTGTCGGAATCCACGCTGCCGCACCCGCCGGTATAATCTCACCTGTCATGGAAATTACAGGTTGTGGTACGGCAATCGTTACGCCCTTCAGAGCTGACGGTTCAATTGACGAGCAGGCTCTGCGGGCGCTGGTGAACTGGCAGATTGACTCGGGGATTGACTTTATTGTGGCCTGCGGGTCGACCGGCGAGGCAGCCACACTGGATGAAGAAGAGTGGCTCCTGGCGGTCTGCATTGTGGCGGACGCGGCTGCGGGGCGTGTTCCGGTGTGGGCCGGCTGCACACACAACTCCACACGGACGCTGCAACGGAATGCCAGCCTGCTCAAGCAGATTCGCGGCGTGGATGCGGTGCTTTCGGCCAATCCCTACTACAACAAACCATCGCAGGAGGGGCAATTCCAGCATTTTCTGGCTCTGGCGAAAACTGTTGCCCCGCTGCCAGTGACGCTCTACAACATTCCCGGACGCACCGGAGTCAATCTCGACCCGGAAACCGTGCTGCGCCTGGCCGAGGCTGCGCCAAATATCCAAGCCATCAAGGAGTCCAGCGGGAAGCTGCCGCAGATTGCCGAACTGGTGCACATCTTGCCGCGCGGTTTCAGGATCTTCTCCGGGGACGACAACATGGCACTCGGTTCCATCGGCGTGGGCGCACACGGACTCATCAGTGTGGCCGCCAACGAAATTCCGGCTGAAATGGGCCGCATGATCCGGGCCGCGCTGAACGCCAACTGGACTGAAGCCCGCGAGTTGGAACGGCGGTTCGCGCGCTTAATTGAGGCGAACTTCTGGGATTCCAACCCTTGTCCGGTAAAAACCGTGCTCAACCTGATGGGCCGCTGCTCTGACCACGTGCGCCTGCCTTTGGTTCCACCCGCTGCCGTAACCCGGGCCAAACTCGAGCGTTTGGCCGGCGAATTGGGGCTGCTGAAGCATACTCCCGTGCCCGACGGATATGCCGAGGTTTTCTAAGCGCGCGTTCCGTGAGCAGGCTCACAAGCATGCGCTGGCAAAGAAGGCTTATAATTCGGACCGTAAATCCAAACAGCTGCACGATGCCTGTTCCCGACACATGCAACTGGGGAGGCTGCTTTGTTGAAACCGATTTTGTTGTTTTCAGCTGCGATTCTTTTGGCCATTGGCGCCACACCCGCTTCCACGATTGTTCTGGGTGCTTCTCCGCAACAACCCGACGCAGGGAATCCTGAAAAACCGACGCCCGCCTCGCTGGCGCACGCTAAGATCGTCTACGCGCGCGATTGCGCACTCTGCCACGGAGAGAACGGCGATGGCAAGACCGATCTGGCCAAGGACATGCAACTGACACTCCTGGACTGGACCGATCCGAAGTCTCTGGGCAACCGGTCGGACAAGGAACTGTTCCACATCATCCGCACCGGCAAAGACAAGATGCCCGCCGAAGAGGAAGGCCGCGCAAAAGACAGCGAGGTCTGGAACCTCATCATCTACATTCGTGGGTTCTCCAAGGGGCACATTGACGCCCCGCCTGCTGCTGTCCCGCCACCTGCCGCTGCGCCGCCGGCTGACCCGGCCAAGCCAAACAACTAAGGCCTTACTGCCGACGACAATCACCATCGCAAGGAAGCTATCGTCATCACCGGGAGACCGCTGCGCAGCCCGGGTGCGGAAGCCATCTTCTACGTGTGTGCGGACGTGTTAAGATGTTGCCGAATCAACACTGAAGAGGGAGATTTCAGACACAATGTTTTCCTACCGCTCTCGTCCGTTACATCGGCTCCAATGCGCAATGAACCGCCGCGCCTGCTCGGCGCTGTTCCTGCTGGCCGCGCTGGCGGCGGGATCGCCCGGCTACTGCGATCCCATTCATGACGCGGCCCGGGAAGGCGATGTCAAAAAAGTTGAATCGCTGCTCAAAGCGAACCCGGCTCTGGTTTCCAGCAAAGACGGAAAATATGGCCAGACTCCGTTGCACGTTGCGGCATTCAATGACCGCCTGGAAGTAGCGAAACTACTGATCGACAACAAGGCTGATGTCAATTCCGCAGCGAACAACGGTTCAACTCCGTTGCACCTTGCCGCGGCCAAAGGCAACAAGGACATCGTGAATTTGCTGCTGGCCAACAATGCAAATATCAACGCGGTAGATCATGACGGCTGGTCGCCTTTGCACTCCTCGGTGATTTGGCAGCACAAAGACATTGAAGATCTGTTGCGACAGCACGGTGGTGAGGACCCTCTCGTTCCCAAGCCGGCCGCGGCTGCTCAACCCGCTGAAAAGGTTGCACCCAAGGAGACTGGAAAAGACGGCCAATTCACGGCCTTTAGTGACGGAACCGTACTGGATACGAAAACAAACCTGATGTGGACGGCTCGAGACAACGGAAATGGCCTGAGCTGGCTCGGGGCAAAATCTTATGCCGGGAGTTATCACGGGAGCGGTTACTCGGACTGGCAGCTTCCGACCGTTGCCGAGCTTACGACCCTGCTCGACAAGACAAAGAGCCATAAGTCCTTCTGTCCGGCGGCCGTTGACGAGTTAGGCGCTGCTGCGGATGACGTACATACCGCAACCGAATTGATCCACCTGTCCTGCACCCGGATATGGACCTCGCAGGAGCGCGCCGAGAAACCGGGGTTCGCCACCATCTTCGACTTCCACTCCGGCAGCGACACCGCGCGTCCCGATTCAAAGGACTTTGTCGACACGGCGAGCCGTGTGCTGCTGGTGCGCGCCGGCAAGTAATAAGGAAGAAGGCGCCGGGAGAAGTATTGCCTGCGCTCTGAGCACGCTTGGAGCGCACCCTTTACTGCGCCATGGTGTGAAATGGACGGGCGTTTATTGGCGCGCACGCGGCGCATACCCCGGAGATTCCAGAGACTGATCGCTAGCCTGCGAGTGCCTTCTTCGCGGCCTCACTGACCAGCCGTCCTTCCGCGCGCAGGCCGCCCGCTTGTAGCTTTGCCTGAACCGCCTTGATCACGGCGCCGATCTCCTTGGGCGTGGGCGCCTTGCCGGAGGAAGCTGTAATTTCGGCGACAGCTTCAGCCACCAGCACGGCCAGGCCGGCTTCGTCGAGCGCCTTCGGCAGGAACTCCTCGATCACTACAATTTCGGCAGCTTCAATGGCGGCAAGCTCGGGGCGGTTGCCCTTAGTGAATTGCTCAATGGAGTCGCGGCGCTGCTTGATCATGGTGGCCAACGCCTGCTGCTCCTCTGCGGCAGTCAGCGGCTCGCGCTTCTCAATCGCCTTGTTTTTGAGTGCATTCTTGATCAGTCGGAGCGTTCCGGTGCGAACAGGGTCGTGCGCCTTCATTGCGATGACGGTCTGTTGGGTGATTAGAGCTTCGAGTGCGCCTGCGTCCATTGGATCCTCTTCTTCGCCGGCTGATGTTGGCCAAAGCCGAATGATAATTGTAACGATTTTTGGGGTTCGTTCGCAGCCCGGGCAATGGGCGAGCCTGCCGCAGACCTCAGCAAAAGGGCCGCACCTTTGCGGCCCCGGAGTGGAATCGCTGGTGGTCCAGGCGAACCCCAGCTATTGCTTGACCAGCTCGACTCGACGATTAAATGAGCGTCCGTCCTCTGAGTCGTTGGAAGCGACGGGAGCGTATGGGCCCGCGCCGAAAGAGGCGAGTTGCGCAACAGGGATGCCGTATTTTGTGGTCAGCACCTGCGCCACGGCCGCGGCGCGACGCTTGGAGAGGTCCATGTTGGCGGAGAGCCCGCCCACATTGTCCGTGTGGCCCACCACGTAGACCCTGAGTTTCGGATCCCCCTTCAGCAGTTTCGAAACCTCCAGGAGGGCTGCATCCGATTCCGGCTTAACGTCGGCCTTCCCGGTGTCAAACAGGATGCCGTTGACCACGACATGACCGGCGCCCGTGAGGCTCGTGCCCATCGCAGCAGCGCTTGCGTTTGCTACAACATCCTGGGTCAGGGTTGTTTCGGCAACTGAGACCAACCCAAGGTCGCCGCCCCCGCCTATCGACACATACATCCAGATCTTGCCCATGTGGACTGTGAATGCGCCATATTCGCCCGTATCCACGTCGAAAATGTAGCCTGCCGTGAGCAACGCGGTCTTGACGTTCCGTACCACCTGGGCCTTGCTGGCGGTCGAAGGGTAATGGTAATGGATTTCCTGATACTTGCCCTCGATCGCCTTCGGGGGCTTTCCGGCTCCCATGTTGAATTTGTAGGAGTTGTCATCATAGCTTCCGCAACTGGTAATGATGCTGCCGGGAAAACGGCTAAGCAGGGGCGAGTCCATGCAGCCCTTGGCATCCTTGGTTTGCGCCGTGCAAGCGGGCAGGAGAAGCGAGAGCGCCACGGCGGCGAGAGACAAGACCAATGTTTTCAAGAGAAACTTCCTTCCTTCTGGTGCAGCCTGGATTATAACCACCGGTTTGCAATTCCGGTTTTCTTCGGATAAATGCAAGTATGCCATTCCAAGATGGGTTCAAGGTCAAATCGGGATTTCCTGACAGATTTCTACAGAACGAAGGCTTATTCGCAACGAAAGCAATTCACATAAACCACAAAAATGTGTATTATGTGATTGCTGGCTGATCGGGATGCTGAAATCGCGCTGGTCAGGCTCGGTCCACCAAGGAGAAACCATGATTCGCAAGACACGCCTTTTTACACCCGGTCCAACGCCGCTGCTTCCCGCAGCTCAGTTCGCCATGGCGGCAGCGGATATTCACCACCGCACGCCGGAATTCCGCGCCCTGTTTCTGAAGGTTCTGGCGCAGCTGAAGGTCTTTGTGGGCACGCAGAACGACGTGCTGCTGCTCTCGTCTTCCGGAACCGGGGCAATGGAAGCCGCGGTCTCGAATCTCACTTCTCCGGGCGACCGGGTGCTGGTGCTCTCGGCCGGAAAATTCGGTGAGCGCTGGGTAGGCCTCGCCAAGGCCTTCGGCTGCGAGCCGGATGTGGTAACGGCTCCCTATGGAGAAACCTTTGATCTGGAAGCTGTGAAGGCTGCGCTGAAACCGGAACACAAAGCCGTATACCTGCAGGCGACAGAAACCTCGACCGCGGTGCGCCACGATGTGGAAGCCATTGCAAAGCTGGTGAAGGATACAGACGCGCTGCTGGTGGTGGATGGCATCACCGGCCTGGGCACCACGCACTTCGACGTGGATGGCTGGGGCATTGACGTCCTGATCGGTGGATCGCAGAAAGCGGTGATGATTCCTCCTGGGTTGAGCTATCTGAGCGTAAGCGAAAAGGCGTGGGCGGCGATGGAGAAGTCGAAGAATCCGCGCTACTATTTCGACCTGCGCAAGGAGCGCAAGAACGCCGTGAAGGGCGAGAGCGCGTACACGCCGGCAGTTGCGCTGGTGGCCGGGCTGGGCGCGGCGCTCGACTATATCGCCGGACAGGCGGGTGGCGATTTGGAAAAAGGTCGCATTGCGCTGGTGGACAATGCGCAGGTAAATGCGGCGGCGACGCGCGCCGGCCTGGTGACGCTGGGATTCACGCTCTTTGCGCCCACGGCTCCTGCGGCTGCGGCCACAGCGGTTGCGGTGCCGGAGGGGATGAACTCGGGCGACGTGGTGAAGGCCTTGAAGACGCGCTTCGCCCTGGTGACCGCCAACGGACAGGGAGAGATGCAGGGCAAGATCTTCCGCGTGGCGCATCTGGGGTTTTTCGACTATCTCGACACGGTTGCGTTGCTGGGCGCGATGGAGCATATCGCCAAAGACACACTGGGTTTGCCGGTGGAGTACGGTCAGGCGGTTGCAGCGGCGCAGCGGGTGTACGCGGAAGCGGTGAAGTAGTAGCGGAGTTAGCGTTGTTAGCGGAGTTGGCGGGGTTAGCAGGTACAAACGATAGCGGAAGTCTTAGCTAACCCCGCGAACACGCGTCCGCCGCGGCGGACGGCTAACTACGCTAACTCCGCTCAAAATAAGGCCGCCGTTCGCTTGGAGACTCATTCATGCCTGAACTTACCTTCGGAGAAAAGCTGCTGATCGCGCGGAAGCAGCTGGATCTCTATCAATACGAGATGGCGGATCGGCTGGGCGTGCATCCCAACTCGATCACCAAATACGAGCGGGGCGAAGGCAAGCCGCATGCGGCGGTGGTGCGCATGTTCGACCTGTTGTGCGAGAAGCACGGCATCCGCTTTGACGAATTCAAAGCTTCGGAGAAAAACAAGGGAGATGCGATGAAGATTGTCCTGGCAGAGAAGGTTTCCCCGGCAACGCTGGCCGTGTTTGCGGCCGAACCGGGATGGGAAGTTCTGACGCACGACCAGCTGCCGGACGGTCTTCCCGCGGCACTGGCCAATGCCGATGCGCTGGTGGTTCGTTCCGCTGTGCAGGTGGATGACGCCCTGATGGAACATGCGCCGAAACTGCGCGTGGTGGGCCGGGCCGGCGTGGGCGTGGACAACATCGACGCCGAGGCTGCCACTCGTCGCGGCATCGTCGTGATGAACACCCCAGGCGCCAACGCAGTGGCCGTGGCCGAACTGACCATCGGGCTGATGCTGGCCCTGGCGCGCAAACTCCCCCTAGCCAACACAACCATGCATGCGGGCAAATGGGAAAAGAAAAACTTGCAAGGCGCGGAATTGCGCGGCAAAACACTGGGCATTATGGGGCTTGGCCGGATCGGACTCGAAGTGGCCCGGCGCGCCAAAGGCTTTGGCCTGGAGATTCTTGGCAGCGACCCGTTTGTCTCCGCTGCGGTGGCGCGTGAGAACGGAATTAAGCTGGTCACTCTTGATGAGCTGATCGCCGGTTCCGACTACATTACGCTGCATGTTGGATTGACGGCGCAGACAGCAGGCGTGATCAACGCGAAGTCGATCGCCGCCATGAAGAAGGGTGTGCGCATCATCAACTGCGCGCGCGGCGAGCTGGTGGAGGACGCGGCGCTTGTCGCGGGGCTCAAGAGCGGGCAGGTGGGCGGCGCGGCGCTGGACGTGTTCACGGTGGAACCGCCGAAAGACTCGCCCTACGCGGAGCTGGGCAACGTGATTCTGACTCCGCACATTGCCGGGTCGACGGCGGAGGCGCAGGAGGCGGTAGGCATCCAGATTGCGCGCCAGGTGCGTGACTATCTCAAGCTTGGTGTGGTGCAAAATGCGGTGAATCTCCCGTCGCTCACCCATGAGGAGTACGTGGTTCTGGCGCCCTACATCGACCTTGCCGGGCGGTTGGGGTCATTCCTCGCGCAGGCCGGCAAGGGCGGCATTGAGGCCATTCACCTGGTTTATGGCGGAGCTCTGGCCGAGGCCAAGACAGACCTGGTGCGCAATGCGGCCATTGAGGGGTTGCTCCAGGGATCGGAAAATGTGAACCGGATCAACGCCGCGGCCGTGGCTGAAGAGCGCGGCATCCGTGTGCATGAAGAAAAGCAGGAAAGCCATCGCGGCGGCGCTGCCAGCGTGATCACGGTGGAGTTGCACACGGCCGGGGGAACAAGCCGCGCCAGCGCCACAGTGATTCACGGGGAGCAGCCGAGGTTGCTCGAGTTCGACGGCATCGACATTGAGACGCCGCTTGAGGGCAACCTGCTGGTGTGCCGCAACCTGGACGTACCGGGTGTGATTGGCCGCATCGGCTCCATTCTCGGCGAGCACGGCGTCAACATCGCCAACTTCGCGTTGGGCCGCGAACGCAGCGGTCCGAAGCCGGTGAAAGCGCTGGCTGTGGTGCAGGTAGATGCTCTGGTTTCCGGTGCGGTGCTCGACGATCTGAAAAAAATCGAGGCGATGCTCGAAGCCAGGCCGGTGAGTTTGCCGGAAGGGAAATTCTGACTCGCCGATCTATCATGTCAGGAGTCAAAACAAATGAAAAACCACCGCCAACCAGCAGTGGTTTTTCATTTCAGACGCGAAAAGCCGAGTGCTTACGCCCGGCTAAGGTAAGCCCCTTCGCTGGTATCCACGCGGATCTTTTCACCTTCGTTAATAAACGGCGGCACCTGAACAACCAGGCCGGTCTCAGTCTTCGCCGGCTTGGTCACGCTGGAGGCGGTCGCCGACTTGAGGCCAGGCTCCGTTTCAACTACGGTAAGTTCAACGGTCGAGGGCAGCTCAATTCCCACGGCATTGCCGTCGTGGTAGCTGACCTTGATCTGCAGGTTCGGGGTCAGGTACTCCACAGCATCGCCGAGCGTGGAGCCTTTGAGCACCGTCTGCTCATAGTCCACCGGATTCATGAAGTAATAGTCGTCGCCGTCTGCGTAGAGAAAATCCATGGCCACTTCATCCACTACGATTTTTTCAATTGCGTCGGCAGAGCGGAAGCGATGCTCGAACATGGCGCCGGTCCTGAGGTTGCGCAGCTTGGCCTGGATAAAGGCGCGCAGGTTGCCGGGAGTGCGGTGCTCCACCTTGAAAACCAGGTGCAACTGGTCATTGTGCTTGATGATCATGCCGGGACGCATTTGAGTGGCGGGAATCGCCATAAGATTTGAAGCTCCTTGCTCTGGTTGCGCTCATTGCGCAAAGTTTGTTGGCCTTGGCCCATCTCTCATTGTAGCTTAGGGGCGGTTTTTAACGCTGGCTGGCTTCACCGGTTGCGACTTTACGGTTGAATTCAGCCGACCCTCTGCGCGGCACGCTGAGCGATTGCCAATAGCCGCAGCAGAAATGCTTGGCGAGCAGCACAATCTGGCCCACGTGATGCGGGTAATGCGCCAATTGGCGATTGATGGCCTGCATCACCGAGTGCGCTTCTCCGCGGATGGTAATAGTGCGGGCGAGGTCCGCTTCGTTAAGCGGTTCAATGGCATTGAACAGGCAGGCCCATCCGTTCTCCCACAACTCAAGGAGCGCTTCGCGCGTCGCCGGCGGATCTTCAAATTCGAAATCGCGATTGCGGTCCGGCTTCTCTCCGTCGGTGGTCAGAAAATCGGTCCATCGCGAGCGCATGTTTCCCGCCATGTGTTTCACAACAACGGCAATCGAATTCCCTTCCTCGTCCAGCACGGCGAAGAGCTGCTCGTCGCTCACCTGGGCCATGGCGCGATCGGCCAGCTTTTTGTAATAGCGGAAAAGGGAAAGCGAATCTTCAAGATACGAAGTGGTAAACTGCAATGCCATGCGGCCAGTTTAGCTAGTCATGGACGAGGTTGAGAAGCATCGCAAATTCGCCGCGAACGAACCTCATGCATGAGAATTCGCAGTAGGGAGAATCCCGAAAATGAAATCGCTTTTTCTTCTGATAGCCCTCAGTCCCTTATGTTCTGTGGCGGCGGTTGCGCAGAGTGGGCCGGCGTCCGCCTCGGCAAGGGCCGGAATCGATGCCGGAAATCAAGCCTGGATCGATGGGGTCAAGGCCGGCAACATCGATAAGATCCTTGCGACATACACCAATGACGCTGTCGATTGCGGCCCATCTGGCGAGTGTTTCAAAGGACAGCTTCAAATCAAGCAGCACATGAATGCCCAACTCACGAGCCTTGGGCGAGCGCACACGGCTGCGGTAGCAACGTGGGGTTCGAGTCAACAAGGAGATTTTGCCTACGAATGGGGACAGGCGGAGGCGACTTTTGCTGACGGCAAGGAAGTGGTCGACAAGTATCTGACAGTCTGGCAAAAACAGACTGACGGCGGTTGGAGAATCTTTCGCAATCTGGTCATTCCCAACTAAGTCATTCCCAGCTAGTTGCCTGCCGGTTTCGCCTATACAATTCCAACGACCTGTCAAGACCGGCAAATCCCGCTTCGAAGATGCGCCTGAAGTTCAGACAGCACTCTTGAAGCTGGATATCTAACCATCTGGAGTTTCCTCAATGCGCACAGCTCGTCTCCATCCTTGCAGTTTGTCGATTATTCTTCTCGCGACGAGCCTCGTTTCGATCAACGGACTCCTTGCGCAGGAAGCGGTTCCCGCCAACGCGCCCTACAAAGATGTAGGCCTGCCCGCCGACAGGCGTGTCGCTGACCTGCTCCCCCGCATGACGATCGAGGAGAAGGCAACCATGCTTTCCGGTTCCGGTTGGATGGAATCGGCACCCATTGAGCGGCTGGGAATTCCGGCAATCAAAATGGCGGATGGGCCCATGGGCGTACGGTCGTGGGCGGGCAGTTCCGCCATTACGAACTCCGTGAACAGTGGAGTGGCAAAGGTACAGACCACCAGCTTTCCATCGGGCGTGGACATGGCCGCGACATGGGACACCGATCTGGTACAGCGGGAAGGCCGGGCGATTGCGCAGGAGGTGAAGGCGCTGGGCCGGGACATGATTCTGGGACCAACTGTGAACATTAACCGCGTTCCCCTTTGGGGTCGCAACTTTGAGGGCTACGGCGAGGACCCATACCTCTCCGGTCGCATGGGCGTGGCCTACATCAAAGGCGTGCAGGGCGAGGGAGTCATTCCCTCGCTGAAACATTTCGCCGCCAACAATGAGGAATTTCAACGGCACCGCATCGATGCCCACGTCGACGAGCGCACGCTCCACGAAATCTACTTGCCCGCATTCGAAGCCGCGGTGCGGCAGGCGCACGTTTGGACGGTGATGTCTGCCTATAACTTGTTAAACGGCGTTCATTGCGCCGAGAGCGCGCCGCTACTCACCGACATTTTGAAGAAGGAGTTCGGTTTCAAGGGATTCGTCATCTCTGACTGGGGCAGCACCTATTCAACCGCTCCAACGATGAACGCGGGAATGGATTTGGAGATGCCGGGCGGCGCGCCGATGCAGGCGTGGCTGGCCACCGGACAAACGCAAGCCGCGGGAAACGGCGCAGGCTGGCTGACGGCGGACAAAGTGCTTGCAGAACTGAAAGCCGGCAACATCACCGAGGCTACACTGAACGACAATGTGAGCCGCATTCTGCGCGTGATCTTCGAAAGCGGGCTCTTCGATCATCCCCACCCCGGCGGTGGTGAAGTGGATACGCCCGAACAACGGGCCGTGGCCTTACAGGGCGCGACCGAGGGCATAGTGCTGCTCAAAAACACCGACTCTCTGCTGCCGATCGACGCCGGAAGAATCCATTCCATTGCGGTGATCGGGCCGAATGCCGCTGTGGCGCGGACAGGTGGAGGTGGAAGTTCGCTGGTGCGGCCCAAATACGCGATTGCGCCGCTGGACGGAATCAAGGAACGCGCCGGGAGCAAGATCGACGTGACCTACGCGCTCGGCGTAGGCATGCAGGGCGAAGACCCGGCACAGGACACGCCGGAGACGCGCGCAAAGCTGTTGAAAGAAGCGTCAGATACAGCAGCCAAAGCGGATGTGGCTGTGGTGGTGGTTGGACGCTATTCGAAACTAGAAGCTGAGAGCTTCGACGTGAAAACCATGGACCTGCCCGCTGGTCAGGATGAACTGATTGAAGCCGTCGAGAAGGCGAATCCGCATACCGTTGTTGTGTTGAACACTGGCGATCCGGTAACCATGACCAAATGGATCGACAAGACTCCGGCGCTGCTGGATATATGGTACGGCGGTCAGGAGGGCGGCCACGCGCTGGCTTCGATTCTGTTCGGCGACGCCAACCCCTCAGGCAAACTGCCGGTGTCACTCCCGAAAAAGTTTGAAGACTCACCTGCATATGGACACTACCCCGGCGAGAATCTCAAGGTGGATTACGCCGAGGGAATTTATGTCGGTTACCGTTACTACGACACCAGGAATGTGGAGCCGCTGTTTCCATTTGGATTCGGGTTGAGTTATGCAACGTTCGAGTACAGCGACCTGCGGGTGGTGCACACCAGAACATTTGAAGGCACTGCTCACTGGGATGGCGACCATGTCCAGGTAAAGGTGAGGAATACAGGCACGCGTGCCGGCGCTGAGGTTGCTCAGCTTTACATCCACGACGGCCACTCGAAGATTGACCGCCCCGTGCACGAACTAAAAGGATTTCAGCGCGTGGAGTTGAAGCCCGGCGAGACGAAGACCGTCCAGTTCGCGCTGGATCGCGCGGCGTTTTCTTATTGGAGTCCGGAACAAAAGGACTGGGTAGCCGAGCCGGGCACGTTTGAGGTGCAGGTGGGAGCATCGTCGCGCGACATCCGGCTGCGCGCTCCGCTGGAACTGAAGTAGGAACTGCTTTGCATTTTCACGGCAATTCGGCTCGCACCCCGAGATGAACAAGTGAGCGGATGCCGGCGCGCGGGTAAAGACTTCATCCTGCCTTCAGCATGTATCACCTTTCAGCGTGTATCCTCAATTTCGGAATAAGTCGTGAGTCAGCCCGCGACCCAAAATGCTTCGGGCCGCAATGCCGACCTGGAGACAATCCAACTGGAATCCCACAAAGGAGATTGCGCCTTGTCCTCTAAACCATTCGTTATTGCAGTCCTGGCCATTTTGATTTCGTTCGCCGGTCTCACCAATGCCCAGGAGGGCGGTCCGTATAAGGTATTGAAGATTCAGCTCATCGGAGGGGATGGCGGGTTCGACTACGTGACTGCCGACCCGGACGGCCGCAATTTGTATGTTGCGCGCTCCGGCCCCGCCGGACACATCGGCGTCTTTAACCTCGACACGCTGGCCCAGGTGGGTGACATTCCCGGCGTCAGCGCGCATGGTGGAGCGGTCGACACCGCGACAGGCCATGGTTTCGCAACATCAAAGCCTGTAACCATGTTTGACGCGAAGACTTTTGCGATTCTGAAAAAGATCGACGTCGAGGGCAACCCGGACGGATACCTGAACGACACTTACAATCACCGCTTCTACATCCTCAGCCACTCGGCGCCGAACATTACCGTTCTTGATGACAATGACGGTTCCATCCTCGGCACAATCGACATCGGCGGCGCGCCTGAACAAGCGGCTACGGATGGCCAGGGCAAAATCTATGTCGATATCGAAGACAAGTCGGCCATCGCGGTCATCGACGCAAACACCATGAAGATGACTGGCAAGTACGATCTCTCCAGCAAGGGCGGAGGCTGCGCCGGCCTGGCGCTGGACGCGAAAAACAAAATCCTCTTTGCCGCCTGCCGAGACAAGCAGAACATGGTCATCCTGTCGGCGGCGGACGGCCATATCATCACCGATCTACCCATCGGCAATGGGTGCGATGGGGCAACATTCAATCCTGCAACAATGGAAGCCTTCAGTTCGCAGGGCGATGGAACGCTGACCGTGATCAAGGAGGATTCACCTACCAGCTTCTCAGTTGAGCAGACGGTGGCCACTCCGGCCCGCGCAAAGGTCCTTACTCTCGATACAAAAACCAACCACATCCTCACCATCACGGCCGAGTATGGACCGGCAGTGGCACCGGCAACGCCTCCCCCCGCAGGTGCTCCGGCATGGATGCGTGGCCCGCGCGCGCCCATGATTCCCGGCTCCTTCCAGATCCTTGTTATCGGCAAGTAGTTACCTGGGACAACCGCAAAAAGGCAGCGAAGAGTCTCTCCGCTGCCTTTTTGCTTTGCAATTCTCTGTGATTACCGAGCCGGTTCGTAGGGCTCTACGCGCAGCATGTCCGAGAGAACGCCGCGCTCATCGGGAGTAAACACACCCTGGTAGCGGCTGGAGTTGAGCACCATTCCCCGCTGTTCGGGCGGCACCGCGCTCAGGTCGCGGAAGGCGCCTCTCATCAGCGCTTTGCGGTCAGGCGGCATGGCGGCATAGCGCCGCGCGGACATGTTCACTTGCATCCTGTCCTGCGGCGACAAGTGTTCGATCAGCTCATTCCTGGCCAGCCAGCGATCCCGCTGCCCTTCAGGCATCTGGTTCACCTGGTGCAGCCGGTCCATGAGCCGCTGCTGCTGCTCCGGAGGTAGCCGGTAAAAACTGGGGTCGTTGCGCAGTACGCGTTCCTGGTCCCGCGGGGCGAGATTCTGGTGCTGAGTCAGCCAATCGCGTAGATGTCCGGCCGGCGCCAAGCCTTGATTGGCGTAGCCCGGCCGCACCTGGGCCGCATACGGTTCAGCGCGGTAAGGGGAGTTGGGTGCCACGCCGGCGGGATAACCTGGGCGCACATAACCGGAATTCGGGTAGCCGGAGTAACCGGGCGCGGGGCGCTGTATTGGATTGCCCTGAGGGCTGGCCGGCGGCCTACCCTGATATTGCAGCGCCGGCCGGTTTGGGTATTGCGGCCCATTCTGGAATTGCGGCCTGCCAGGCTGCTGTCTGTTGGCCTGCGGGCGGGGAGTTTGGGGCCTTGGCGCGGGAGTGGCCTGGCGCGCAGGCGCCGCATTGTGCTGCTCGCGAGCCCAGGCGCCCGGGACACACAGCAACGCGGCAACCAACACGGACAAAGCCGCGCGCCGCATCCGCCCCGCATTTTGACGTCCCGTACCCACCCTTTTCCAGCTCCCACTGCGGCCCTCGATGAAAACAGGCGATCAGTCTCCGTTTTGGTTGTTCGTGTTCGACATCGCTTCCAACTGGTCAAGCAGTTGGGCGTTATTATCCAGCGTCTGCAAATCGTGCACCGCAGCTGCGGCCGGCCCCGGCGGCGGTGCAGCCTGGTCCCAGTTGGTAACACCCAGGTAGGTTCCGCCACCCAGCAGCACCATCACGGTCAGCGCCATAGCCGCCAGAGGGCGCACATGCATCGAGGGGCCATACGCCAACCGGGCGCGCATTCTTTCCAGCCAGCTGGCCGGCGCGGTCGCGCGTTCTTCGCGCATCCGCGCATCCAGCTTGCTCAGGAAGTAAGGGCTCGGCTCGGGGCTCTCCCAGGTATCCAGCAGGGACATGGTGGCGCGCAGTTCAGCCAGCTCCGCGCGGCAGCTCTCGCACTCGTCAACATGAGCTTGAACCTTGGCAGGCACACTTTCAGGATCGAGCAGCAGGTCCGCCAGCTTCGATTCCATTCCGGTGCAATTGTTCTTCATCGTTTCCATGTTTCACCCCAACTCTCCGCCGGTCGACTCCGGCTGTTTCCACTTACACAAATTCCTTCAGCTTCTCGCGCAGTGTCTGGTAGGCGCGGAAGAGCAGCGACTTCGTCGCCGACTCACTCAACTTGAGCACTTCCCCGATCTGCCGGTAATCCATTCCCTGGTACTTGTGCATCAGCACCGCCATCCGCTGTCGCTCGGGCAGGGCCATCACGTGCGTGCGGATGGCCGCCATCCGCTCATCGCGCATCATGCGCTGCTCCACCGACATTTCGTCGTCGGCCACGTCCGGCGTCGTACCGCTTTCCTCGTCCGGTGCATCCAGGTAGAGGGTTTGCGCTGTCCGTTCATGCCGGGTGTCGCGCGCGTGGTTCACCGCCAGGTTCGTCGCGATCCGGTAAAGCCAGGTCGTGAACTTCGCCTCGGCCCGATAGCTCTCCCTCGACCGATAGACGCGCAAAAATACTTCCTGCGCCAATTCTTCCGCAATGGCCTGGTTGCGGACCATACGGAAGAGAAAGTGAATCATCGCCCGGTGGTATTTCTGGACCAGGTAGTTGAATGAGGCTTCGTCGCCCGCTGCCACACGCAGCATTACAGCCGCGTCGCCCGCGGTCTCCACAGCGCCCACAAGGTTTTGCGGTCCCGGGTCCGGCCGCGAGGCCGAACCCGCTCCCAGAACCGAGTTGTCCAGGACCAGAGTCGCCATATCTTCTGGAACCCCATTCGTCTCGGAAGGTTGCGCGTTATCTGCGGGTTCCTGCGCAGTCTTGGTGCTGATATTGGGCTTCGCGGCCCCGTTCTGTCCCTTGTCGCGCCGGAAGCCGGCGGATTTGTCTGCAAGAGAGGTCTGGAATGGGTCATCAGGGCCGGTTCCTGAACCGATTCCTGGGCCGGTTTCGGCCAGTTTGAAGCCCCCCAACACTGGAATTGGACGCAGAGCCGCCTCCCCGTCAGGCGGAAATTCTGCTGCAAAGCGGATTGATCTTGGTCTCCAAATCATCGGAGGCTTTTCCGGGCAAACGCCAGCCCCGGTTGAACTCCAGGGTTGGCCGTAAAGCCCCGCTGGTGTTACTCTAACGCATGGGATGCCCCACTGGCGCGGCTTTCGCCAGTCCTCTTTTGGGGCGGTTAACTCAGCGGTAGAGTGCCACCTTCACACGGTGGAAGTCGCAGGTTCGAATCCTGCACCGCCCACCATGACATTCCTCACCTGAAGATTCCCTCCTGATAACCCGTTGACGGCGCAATTCCTCTTCGTGCGTGGAAATTTGGCGATGCCTTTCCCATCTTTGCTTTGGCTTGGTGTGCTGGATCACACAGCCTGCCGGGGTGCGGCGATATACACTTCCATTCGTTGTTCCTGAAGACTTGAACCATGCCTGTTGAAGAAAAAGTTCGCTCTCGGAGCTACGCGCGCGGACCGGATCGTCCGCTGCTGGAGCTGACCATCGGTGACCTTCTGCACCGGACGGCGGAACGGTTTGGGGACCGGCTGGCTGTGGCTTCCTGCCATCAATCGAAGCGCATGACGTGGGCCGAACTCAGCGATGAGGCCGACCGCGTCGCGCGCGGGCTTTGGTCGCTGGGCATCCGGCGCGGCGACCGTGTGGGGCTGTGGTCCACCAACTGCATTGAGTGGATCGTGATGCACATGGGTTGCGCGCGAGCCGGGGCTGCCCTGGTGAACGTGAACCCGGCTTACCGCTCGCACGAACTGCAGTACACGCTGAAAAAGTCGCGCATGAAGGCGCTCTTCCTCTGGCACCGAGATAAACGCGCGGACTACGAGGAAATTCTGGACCGTGCGCGGCACGGTCTCGAACTTGAGCTGAAGCATACTATTTACTTCGATTCCCCGAAGTGGCCGTCGCTGAGGGACATGCCGGGCGAACTGCCCGCGCATGTGTCCGTGAACGATGTAGCCAACATCCAATACACGTCAGGAACGACCGGCCTACCCAAGGGCGTGATGCTGACCCACCACAACATCGTGAACAATGGGCAGTTTCTAGCCCAGGGATTTCACTACACGGAACTGGACCGCATCTGCCTGCCGGTACCGCTCTTTCATTGCTACGGCTGCGTCATCGGCACCATGACAGCGGTAAATACCGGCGCGGCAATTCTGCTGCCCAACTGGACCTTCGACGCGCGAGCGACGCTGAAAACGATCCACGAAGAACGGGCAACCTCTGTTTATGGGGTGCCGGCCATGTACGTGGCGGAGATGGCGCTGCCCGACTTTCCCAGCTACGACCTCACGAGCCTGCGAACCGGCATGATGAGCGGTGCTCCCTGTCCCGTGGAGCTGATGAAAAGGGTACTTAACGGGATGCACTGCGGCGAACTGGTGATTGCCTACGGGCAGACGGAGACTTCGCCCGTGGTGACCATGAGCGACGCGACAGACACCATTGAGATTCGCGTCAAAACTGTGGGCCGGGCGATGCCCCAGACCGAGATTCAGATTGTCTCCACAGCTACCGGTGAAACGCTGCCCGTGGGAGAGCAGGGCGAGGTGTGCGCGCGCGGCTATGCCGTGATGAAAGGCTATGACGGCGACCCGGAAGGGACGGCGACCGTGATCGCACCCGACGGATGGCTGCACACAGGCGACCTGGGGATCATGCACGGGGACGGCTGCATCCACCTCACCGGACGCTCGCGGGACGTGATTATTCGCGGCGGAGAAAACATTTATCCGCGCGAGGTGGAAGAATTCCTGTACACGCATCCCAAGGTGGATGAGGCGCAGGTGGTCGGCGTTCCCAATGCCCGACTTGGCGAGATTGTTGCCGCGTGGATCCGGTTGAGGCCGGGCCTGGAACCGGGTGTCGACGTAACCGAGGACGAGATTCGCGGCTGGTGCCAGGGACAAATCGCGTATTACAAAATTCCCGAACATATCCGCTTTGTGATCGAGTTTCCGGCCACGCTCTCGGGCAAAATTCAGAAGTACAAGATTCGCGAATTTGAGATCGAGGCCCGCGGATTGCAGTCGTTGGCGAACGCGGCGACCGCGTAAGCTTGGGACCAGCTGGCCCATCCCAGGGCGCCCCAAGTCTCATCCGCCGCGGCGGAAGACCTGGGAATCACTAAGTCACCCCAATTGCTGTTTCCTGACTCCCTTACCGCACAGGGCACCTCGCTATCGGCATGTCAGTTCGGTCGGCTTCCAGCACGATCGGCAATGAGCATTCGCCGCCGCTCCCACAATCAAGCCAATCCACCTGTTTGAAGGCGCGCGTTGGCGAAGCCAGAAGCCGGTACCGTCCCTTCGGGATCATCCCCAGGCGAAAGAGCCCTTCGTCGTCGGTCGTCACCTTCTTGACGAATGTCTGCCTGTACTCATTTTCGAAAAGTCTCAGCTCAACAATGCTGCCCTTGACCGGATCGCCATTGGAATCGCGAATACGGCCTCCCAACAGCACCCATCCCGAGAGCACAAGATTGGGCTTGATGCGCTCTAGCCTCTCACAATCAACAGGGACCGGTTGGCCCGGGGATACGCTTTGAGCCATCGCCGGGGCCGCAAGTGCAACCATCAAAAAAGCTGCCCTGAATTTCATGCGGGCATTATAGGCCCGGTAACCAATCACACGTAACCCTATCGTAACTTTTGTAACTTTATCCGTACTTGTACGCTTTTTTGCCTTCCTGCTTGGAAGTTGACCCTATCTATCTGCTATCTTCCCCAGCGGCCTTCCGCGCTGATTAGTCAGGCCTCAAACCTTTTAAGAAAGCACCAACTCAATCCATCATCGCGAAGCAGACTTGATCCTGCCCAGGCAGACTCGAAACCATCCATTCTCGTCCGTCCAGCTCTCCACAGGCTCAAAACCCGCACTACTCAACAAAGCCTCAGCCTGCCCTGGTAGATATTTATAGCTATTCTCCGTGTGAATTCGCTCTCCCGCTTCGAACTCCACCACCATATCCAGCCCATTCACCCGAACCCGCTGTGCCGTCCGGCTCTCCAGATGCATTTCCATCCGCGACTCGGTCCGGTTCCACACCGCGCGGTGCTCGAACGCATCCAGTTCGAACTCCGCATCCAGCTCCCGGTTCATCCGGGCCAGCAAATTCAGGTTGAAATCCGATGTCACCCCGGCCGCATCGTCATAGGCCGCCAGCAGCGTCGCCTCATCCTTCGTCAGGTCTACGCCAAGCAACAGCCCGTCTCCCGGCCTTAGCCCTGCGCGCACTCGCTCCAGCAGTTGCTCCGCCTCCCACGGCTCAAAATTTCCAATGCTCGAACCGATATACAGCACCAGCCGCCGCTCGCCCGGCGCCGCTTCAATCTCAAACTGGTGGCAGTAGTCCTCCACCCGCGGCATTACTGTCACTTCCGGTAACTCCCGCTCTATGCGCTCCCGCGCCGCCTCCAGCGCGCTGGCGGAAACGTCAACAGGTTCGTACGTCACTGTTCCTTGCCGCGCAATCGCCGCTTTCAGCAGCAGCCGCGTCTTGTCCGCCGACCCAGCTCCCAGCTCCGCAATCCTCAGCCGCTCGCAGCCAACTCCATTCCGGTCGAACTCATTCGCTCCCGCCGCCCGCGCAATCATTCCGTCGGCGTGATCTGCGAAAATCCGGCGCTCAGTCCGCGTTAGATAATACTCCGGCCGCTCCGTAATCTCTTCAAAGAGGCGCGACCCCGCCTCATCGTAAAAAAGCCAGGAAGGCAGCCGCTTGGGCCGAGCCGCCAGCCCCTCCCGGACGACAGAGGCTACTCGTTCCTGAACAATTTCTGGACTGGTGATAGGGAAGGCGATTGTAGTCATGCGCTTTCTTGGATGCCTCGTCCACCGAATGAGTTACTAAAAAGCCAGCCGAATCCCGGAAAACTGCCAGCGCGTCTCCGGTCCAAAGAAATTTCGATAGCTGGCCCGTACATGCGCCGCGGGCGTCACGCACGACCCGCCCCGCAACACCATCTGCCCGCTCATGAATTTCCCGTTATACTCACCCAGCGACCCCGCCAATGGCCGGAACCCCGGATACCCCAGGTACGCGCTCGCTGTCCACTCCCAGCAATCGCCAAACAACTGTGCAGGTCCCTCGTTTTGGGCGACCTCCGCAACCGGTCCCGGCATCAGTCTTCCCGAGTCCAGCAGGTTCCCTGTTACCGCCCGTCCTTCCGCCACCGTCTCCCACTCAGATTCCGTCGCCAGCCGCCTGCCCGCCCATCGCGCATAAGCGTCGGCTTCAAAGTAGCTCACATGGCTCACCGGCACCCTCTCAATTCGTTTCATCTGCTGGTCGCCGCGCAATGTAAACACGTTCCACTCCCCGCTTTCGCTCGTCCAGTAGAGGGGCGCTCGCCAGCCAAGATTCTGCACCGCCGACCACCCCGCCGAAAGCCAGAACTCCGCGCGCCGATACCCGCCATCCTCCATGAACTCCGCAAACTCGCCGCAGGTCACCAGCCGGTTTGCCAGCGAAAACGGCTCCAGCCAAACCCGGTGCCGCGGCATCTCGTTATCGAAGCAGAACCCATCGCCTCCGTGCCCAACTTCCCGCAGCCCTCCTTCGAATGATTCGAACCTCAATGCCCCAAAACCGCTCGACGGGTGGCCCAGAGCCTGCCCTGAGCCTGTCGAAGGGTCTCGATTTTGAGACCCGGGATCTGAAGTGCTGTCACTTAAATAAGCCGGCCTAAGCGGATTCGTAAAAAATGCATGCAGAATATCCGTCAGCAGCAATTCCTGGTGCTGTTCCTCGTGGTTCAATCCAAGCTCAATCCGTTTCAGCGCTTCTGCCTCTGGATTCCTTCTCAGCAGCGTCTCGATCCCCTCGTCCACATGCTCCCGGAATCGCAAAACTTCCTCGAGCGCCGGCCGCGAGAAGGACGACCTCAGCCGCTTTTCCGGAAACTTCGCGAAACTTTCGTAATAGCTGTTGAACAGCCACGCAAAATCCGGATTGAAAAGCCGGTAGCCGGGCAGGAACTCCCGCAAAATGAATGACTCGAAGAACCACGCCGTATGAGCCAGGTGCCATTTCGCGGGCGAAGCTTCCGGTGTCGATTGCACCATCATGTCCTCAGCCGTCAGAGGCGCGCACAGCCCAATCGTGCGCTGCCGCACCGAGCGAAACCGCTCGCCTATCTCCGTTTGCACACTACATCCGGCAATCGTACCCATCATTCGCCCCCCAACACTGGCAAGAGTGTACCCCGAAATGGGAAAGATGCCATCCACTGGCCTCTAGTTCCCCGAATTGCATCTTAAAACTCTCCTATCCCCTTGACGAATCTTTATCGAAGAGAGCATTAATATACTGTAAATTTTTCAACAAACGATCAGAATGGCGATCGTACTAATTCCTTCGTCGGGAGGGAATATGAGTCGCTTCGATGTAAGGCGCTTGCTGATGGCGAGCGCCGTTTTCGCAGTCCTTGTTACCGGCCCTGAAGCGCCCTTCACTCGGGCCCAAGGCCAGGCTCCAGACCCCTCAGCGCCTGAAGCACCTCAACCCGAGTTTAAGCAGGATTTTCAACTAACTCCCGAAAACGTCGGCGATGCGCTCATGGTGCATCAGCGTTACCAGGCCGCTCTTGAATCCTACGGGAAGGTTACCCCTGCCTCTTCCAGTCTTGAAAACAAGATGGGCATCGCCTACCAGATGATGTTCAGTTCTACCGAAGCGGAGCGGTGTTACAAGGCGTCCTTGAAGCTGGACCCCCAAAATGCTCACGCCCTCAATAATCTGGGAAGCCTGTACTTCTCCCTCCGGCAATTTGCTGAGGCGGAACACATGTATCGGAGGGCCCTTAAGCTCGAACCCAACTCTGCGATCCTTCAAATGAATTTAGGTACTGATTTGCTCGCCGAGCATCGATACAACGAGGGTTGGCAGCATTATCAGGCCGCACTGACCGTGGATCCCCACGCCTTTGAGAACGCCACACCTCTCCAAATTGGAAGTGCGGCCAACGCGCAAGACCGGGGAGCCGCGAACTACTACATGGCCAGGGGATGTGTGCGCGCCGGCTTGATGGACCGCGCCATCGACCACCTGCGCAAGGCGCTCATGCAAGGATTCACCACACCCAGGAAGCTCGAAGCCGACAATGAATTCGCCGCTCTACGCGACAACCCAGCCTTTCAAAGTCTGCTCGCCGCACAACGCAACCCTTAACGGCGCAAATTACTTCGGTTACTCCGCCCATCTCTTGCCAATTGCGCTGTTTCCGAAAACGGACCACTTTTCGCCTTTTCGCCCGTCCAATCGAAATCGGCCGGATTTTTGCTTGCTAACCATCACTCGTTTGGTGTTTTAATTTGACTGGACGACAAAAAGTGTGCATCGTTTTTCAATTCGTTGCACAATAGGATGCACCGCATCGCATTCCTTCGGCAGGAGGGAATATGCGCAATCTCCGGAATTTCCGAAATTTCAAGAGTCGCTGCCGTCAGTCGGCTCTCGTACTTTTTGCAGTCCTTGTCGCTCCATTACATGGGGCTTTCGCTCAGGCTCCAGCCTCGGTGCCTGCCCAGGACACGCCTCCTGCGCCCACCCAAACTCAACCGGACCAGGCGCCCGTCGTCGCGCCCTCTGCCGCTTCCGTCCCCGCATCGTCCGTAGTTCAGCCCACCCCCGAACAACTGGGCGACTCGCTCTACGCGCAAAAGCGCTACCAGGCTGCCATAGAGGCTTACAAGAAGATTTCCGAACCGTCCGCCGACGCCTGGAACAAGATGGGCATTGCCTATCAAATGATGTACAACCTCGACGAGGCCTCTCGCTGCTATGAGCGATCCCTCAAACTCAATCCTAAGAGCGCGCGTGTCCTCAATAATCTGGCCTCGGTCTACGATGCACAGAAGGAACTCCCGAACGCGGAGCGCCTCTACCACAGGGCCCTGCGCATCGAGCCGAAATCCCCGATGATTCTCCGCAACCTCGGCACCAACCTGATCGCCCAGCACAAGTACAAGAAGGGACGGGAAGAGTACCAGGCCGCGCTAGCCCTCGATCCCGATGTCTTTGGCGAAAGCTCCAGCCCGCGCGTTGACAATCCAGCCTCTGTGCAGGAGCGGGGCGCCATGAATTACTTCATGGCCCAAAGCTGCATCCGCGCCGGCCAAAACGACCGTGCCATCGAATATCTCCGCATGGCGCTCAATGAAGGCTACACGAACCCCAAGAAGATTGAAGCCGACAATGAGTTCGCCGTCCTTCGCGGCAACCCTGTCTTCGAACAGCTTCTGGCTTCCCAAAGCACCCCCAAGCAAGCCGGCAAGCTCTGATCGATCCAAGCGCTGCTCTTACCCGCCGCTGCAACGCCGGGAAGCAACCTCCAGCGACTTTTCTGTTTCTCACTTAGGCAGGATGGTGAGGGACGATGTCGATGGTGGAATGGACCGCCGCAGTGCAAACCGGCGGAATCGAATCCGGAAGCAGCAATTCAACCGACGCAGGGTATTTTGTGATTGCCCTTCTCGCCGTTGCGGTTTGGCTGGTTGTGATGATGCTCATCCAGACCAGTGGTCGACAATCGTCGAGACGGTAGAGTCAGGCTGAACCAGCGGAAACACCTCGGGTCAATTCTTAGACAAAACCATCTTGCGGGAAAAAGCCCTGCGTGGAATCCCTTCGTCGTCTATCCTCCTCGATCCAACGTCTATCTTCATGGGTGCAACTACCCACCCGCAGAGGTTTCCCATGAAAGTCCGCCTCCTGGCAGCAATCGTATTTGCCTTCGCCCTCACCGCAGCAGCACAGGATTCTCCCCCTCCCGCTCAGGGGCCAACCCAATCTGGCGGTCAGGGACAAGGTGCGGGACAAGGCCCAGGTCAGGGTCAAGGTCGCGGCCAGGGCCGTGGCGGATGGGGCGGCGGTGGCGGCGGCATGATGGGTGGCCGCGGAGTCCTCGGCACCGTAACTGAGGTAGCTGCCGACCATTACACCATCAAGACAGATACGGGCCTCACCTACACCATTCATTACAGCGCCAACACCCGCATCCTCAAGCAGCAGCCCCCGCCGCCCGGCTCCGCCCAGGGCCAGGGGCGCGGCGCGGGACGAGGCGGCGATGGTGCCGGCGGTCAAGGCGGCGGTTCGGGCGAAGGCCGTGGAGGCAATCCCCCGCAAACCATCAAGCCCACAGACATCAAGGTAGGCGACGCAATCACCGCCATGGGCGAGGTTGACGCGAATGCCAAATCCGTCGGCGCAGTCGCCGTCATCCAGCTTGATCCCGAGCGCGCTAAACAGATGCGCGAGATGCAGGCCAACTACGGCAAGACCTGGATCATGGGCAAAGTGACCGCCATCGATGGCGTCAAGGTCACACTCATAGGCTCGCTCGACGAAAAGGCCCACTCCTTCGTCGCCGACGAGAACACCACCTTCCGCAAGCGACGCGATCCCATCACGTTAGCTGACATTCAGGTAGGCGATACCGTCCGTGTTGAAGGCGCAATCAAAGAAGGACTCTTCCTCGCCGCCACTGTAAACGCCGTAGGCCCACCGCCGGGAGGACCGCCCTCCGGTGCAGCTTCACCCGGCGCGCCAGCAGCCCCACCTCAATAGCGCTGCCCCAATTCGCCCTGTGCCCCATCCATTGCGCGCTCTTTGCGCAATGGGTGGGATTCCCCGAACCAGTCCCTATTCCCTGATCCCTAATCTCTGCTCTGCCAGATCATCATCCTTAGTCTCCCGAATCATCAACAGCCCCACAAACGTAAGCGTCGCCGCTGCCGAGAGATAGTACCCCACATACATCAGTCCAAATTTTGTAGCCAGCCAGGTCGCAATATAAGGCGCAAGACTCGCTCCCAGTATTCCTGAGAAATTGAACGCCAGCGAGCTCCCCGAATACCGCACTGGCGTGGGAAACAGCTCGGAAACCACAGTCCCCAGCGGCCCGTAAGTCAAGCCCATCAGCGAAAGACCAAGCGTCAACATACCCAGCGCCCCACCTTCGCCGGCTGAGAACATCGGCGCCAGGATCAGCCCGAACAGAAAAATTGCCACCGTGATCCACAGCATCGCGCGCCGCCGCCCCTGTTCCGCCAGCATCGCCGATATCGGAATCATCACCGCGAAAAACAGCGTGGCGAACAACTGCATCACCAGAAACTTCTCCCGGCCAATTCCCAGCGCGGTCGTTCCCCACGAAAGCGCGAACACAATCATCAGGTAGAACAGCACAAACGTCACCAGGCAAACCAGGATTCCCGCCACCAGAGGCTTGAAATGTTTATGAAAGACTGTCAGCGTCGGCACCTTAACCTGTTCGCCGCGATCGATGGCCGCCTGAAACACGGGCGTTTCGGTAATCGTCAGCCGCACCCATAATCCCAGAAACACCAGTACCGAACTCGCCAGGAACGGCAACCGCCATCCGAACGCACGAAATTGCTCATCTGTCAGCAGCCGCGAAAGGCCCAGAAACACCCCGCTCGATAGAAAAAATCCGACCGGTGCGCCCAGTTGCGGAAACATCCCATACCACGCCCGCTTGTGTGCCGGAGCATTTTCAATCGCCAGCAGCACTGCGCCGCCCCATTCTCCGCCCAGCCCCAGCCCCTGCCCAAACCGGCAAACTGCCAACAGCAGTGGCGCCGCGATTCCAATGGCATGGTAGCCCGGCAACAGGCCTATCAGGACGGTAGAGATCCCCATCGTTCCCAGCGCCATTACCAGTGTCGTCTTGCGCCCAATCCGGTCGCCAAAATGCCCAAAAAGCGCCGACCCAATCGGCCTTGCCAGAAACGCGATCCCAAACGTGGCCAGCGAGGCCAACGTGGCCGTCGCCGGGTCCGCAGCGGGAAAGAACAGCTTCGGAAAGACCAGCACGGCGGCTGTTGCATAAATGTAAAAGTCGAAGAATTCAATCGTCGTCCCCACCAGGCTTGCAAACAGAACCTGGCGCGGCGAATTCACGGGCACCTCTCTCCCCGCACGCGGGTTGCTCATCCAATCTCCTGATCTCAAGGTGTTGAAACGATCAGGTCGCGCAAGGGGATGCGCGCCCTGTCTTGGTTATATCGTCTCCGCCTCCGCCGCGGAAACCGGGACACTCCATACGGCCCACCACATCAAACCAGCGTCCAACTGAACAGATGAGTATTCTTGTCCCAGCACCGGTTCCGCACGCACACCATCGCCTCATCCCCCTTTGGTTAACCAAGCTAGGCCCGCTGGGACTCTTTGCCGTCGCTGTCGTCGATTCTTCCATCATCCCGCTTCCCATTCCCGGCAGCACCGATCTACTCCTGCTCTGGCTCGTTTCGCACAATGGCAATCCCTGGCTCCTCGCCGCCTGCGCCATCGCGGGCAGCATCCTCGGCGGATACACCAGTTGGCATCTGGGGGTGAAGGGCGGAGAAGCTGCCCTGAAGCGCTGGGTTCCCTCACGCCTGCTTAACCGCATCGTCGGATGGGTCGGCGGTCATCCCCTCCTTGCGGTATTTCTCCCCGCCGTGCTGCCGCCGCCCATTCCGCTTTCCCCGTTCATCGTTGCGTCCGGCGCTCTGGGCGTCTCGCGCGGCCGCTTCCTGGGAGCCTACGCAGCGGCGCGCGCCCTAAGATACTCACTGATCGCGTGGCTGGCCGTCTCCTTCGGACGCCATGTCGTGCGGCTCTGGAACCTGGAACTGGAAAAATGGTCGGCACCGTTGCTTTGGATCTTTTTCGGCTTGCTCGCCGCCGGCCTCTGCTTCGGCGTATGGCAATTCGTCCGTCAAAGAAGGCGGGAATCCGCGCCCGAAACTGTCGGAGCAATTTGAGACGTGCTGTCTGCACCGAAAGCGCAAAATCTATCGCGTGGAGAGCGCGCT
>Ga0181531_10000266_pt1 | contig 36545 bp, 27 predicted proteins | sample PEATcosm2014_Bin_38_FD_119743 | JGI IMG/M metagenome (GOLD analysis project Ga0181531, IMG submission 119743) | Peatland microbial communities from MTU Mesocosm Facility, Houghton, MI, USA - PEATcosm2014_Bin11_10_metaG | ecosystem: Environmental > Terrestrial > Soil > Wetlands > Peat | place...
CCAGTTGCTCCTGGCTCAGCCCGAGCCTTTGTCTCGCTTCTAACAGGGCTAAGTCGTTACTTCCACCTCTGTCGTGCCGAGCGTGGGTCTGAATGTTCCGTGCATTCAAGAGCTGCCTCAAGTGCGGCCAGTTGAAAGCCCACTCAGCCTCGGCGAACTTCCGACGTCCTACCATCGTTCCAACGCGGAATGCGAAATCCGAAGAATGGCACGACGTGTAGACCAGCACCTTCCCCCCGTCGATCCCGTGATGTGGATTCCAACTAATGTGGCAATCTCGGCCGCAACAATCCGTAGATCCAGGTTCCAACAATCGCGCTCAGAACGGCCGCAAGCATCACGGAAACGCCGTTGCCGACGAGCGCAAAGAGCGGCCCAGGGCAAGCCCCTGTCAGTGCCCATCCTAGCCCAAAGATCGTTCCACCGGCTGCATATCGCACTCCGCTGCCCAGTTCCTTCTTTGGAATGGAGATGGCCTCGCCCGCAGCGGATCTAAGTCCCGACCTTTTGAGAATCGCTGTTGAAACCGCAGCGGTTGCGACGGCAGAGCCGATGATGCCGTACATTCGGAATGACTGGAAGCGGAACATCTCCTGGATGCGGAACCAGGAAAGCACTTCCGATCGGGTCAGCACGACTCCAAAGGCAATGCCCAGCAGGAGGTAAACGGCCAGGTAGGCCGGCCGGACCTCTGGCGCGTCGTCGGTGCCCGCACCACAGCCCTCTGATTCTGTAAGCAATGGCCTTGTCATTATCTTCCAATCACAAAGGGGAGAATGAACCAGGTAGCGGCGAGGCCGCCGGCAAAGAACCCGACGACTGCAATCAGGGAGGGCAACTCGAAGTTTGCCAGGCCGCTGATGGCATGGCCTGAGGTACAGCCCCCTGCGTAGGCGGTTCCAAAGCCGACCAGGAAGCCGCCAACCACAACCGACACAAACCCTCTCGCAGTCAAGAGAGCGTGCCAGGTAAACAACTCATGCGGTGCAACACCAGAAAAGTCGTGAATCCCCAGCCTGGCGAGGGTCGTCCTGGTTTCCGCGGAGATGGCAATGTCGTTCGCCGCGCCGGTGTGGAAAGTCAGAAAACCGCCAATAAGAATCCCTGCGAGAAACACCAGGTTCCATAGTCCCACCCGCCGCCAATCGTAGCGGAAGAACTCCACCTTGGCTGGAAGGATTGCCGCGCAGAGATGCCTGAGATTTCCCGAGACACCGAACGCCTTGTTGCCGACGAGCAACAAAGCGGGGACGAAGAGTCCGATGACGGGACCCGCAACATACCAGGGCCACTCGTTGAATAACCAGGCCGTCATTTGGTTGACCATCCTTTCCTGGGCACGCTACTTCTTGCTCTTTTTCCAACCCAGGCTGACTTGAATCGAGTTCTGATACATGCTGAGGTTGGCGTTCCCGCCGCCCGGGGAAGGCGGAATCGAGTGCACTCCGTTGACCGAGTTATCGAATGCGTGCACATATGCAAAGTTAATTTCTTTTCCGCTCTTGAGGGTCCATGTTGCGCCAAGATGAAGATGGTCCTGGGTGACAGCCGGGGCGAGCAGATTGAAGAACGTCTGAGAGCTGTCAAACGGGAGCCCAGCGTGATTGTAGCCTGCCCGAAGGGTCAACCCAGGAATCAAATTGCAGTCGAGGCCGGTCTTGATCACCGTGATGTCATGCCATCCGAAGCCCGGACCGTTGGCGGTGCCGAGAAGGGCTTGATTCGCGTCGGAGTTGGCAATCGACTTCACCTGCCCGTAGAGAATCCGCTCAGCATCGAATTGCACGGTAGCTTTGGAACCCAACTTGACCGCTGCGCCGCCTGCGAAGTTCGCGGGAATATCGAATTTTCCACCTTCGGCAAACAATCCGCTGTAGCGAGAGAATCTGCTGGTGTAAGTACGGGTCTGATAAGTCGCTCCCACGTTGAGCCATTGGCTCAGTTCTCCGATCCATCCTACACGCACGCCGCCTCCGAACGCGTTGGAGTGGCCGGTATTGGTGACATTGGAAGGATCGCTGGACTCGTTGGCATTGGCGAAGTTCTGCAATCCCTCGGCGGAGAATCTCTGGTACGCGATGTTTCCCGCAACGCCGAAGGAGTTGTGCGCGCCAACTTTGTAGGCCAGGGTGGGAGAGACAAAGAGCTGCTCAAGGTCAACGCCTCCGCGGGTATTTCCAAGCAGGAAGATCGGCTTGGTGTAGGAGGTGTTGAGCCCGCCGTTGCCATACAGCGCCACGCCTGCCGCGAGATTGGGCCGTAACTGATGGCTCCAGCCCAGCTCAGGCATTGCGAAGTTCTTGACGCGGCTTGCATCGTAGCTTCCATTTACGTCGGGGTATCCAGGAGGCAATTGGTTGCCGGTGATTGCGCTGGATCGGATCGGGCGGAACAGCGTCAGCCCAAAATCGAAGCGATCCCCGACAAAGATCAGACCGGCCGGATTGGTTGCCCCGGTGAGGCTATCTCCGGGCAACGCGACTCCGGTTCCGCCGCGTCCTTGTTGCTTGGCGCCATAGCCGGTCAAGAAGTATCCGTCCGTGGCGAATGACGAATCCACCACGACAAGCGAGGCAACCAGTATTACCAGAATATTTTTTGCAATGCGCTTCATGAAGGCTTTCTCCCTAAATGTGAGTTGCGTTTTTTCGCGGTGATCTTCCGACCCATAGCCTCGAAGTGGAAGCATGTGGATCGACCGCACGGCACGAGGATTTCCGATGCGGACGGAACATTGGATTCATTGGGTCCGGAGCGAAGCAAATGTTTGGTCGTCGGTTTTGAGGGCACAAAACAGAAAACCCACCGGCCGGATGAGCTTCCAGCGGTGGGCTAAAAAAGTATCTTTAGCTAAACTAAGGCCTCAGTCGATTCGGCCCAGCCTCTCCATGCCAGAACACATCCTGCCGCGCGTACAAGCGCTGCAACAAGCCATACAAAGCATCGTGTTCTGATGGGTCTTCGACATAGTTTGTAGCGTACAAAAGGACTTCTTCAAAGTCAAGGATGCGAGTCAATCGTGTCAATCGAATCTTTGGCCGCGGATGACATTTGATCGTCGGATTGAGCTTAGGGACCGATCGGTTGTGGCGGAGGAACCAATAAGCTGAGCCAGGATCAATCGAGATCCCGGCCCAGCTCTCTTTCTGAGTTCAACGAGCTATCAGGCAATTCCTGTACTGCGGCCCTGGCGCAGATCCCAGAGCGCCGCAACCAGAGCATCGATCTCTTCGCAGGTGTTGTAGAGCGCCAGCGTAGCGCGAAGCGTGCTCTCCACACCGAAGCGGCGCAGAATGGGCTGTGCGCAATGGTGGCCGCCGCGCACGGCGATGCCTTTGCGGTTGAGGTAGTCACCGATCTCTTCAGTGCGGAAACCATCCATCACAAAAGAGAGGACGCCAGCTTTTTCCTTCGCGGTGCCAATGAGGCGGAGGCCCGGTATGCGCTGAAGTGCCTCGGTTGCATACACCAGCAACGTATGTTCGTGGCGGGCTACGTTCGCGATGCCAACGCGATCGAGGTAATCAATGGCCGCACCAAGACCGACGGCGTCGGCTATGTTCCCGGTGCCCGCTTCAAAGCGCTGCGGAGGAGGCTGGTAGAGAGTCTTCTCGAAGGTGACGTCCTGAATCATGTTGCCGCCACCCTGCCAGGGCGGCATATTGTCCAGCACCTCGGACTTTCCATACACCACACCAATACCGGTGGGCGCAAAGACCTTGTGTCCGGAGAAGACGTAAAAATCGCAGTTGATGGCCTGCACATCGACGCGCATGTGGGAGACGGCTTGCGCTCCATCCACCAGCACGCGTGCGCCATGGCGGTGGGCGGCTTCAACCATCTCCTTCACCGGAACCACGGTGCCAAGGGCATTGGAGACATGTGTGATGGAAACCAGGCGCGTCTTTGGGCCAAGCAGCCTTTCGTACTCATCGAGAAGAACCTGGCCGGAGTCATCGACCGGGGCAACGCGAAGGCGCGCGCCCTTTTCCGCGCAGAGCATTTGCCATGGCACGATGTTGGCGTGATGTTCGAGCCAACTGATGACGATCTCATCGTCCTTCTGAATATTTCGCCGGCCCCAGCTTTGCGCGACAAGATTGATGGCCTCGGTTGCTCCGCGAACAAAGACGATTTCGCGCGAGGCACCGGCATTGAGGAAGCGGCGGGTCTTCTCGCGCGCCGACTCGTAAGCGTCTGTAGCGCGCGCGGCCAACTCGTGCGCGGCGCGATGCACATTCGAGTTTTCGTGCTCGTAGAAATAGCTGATTCGGTCAATGACCGATTGCGGCTTCTGCGTCGTTGCTCCGTTGTCAAGCCAGATAAGCGGACGGCCGTTTACGGTTTCGCGCAGGATGGGAAAGTCGCGGCGAATGGCCTCGACATCGAACGAGTAGGAAGAAAGGCCGAGGTCATTGGCCAACTCAGGTTGCCCGGTTCCCGGAGCAACGATAGGCACTCCATCGAATGGGTAGAGGGGCCGGGGCTGGCTTGCGGCGTCGTGTGAGGCCGGCGTGCGGAAATCAGGCGTGTGTGCCACAGTGCCAGGAAGCGGCGGCGCGTTCAAGTCGAGCGGCGCTGCGAAAGGAGTGGCGCTGGTCGCAATCTTTTTATCGGAGCCGCCACTGTTGCCGGCCTTCAAGTCAGCGGGAACAGGTCCGGGCAAGCTGGCAGGAGAAGAGAAAATAGGGCGTGCATCTTCAATAAACGAGAATGCCGGAACCGCGAAAGAATCAACAACGCCAAAAGCGCCAGGAATGGCCGGCGCCGGAGGCTGCGGAGTTGCTGCAAGATTCGAAGGCTGAATATCTGTGAAGAGCGAAGCGGGAATTGCAGCGAACCCCTCGTCGCTGGGCGCACTGCTTCCAAAGGCCTGGGCAGGCGTGTGCAGAGGCGCAGGCTCGGTAACGGATTCACTGAAAAGAGGGCGCGCATCCGCAAGGAATGCAAAGGCTGGTTCGGCGGGCGGAGCCTCTGCCGCGCCATGCCCAGAGCGCGAGCCTTCTGGAACTGAGGGAGTTGATGCGATGGTCCGGGCATCTGGCGGCACGCTTCGGTCCGGCGCAGCGAGAAACGCACCGGGCTGCAAATCAGCCACGCCAGCCAAAACCCCTGGAACCGCGGGCGCAGTGGGACTGGGAACGGCCGCGTAGGGATTCCCGGAGAAGGCAGAGTTGTGCGGTAACACCGCGCGGGCTGCCGTTATTGCCGATTGCTGCGCCGAATCCGGAAGCGCATTGAACATTTCGTTAGCCATGCGCGCCAACTCTGCTGGGGACAGAACGCCGGGAGGGAAGCCTCCACTCACCGGCGATCCCGCAGTTTCACTGGCGCCTAATGGAGCAGCCATTGTTACAAGTGTCCGCTCACTTGTACTCATGGTATTGTCCTACGTCCACATCTTCCAGCAGGGCAATTGCATCGTCGGTAAGCACGGCCGCCGAGCAGTAGAGCGACACCAGGTAGGAAGCCAGCGCGCGCTGGTCGATTCCCATGAAGCGCACGGACAGGCCAGGGCTCTGTTCGCCGGGAAGCCCTGGCTGGAACAGGCCAACCACACCTTGCTTCTTCTCGCCAACGCGGAGCAGAAGGATTTTCGACTTCTGGTCTTTGCTCCTGACCGCGAGTTTGTCGGATGGGATGAGCGGAACGCCGCGCCAGGTAAGGAAGGGCGCGCCGAAGAGCGAGACCGTGGGTGGTGGAACTCCGCGGCGTGTGCATTCCCGTCCAAATGCGGCAATGGCGCGCGGATGGGCCAGGAAGAGCGATGGCTCCTTCCAGACCTTGGTCAGCAATTCGTCCAGATCGTCCGGTGTGGGCGCGCCCTTGCGCGTCTTCAGCTTCTGCGAATCAGCTACGTTGTTCAGCAGCCCATAGTCTGCATTGTTGAGCAGCTCGCTCTCCTGCTTTTCCTTGACACTCTCAATCAAGAGCCGCAACTGCTCGCGCACTTGGTCGTACGGATTGCTGAGCAGGTCGGAGACGCGGGTGTGGACATTGAGCACAGCATTGATGCTGCTCAGCCGGTATTCCCGCGGCTCATCCAGATAGTCGACAAAAGTGGAAGCAATCGTGGACTCGTCCTCGTGGCTGCAGACGGACTCAATCGCCTTGCTTTCATCCACCTTATTCAGCCGGAAAGTGCCGGACTCCAGAGGCTTCCAATCGAGCAGGCGAACGAGCCAGCGTGGCGTGATCGCGCCAAATTGCGGGGCAGTTTTGGTAACACTCGCTAGTTGAAACGCCGCTTCTTCACGCAACGAAACGCGGTTGACATCTTCAGGCACAGCTGGCCTCCTTCTAGGTAATGGCAAGCAAATTCTAGAGCTTGCGGCTGAACTCCGCAAGCAAGCAAAGTTCCAGACTCGGCCTTCGTGGCAAACGTCTGGTGACGGTCAAGGCGCACCCAGCGAGGCCGAAAGTCAATGAGGAGATAGCCGGGAAGGGGAGGGCGCTAGTACTTCCTTACGGCGTGATCGACGCGATCGGACCAGGCGTGAATTCCGCCAGTCAGGTTCCAAACCTGATCAAAACCGGCCTTATGGAGAACCTGGACTGCCTTCGCACCACGAGGCCCCATTTTGCAGACGGCGACAATCTTCTGACTGGCATCGAGTTCATTCAAGCGACGAGGCAACTCAGCGAGCGGAATCAGGTGGCCGCCAATATTGGAGGTTTCAAATTCGAACTCATCGCGTACATCGAGCAGGAAGAGGTTCTCGCCGGCATCGAGCCGCTGCTTCAGGTCTTCCGCTCTAATCTCAGGAACGCCCATTTTTCTCCATCCCAGGAGGCGACTCGGTGATTGTCTATCGGCCGCACCCGCCTCGATTTCAGTCCAAAACAGAAAACCCACCTGCCAGTTCGATCTCTGGCGGTGGGTCCGATTGAGGTGCCGGCTTTTAGCTTGCTTTAGCCCTGCCATTTCCTCACGCCAGAAGATATGCGTACGCAACACATCATTGCGCTACAACAGACTCCGGCGTTCTTGGCGGCGAAATTCATCACAAAATGAGCATACCATCATGGTTTCGTATCCGCAATCCCCATCGGGTGCACGAACTTCAGAGCCATCTGGGTGGCGTTTGAGATAGAGGTACGGGACGCCTTAGCGGATTCGACAGGACCGGGTGCGAGCGTCGACGCAGCTCTATTTTGCAGCGCCAGCCTGGGTCGCGGCCTCCACTTCAATCAGTTTGCCGGATTTCACGTCGTATACGAACCCGTAAATCGGAATGGAGTGAGGCACCAACGGGTGATTCCGGATGCGGAGGACGTCATCGACGACAGACTGCTTCTGGTCAGGAATTGTGAGCCACTCGATGAACTCCCCAGCGCGCGACCCCGGCCCTGTTCCAATATCCTGGAATCCTGAGGAAGTTAGCTCCGCAGTCTCAAGGCTGTTGTTGAGCAATCCGCGGATCACATCGTTGGTAAAGAACTCCATGCCGCAATTGGTATGGTGAATAACGAAAAACTCCCGCGTGCCAAGCAGTTTGTAACTGATGACAAGCGAACGAATGGCATCATCGCTGGCCCGTCCGCCCGCATTCCGGATAACATGCGCGTCACCTTCTGACAAGCCTGCATACTTGGCAGGATCAAGCCGCGCATCCATGCAGGTCAGCACGGCAAATCTGCGTGCAGGTGGGAGGGCGAGATTCGCTTTCTCTCCAAACGAATCGCTGTATTTCTCGTTGGCGATTAAGACCTCACTGAGAACAGTACTCATTGGTTTCTCCTGGTTGAGTTGGGTAGATATCAAGGGACAATGACGTGGTCAATCTCCCGTGTCGAGACTCACCACGTGGATGGGGAGATCCCAGTGGTTTGCTGTGAGTTCCCAGCGGCGGTTTTCTTCCTGCTTGAAGGTCGCCTGGTCCGGGAAGAGTTGCCTGGCAACCTCATCTTCAGACTGGCCGGGAGGCGCATCGTAAGAAGCGCGAACGATAATGACGCGATAGTCCCAGCGCGACTCCTCAGCGGTATGCAGGCCAGGTGCCCAGACTGTGTATTGCTTCACATAGCCGAGCTGCTTTTGCCGTTCGAGAATCGCCAGCTGGTACTTCTTGAAGATGCGGAACCACTCGTCCTGGTGTCCGTATTGAACGCGGTAGACCCATTCCTCGGTGAATTCTTTGGCAGCCGAGGCGGAAGCCGTGGATGGCGAATCTGCCCGAGCTTGTTGCGCGGGTGCGACCCCTGGCATTGCTCCGGCGAAGGCAATGCCGAAAGCCGCGATCGCAAGAGTCATTTCCAACGTGGAAGCGAATGCAAAGGAATTGGGCTTCATCTAATCTTCTCCAATGGGCCGGGAATAGCGGCCTCAAGTCAACGGAAACATGAGCGCCGAATGCGTCTTCTTCCAGCAACGCAGCAGGGCGGCGCGCAGAGAACCCGTGGTCGATGGAATCACTGATTTGAGCGGAAGTGTCTGCGAAAATTCAAAGAGACTTCAAGCGCGGTGCGTCTGCTCAACCAGCTAAGCGCGGGAGCGACAACAACCGACGGGAGAGGAAATCCACATGGGTAGAGCGTACCCGAGAGGAGGTGTAGAGTCAACCGGCTTTTCCATTTACTTCAAATCACTATTTGCGTTGGACAAGAGTGTGTCTTGCAATCAAAACAGAATCGTGCATAATAGTCTTCACATGCTCTTCGCAGCGGAGCGGCTCGAATGCTGTGCTTGCTGCAAGCTGCAGGCAGACTCAACAGAAGGCGATATGGACTGATGAAACTCGGTATACAATTCGCCGCGAAGTGCTCCCTGATGGGCGCTCAATCCAGTCCTGCTCCATGGCTGTCAGCCTCCCCGGCTGGCGCTTGTTGTTGCTGCCCAAACACTCTGCACGGTTGTTGATTCCGCTGAATCCTCTGGCTGCCGGCTTCAGATCATTCGCTGAATTCCTGTAAGCCCACCCGTGCAGGCACTTCCCCTAAGTATCGATTCATTGCTGCTTCTTGTCTCTGACGCAGGTGCCCCTTGGGCGCTGCATAGAATGCAGAAGCTTCACTTCTCCGGAAGCCCTGGCGTCGATTTCGCCACGAGGTTCTCACGAGGATTCCGCAGCATGCGTCTGCCGCTTTTTCTCGCTCATCACAATCGCAACTTCTTCCCGGCGCTTGCGCCGGCTGCCATCCTTGCGGCCTCCGCCGCCTTGCTGATAGAGTCGGTCTGCGCGCAAATCGCCGTGCGAAATCAGGGCTACGTACCATTCAGCGATGCGCCCATCAACTACCGGTCCAACGACTTGCACGACCCGGTTGCGAAACTGCAGAGGCGCCTCGACACTGGCCAGGCGACTCTCGCGTTCGACGATCGTCAGGGCTATCTCAAATCGGTACTTGAGCAGTTGAACATACCCATAAGTTCTCAGACTCTTGTCTTTTCCAAAACCAGCTTTCAATACAAGAAGATTGCGCCGAAAACTCCGCGCGCTCTTTACTTCAACGACGACGTCTACATTGGGTTTGTCCATGATGGCAAGGCTCTTGAAGTGGTGTCATTCGATCCGTTGCAGGGTGCGATCTTCTACCTTCTCGATGCGCACAAGGCAGAGAAGCCCGTGTTTCAGCGGGCAGAACTCGACTGCACCCAGTGCCACATTGCGCCGGCAACGCACGACGTGCCCGGCGTTCTAGTGCGATCCATATTTCCCAGTGCGACCGGAACGCAAATGATGAAGTCCGCTTCATTCGTCACCGGACAGGATTCACCTCTAAAAGACCGCTGGGGCGGCTGGTATGTGACAGGGACAAGCGGCCGCCAGCAGCACATGGGCAATGTGATTGTTCAGGACCGCGATCATCCGGAACTGCTGGACCGCGCCTCCGGCACGAATATCACCCATCTCAGCGACCGCTTCGACAAGTCCATCTATCTCACCGCTGACAGCGACATAGTGGCTCACTTGGTTCTCGCGCATCAGACGCAAATGCACAACCTCATTACAGAGACGAATTACAAAACCCGCATCGCTCTTTACGACGAGCAACAACGGAATAAGAGCGCTACAAACGCGGCTTCGCCGAACACGCTCTCGGAATCGGCGCGCAAGCAATTCGAAGAGCCGGCGGAAGCGCTTGTCGAATATCTGCTCTTTGCAAATGAAGTACCACTGACCGATCGCATACGCGGAACCTCCGGCTTTGCGGAGCAATTTGCCGCGATTGGTCCGCGCGACTCCCGCGGCCGCTCCCTGCGCGACTTCGATTTGCATACCCGCATCTTCAAATACCCATGCAGCTATCTCATCTACTCGGAGTCCTTCGATGCGCTTCCCGAACCTGCAAAGCAATTCATCTATCACCGTCTGTTGCAAGTGTTGACCGAACAGGACACCAGCCCGGCATTCGCGCGATTAAGCCATCGCGATCGCCGCAACATACTCGAAATCCTGTTGGCCACCAAGAAGGGCCTGCCTGCTGAATGGCGCCAGTACGAACGGCGCTCGGCGCGTACAGACGCCAACCTTGCACGCCAGCAAGACAATTCGCTCGCCTTAACAGCAACTTCCTCACATGCCCTCAACCAGACACCGAAAGGAATCGATCCATGAGTATTCTTCCCCGCACCGCTACAGGCCTCGCGCTGCTGCTCCTGGGCGCCGGCACAGCTTTTGCTGCCGGCTCCATCGACGGCCGCTATGACGCAACGCTCAACTTGAAGGGTACGATCATCCCCTTCCGCCTCGATATCACCAGCCAGGGAAACTCGGTCACAGGAACCCTTTATAACGGCGAAGACAAGCAGACCACCACGGACGCATCCATTGCAAACGGAGTGGTAACGCTGAACTTCGAGCACTATCTGACAAAGATTGTCGCCACTTCCAAGGACGGCAAGTTGGAAGGCAAGTTGCTGGGCCGCTTTGAACGCGAGACATACATTTCGGAGGAGCCATTCACCGCTGTGCCCCACGTCGATCAACCTTTGTTTCAGGGCAGTGTGCCGGGGATCGACGGCGTATGGGAAATTGAGTATGACAGTCAGAAGGGCGAGAAGGCATGGCGCTTCATCGTGAAGCAAAACGGCGCCGCAGTAACCGCTTCAATCCTCCGCATCGATGGCGACACCGGCGCGCTGGTGGGTAGCTACAAGGATGGCAAGTTCGTTCTCAGCCATTTTGACGGCTCACGGCCATTGGTAGCGGAAGTGACGCCTGAGGCCGATGGCACGCTGCAGTTGCAGTTGAAGGGCGCATACACCCCCGACAAGCCGCTCATCGCCTATCGTCCAGATGCCGCGCGGGCAAAGGGCCTTCCTCAGCCGGATGACTTCCTCAAGCACACAACCGTTCGCGACGCAAACGAAGTGTTCGCCTTCAAATTCCCAGACGTGAACGGAAAGCTCGTCTCAAGCGACGATCCGCAATTCAAGGGCAAGGTTGTGCTGGCTATTGTGACCGGAACGTGGTGCCCCAATTGCCACGATGAAGCGCAGTACCTGGTACAGCTTTACAAGAAGTACCATGACCAGGGACTGGAGATTGTGGCGCTTGACTTTGAAGAGCCCGAGCAGCAAGACTCGCTAAGCCGTGAGAAAGCATTCGTGAAAAAGTACGGGGTTCCCTACACTTACTTGATCGCCGGCGCACCCAGCGAGATGTGGGAGAAGGTGCCGCAAGCCGTCAATCTCAACACATGGCCTGCCACGCTGTTCATCGGTCGCGATGGGCGCGTAAAGCTTATCCACTCTGGATTCGCGGCCCCCGCCAGCGGTGAGTTCAACCAGCAACTCAAGCAGGAGTTTACCTCTACGATTGAGAGTTTGTTGGCGGGCAACAACACGCCTCAACTGGCATCCGCCGCGGTTGCTCAAAACGATGCGGCCCCCGCAACCAAGTATTGATGTGAGTTTCGACTGCCGGCGGCTCGTTCGAATGTAGCGAGTCGCCGGCATCAACTTGTTCGTGAATTGCCGTTGCGAAACGAACCGCAAATCCGAAGGAAACTGAATTCAGGAATCGACTGTGCACCGAAGAATACAAAGAAAAGAACTCGCTGCGCTCGCCATCGCAAGCTTGTGCGCGGCTCTGTTCGCAGGATTCATGACGCAATCGCAGCAAGCTTCCGGACAGACCACCGCACAAGAGGCCGACGAAACATTTCAAGCACGTTGCTCCACCTGCCATGCCGAACATGGGGAGGGCTCTGAAGTGGGGGCGAGTCTGAACGTACCCGATCTGCGCTCCGCCGAAGTTCAAAACAATGCCGACGATTTGCTGCGACGGGTGATCAAGAACGGAAGAGGGAACATGCCCGCATTCGGCCGAGATTTCTCTGATCAACAGATCGATCGCATCCTCTTGCTTATTCGCAGCTTCGCGGCATCATCCAGCCAGCAGGCACAAAGCCAACCCCCTGCCCGTTAGAGCGGAGGGTTGGCCATTCTCTTTGGATCGATTCAAGGAACCCGAGATAAGGGATCGCTTTACTGCGGTCCGATGTGAAGACTCGAAATATCTTCGAGGTAAACGCCGGTGGTGTGCGATCCCGGAGTGGAGTCGCGCGTTGAAGTAAAGATGAGCCAGTGGCCGTCTGGCGAGATGGAAGGGTAACCGTCAAAGGCGTCGTTGTATGTCAGCCGTACTTGTTTCTCGCTATTCAGGTCGCCAAGGAATATCTCATAGTTATGCGGCGGAAGCACCTTGACGAAAACATAGTGATGGCCGTCGGGCGCGGGGAACGGAGACCAGTTGGTGCCGTCGTCGTGGGTGAGCTGCTTCAATCCGGTTCCATCGGACTGGATTGTATAGAGTGTCATGGGCAGACCCTTCTTGTTGGCCTTTGCGTCTTCTGAACGCCATGCGCGGAAGATGATGGTCTTGCCATCGCGAAAGAGGAATGAGCCGCCAGGCTCCCAGCCGTCCAGGTGAGTGATCTGAACGGGATTGGAGCCGTCGATGCCCGCTTTCCAGAGCTCCATCTTGCCGGAGCGCTCGCTGCCGAAGAGGATCCACTTTCCGTTGGGAGCAACGGACACTTCAGCGTCGTAGACATTGTTGTTGGTCAGACGTTTTACATCGCTTCCGTCAAGTTTTGAGGTGTAGAGCTCGGCACCCTCCGGGTAATCGCTGGGATTTGAGTAATTGGAGTTGGTCAGCTCCGGGTGGTCCCTTGACGAAGTCCAGATGATGCGCTTGCCATCGGGAAAGTAGAACGAGCAGGCATCGTCGCCCTTGTCGTTGATGCGGCGAATGTCGGTGCCGTCGATGGCGAGCGTGTATACGTGATAGCTGGTGTCGCCATCGCGCTTCGCATTCCCAATAATATGCGTGCCGTCGGGAGAGAAATAGAATTCAGCTCCAGCACCAAGATTTGGAATTCTATGTACGGGCAGTTCCCGGCCCTCCGCGACGGCGACCGGTTTTTCTGCGGAAGGTGCTTGTGCTGCGCCGCGAATTGAAGCGAGAAGGCCCAGCGCTGAGGCTACCGAGAGTGCGATGCCTGCATGCCGCAAGCTTACGCGGATACGAAGATTGACGAAGGGATTCATTCAGCATTTTCCTTTCCTGACAGTGCAACCAGCGGAGAGATTGCAAAGGCTCTCCGCTGCATTTTAGAAGATCAGCTTAAGCGCAAGTTGTGCGTTGAAAGGCTCTCCCGGCCCGATGCCGGGAAGCCCGAATTGCTCGCCGTTGGTTGAGGTAATGGGGAGCGTAAAGTTGACCCCCGGTCCCGCTGGAATAAGAAGATTTGCTCCGAGAAAAGTGGGATTTCCCAGGTTGGCGTGGTTGAAAACGTTAAACAGTTCCGCTCGCAACTGTGCGTGGACACGCTCGGTGATCTGGGTAGTTTTTACCACCGAGAGGTCTATGTCGCTGAAGCCAGGCCCAAACAGCTGGTTGCGGCCGTAAGTGCCGAAGCTGCCCGGATCCGGGAATGCAAAAGCATAGGGGTTGAACCAATAGACTCCGTCGCTGGACGCCCGGTGAGAAGTGCCGGCGTACGGGTTGCTAATGAGGTTCGGGCGGTCGAGGTTCTCGCCGGTGCCGCTCCAGTCTCCTATCGCGTCGAGAGAGAATGGCAATCCGCTCCGGAATGCAAACGTCGAATTCGCCGTCCAACCGTGTGTAATCCATTTCGGGCCGCGCTCACCGCTGGGCACTTCATACTGGAAGAAAGCGGTGAAATTGTGACGCGTATCGAAATCGCTATTGCCATAGTCGCCGTTCGGATTCGTGCTGTCCTGCGGTGCTCCGCCGAAACTTGATACATCCAGGGTGTGGGCCCAGGTGTAGTGGAATTGAGAAACGATGCCGTGCCATGAGGAGACGCGCAACGAAGCTTGCAACGAATTGTAGTTCGCGTTAGCCCTGGTTTGTATCTCATCGATGACTCCATAGTTCGGAAACTGCGAGTAATAGGGTCGGGTGGTATTGTTTCCGTTCTCGTCGAATGCCGTGGGGTCGAAGTCGCTTCCGAGAGCGGCCTGGTTGAGATCGATCAGTTGCAGCAAATGACGGCTTTGGCTGCCTACGTAACCGAGTTCAAAGACGGCCGACTTGCCGATCGCCTGCTGGATGTTCAAGCTGAAGTTATACGTATACGGCGTGTGGAAATGCTGGCTGACAGAATAGATGTTGGCAAAACCGGCCGCGCTGGCCTGCGCAAAGATCGGCGAACCGTCCGAGGGAAGCAAGAGTCCAGGCTGCAGCGAAACGGAAGACACGGGGTACTTTCCAATCGGGTTCTCTTCCACGCCGTTGGGGCCGCCGTTATAGACGAAGCTGTTGCCGAGAAACGGGGAGACATTGACGGTATCAAAATACACGCCGAAAGCGCCGCGAATTGCGAGGTTGCCATTGCCGGAAGGCTGGTAGGCGAACCCGAGCCGCGGGCCGAGGTTTGTCCAGTCGCGTGGGTACAGTGACTTCAGGCCCACGCCAACAAGTACTAGCCCCTGGCTTGGCAGGAAGGCGGAGAGATCCTGTTTGCCGTCACGAACCGGGCTGGTGGAGTCGTAGCGCAAACCGAGGTTGAGGTTGAGCTTTGGGTTGACCTGCCAGTTATCGTGGGTGTAGAGAGAGAAGCTGTCTTCGAAGACCTTTCTGACGGGGTTGCCCTGCACGATGCCGGCGCTAGAGTATTTTCCCCAGAGGAAGTCGGCCAGTGCAGCCACGTTTCCGTCGGTGACCAGCGGCGACTGAGACCATGGATCGGAAGCCAGCTCCTGGAAACTGAATGTACCTCGCTGGTCTGTGTGGTAGTCGGCATAGACTTGGCCTCGGCGGATCTCTCCGCCCAGCCTGAACTGATGCCGGCCAACCACATATGAGAGGGCTTCGGTAATATGTCCGGTAATATCTTCGCGCCCCGAAGAGGGAGTAACTCCGATGGGATCGAAGTCGCCGATGGTAATGTTCGGCGCGCCGGAAAGCTGGGGTGACGACACGCCGGTATTGAAGCCGAGCGAGACGGGATCGTAACTGTGATTCACATCGGCAAAGGTCTGGTGGAAGAAGTTGAAGCCGAAGGTAGCCTGGCTGGCAAGACGAGGAGTAAGTGTCGCGTTGTAGACCAGTGCCCAGTTCTCATCGTGCAGGGGAGCCTGCTCAAAGTAGGGGGTCAGATAAGAGCTGGTGGGTGCGGTCTGGGTTCCATCCCCTACAAACACGCTGAGCGACAGGCGATGATTCTGATTGAAGGAATGGTCGAGCTTGACGACGCCGTTGTTGCTGTATCCGTTTTCGACACCGGGGTTGAAGTAGTTGCCAGGAGAAGCCGGCCCTGTGAGAGCGCTCGCAGGCCAAAGGGTCTGAAGCAGCTTAAGTGAAACCGGGTTCACAGCTATGGCATCATACGTACCATATTTGCCGCCGGGGTTGTTGAGCAGATCCAAGGCCGCAGTCTGGTAGGCCTCGGAAGGCTCAGTAACATGCTCTGGAATACCGATGACAAAACTCTGCCGTTCGAAGCTGGCCTCGAAGAAGGTCCTGTCGCGGAGAATGGGACCGCCGACCGAGGCTCCATACTGCTGGTTGCGAATCTTCTGCTTGTCGGCGCCGGCCGGAGCAAAGGGAGAGCCAGCCGCCAGTGCTTCATTGCGATTGTAGTAGTAGGCCGCGCCGTGAAACTGGTTGCTCCCCGACTTCAGCAGCAGGTTCGCCACTCCACCAGGATTGCGGCCAGAGTCCGCATTTCCTTGTGTGACGAGCGAGAACTCCTCCACCGAGTCCAGCGGCAGCAACACGCCGGGTACTCCGTAAACGCCGCCCTGATTGACAGCGGAAGTGTTGTTCCACAGGTCGTTGTTGTCGGCGCCCTCGATCTGCCAGTTGATTTGCGACGCCTGGGTTCCGTTGATGGCGCCCAGAAAGCCGACTGTATAACCCGAATATCCCGGGCTCAGGGCGAGCAATTGTGTGAAGTCGCGCCCGTTGAGAGGCGTGCCTTCAACCGTAGCCGAATCCAGCACATCGGCTTCGATTGTAGACGCGGTTTCCACTGTCAGCGAATTGGCGGTGGTCACAACTGCGGCTTGAACTGAGGCGATCTGCAACCGGACAGGCAAGCTGTAAACGGCGCCTGCATTGATCGAGATGCGTTCTGCAATGGATTCGCGGAACCCGTCCTTGTGAGCTTTGACGGTGTAAGTGCCTATCGGGAGATCGTCGAAAGCGAAGTCTCCCGCACTGGACGAGAGGGTGGCGTAGCCCAGGCCGGTTGCGCTGTTGGTTGCGGAGATTGCTGTACCGGCGACATATGCGCCAGATGGATCTACGATGGTGCCGTGAATGGCGCCGCGAAACGTTTGAGCATTCGCGGGCCACGCAGTGAGAAGAACGGCCAGGAACAGAGAGGCAAGAATGATCCTGACATGAGAAATGAGGCGGAGATGGACGTTCACTTTCATAGTCTCCTTGAATCTGAAGGTGGATGGAAGGCCTGGAAATGAGCACGAAAACAGAACGGCCCACGATGGGTATCGTGGGCCGCCTGAAAGCTCGATGAGTGCAGGTTTGGCTAAGTGATTCGAATGAATGTCACCGCCTTGCCGAGTGCACGCGCGAACTCGCGGCCTCGACAACAGATTGCGGTTTTGGGATAGGCGTAATACATGGCTTGTTACTCTGCAATATATCGCGAAGCGGCGGTGGATGCAAATCCGATGCCAAGCGCCGGTGTAAGCGCGGGCGGAAATGCTTGTGCGTCTCCGCCTGCCTTACACCTGAGATTCGCTGGGAACAAGCAACTGGGCGGCACATTGGGTAATGGCGAACTGCTGCTGATCTCGGTACCCCTCTATCATTTCCTCTGCTCCAATGTGACCTTTACCGTAAGTGGCTTGCCATCGCGCAAGACAGTTACATCCACAACATCGCCCACCTTGCTTCCACGCAATACGGCCGTAAAGTCGTAGAGATTCTTGATCTGCTGGTCGCCGAACTGGATCATGGTGTCGCCGCCCTTGAGTCCGGCTTTGGCTGCGGGCGAGCCGGGACGTACATCGGAAAAGCGGACGCCGGTCTCCACTTGTCCGAAGTCCGGAATGGAGCCGAAGTATGGACCGTAACCCGAGCCGCTTCCGGACCCGGAGCCGGTGGGATGCGATTCAACGACAGTGACAAACGGCGGTCTGGCTGGCAACTCATCGATATGAACGCCGGTGTCGGCAACCAGATCGACCACATGCACCGCGGACTTGGGGTCGATCTTATCCCACGTGTCAGACGGCTTGTGATAGTCCGAGTGCAGACCGGAGAAAAAGAACAGAACTGGAATCTGCTTGACGACGAAGGAGGTGTGGTCGCTCGAGGAGTATCCACTCTCGGAGTACTCGGCCGTCAGGCCTGTCTGAGCGACGCCCTTCTCAAGGATGGAGCGGAAGTCGGCTGCTGTGCCGACGCCGCCGATGTAGATTGTGTTCTTGGCGACTCGGCCAATCATGTCCATATTGATCATGGCCACGGCCTTGTCGAGAGGGAGAGTGGGCTGACGCACCCATGCCGCCGACCCAAGCAACCCAAGCTCCTCGCCGGCGAAGGAAGAAAACAATATGCCGCGAGGCAATTGGCCCTTCAGTGGCGAAAGAATACGGGCCAGCTCCAGAAGGCCAGCCGTTCCCGAAGCGTTGTCGTCCGCGCCAGGGTGGAACTGGCCGATAAGCGAGGGGGCAAGCGAGCCGCCATATTCACCACGGCCCAGGTGGTCGTAGTGCGCGCCGAGGATGATGTACTCGTCGGACTTGCCAGGCAGATAGGCAAGCACGTTGTTCACGGTTGCGTGCTTCTTCTTGATGCCGGTATCGAGCGTGACGCGGAGCGAATCAGGAAAGGAGAATGAGGCGGAGTCGCCGGACTCGTCGATCTTGGATTGCAGCGCCAGCAGATCCTGGCCGGCAGACTTGAACCATTGCGCGGCCAGATCGTTTTTGACTTGAACGATAGGAATGCCAATGTCCTCCTGCCCGCCGTCACCGCCGAAGCGGGGCAGCAGATCTTCCTCGCCCTTGCCGGTCTTTCCATTCACCACGATTACGGCAACTGCTCCGTGCTTGCGGGCGAGGATAGCCTTGCCGATCAGGTCGCCATGCGATGAGGGCTCGCCCTTGGGCGCATTGGCAGTTGCGAAGGCCGGTTCCTTGCGCAGAATGACAACGATCCTGCCTTTAACATCGAGGCCCTTGTATTCGTCGAATTTCCACTCTTCCGCCGTGATTCCATAGCCTGCAAATACAAGGCCTGTTTTCGCCTTGCCCGCAGCGGAAAAGGCAAACGGGACGTAGTCTTCACGAAGCCTGAGGCTTTGCTTCGCGCCCGCGCCTTCCACTTCAAAAAGATTGCCTGAAGTGAGCTCCGCGCCGGTGATGATGTCGAACGGCTGCAAAAAACCGCTGGTGCCTTTGGGCTCAAGTCCCAGGCTGGCGTAGCGATGCACAAGAACATCGCGGGCGCGGGTGAGGCCTTTGGAACCGTCGCCGCGGCCTTCCATGTTGGGCGCTGAAAGGGTCTTGATGTCCTGGAGATAGCGGCCAGGATCAGCGGGCGCAAGAGTCTGCGCGTGTAATGACGCTGCGAGCAGAACAGCCATTGCGCACAATGTTTGAAACCCGCGCGTAACCTGCGTCTGCATTGAATTTTGAAAACTTGGCTGATTCATCGGAATTGCATCCTTTCGTGCTAGAAGCAAACAACACGGCCCACGTATGGGAGCGTGGGCCGTCGAGAAAAGAACCTGCAAATTTGAAGTGTCTCGCTCTCGTATCTCATCCCACGTGTGAGGCGCGCATGCACCTGCGCAGCCAACAAGACTTGAGAGAACAGAGCTGATGTTTGAAATTAGGAGACATTGGTGGGATTAGAACATGAGCACGGGTCATTTTTCAAGCGCTAGTTCCTCTCCTCAATGGCTATTCAGGAATTGACGTGACGGCGGGGTGGTCCTTGCTGGGAGGAGGCGGCAGGGGGGCCAGCTTCTCATAGCCGCGCTGTCCATCCGGGCCGATAGGCCCAGGGCCAGGCTGCAGGTGCGGCGCATCCACATTGTCTTCAGAGCAGGAGTACTCCCGAACCTCGTCTCCCGGTTTGCCCAGGAGCCATGTCCGTTGGTAGTGGATTGGCTCAGTATAGAACTTGGGGTCGGTCACTACCATCTCCACATGCAAATGGCCGATGTCGGGACGCGTCCACCGCTCCACAACGTGCTGCTGATCGCTATGTGGATTCGCGTTTTCATCTCCCCACGTTCTCTTTTCCTTGAAGGCGATCGAGTCGATGACCAGAGTATCTCCCTCCCATGAGCCGATCTCTTCGCCGAAGAAGGATGGATCGGGATCGTCGGAGTGTTTACGTCCGTCGAATGGCACAAGACGATAGGTTGTGTACCAGTAGAGGAAGACCGCGTGGTCCGCGCCTTGAAGCAGTTGGAAAGGCAACCCGCTGGCATTGTGGCGTGGCAAGCCGCCCACGATGCAGAGAGCTTCCGGATCAACCGTGTGCTCAAGGTTGTATTTCAATGCTGCTGCTCCCTCGGCAGTAAACGGCAATTTAAAGCCGGGGAGATCCTTTCCGAGATTGCCCACTGGCTTGTCTTTGCGTGACGGCACCCAATAGCCGGAGAGGTCGGGATGCTCCGCAAGTCGTGGCGCAGGTCCCTTCGGCAGGTCTTCCTCATTGCGAGAGAACGGCGCATTCTCTCTGCCTGTGGTGTCGGCCGGCTTCTTCGCAGGGGACTGGGCCAACAGAACGCTCGACAGCACCAAGGGCAAGAGTGCTGCCACCATGCGCGCCCGCAATAGCAACGGAGTTTTCAATGGGGATCTCCTTTTCAATTCGATCGGTTGAACACGAACATGAAACAATCTCGTCGAATTCAAAAGCTCATTTGCCGTTGCTTGTTCCGGCCGGCTGCGGGATGCGGGAACGCGGCTGGGCCTTGAGGCTTTCTTCATCGGCGGAATAGCACGGTTTCACTGTGCAAGGTCTTTCATTTGTCTTTGTGGTGCCCAGATAGTTGTGGTTGAAATCGGCGGCGGAGGGAACAAGATAGAACGCAACCTCCTGTGCCTGAATTGATTCGTCTGTGGTTGGAAGGACGCGCGCAGGCTTGATTCCAAACCACCTTGTGAGATACCACTTTGTGTTGAGCGACCGATAGGCAGCCAGATCCTCCCAGCGGACATCCAGACCTGTCGCATCTTCTGTCTCCCGCATCTGGCCATTCTCTTCCGCTTCATGGTCTTTAAGCGGGTCCGCTTCGCCAACCAGAACCAGCTTCACTCCCGGGTTCTCTCGCAGTTTCCGCGCAGCCTGATGGAGGCACGGAAGTGCATTGTCCTGCACGCGTGCCGGACGCTTGGCGTCCTTATCGAATTGGATGGAACAGACTCTTTCAACACCGGACGGCAGCGATGAAACCTGCCCTGCACTGCCAGCGGGAAACGAAAAGAGATAGAAGAGAAGCGCACTGATGGCAGTTCCCAGAGACGAAGCAGGTTTCATCGTACCGATCATTACGAACTCCGAAAGCGAGCTGACGAATGAAGGGATCGCCATGCTTGTGCGTCTAAGCACCGCACGGGCGAAATTGGCGCCGAGTCGCCAATCAGGCAATTGTCACGGCAAATGCAAGACCACAAATTTGGATTGGAATGTTGGGGAACTTCGAGGCGCGTCGGCGCGACTCCTGCGTGGCACTCAGGCGAATGAGCAACAACAACACGGGAGCGAACAACCGACCATGCGGCGCGTCAACATAGGGCGAGGTTTTCATATTGCTCAAATGCTGTCAAGCGAAATCCCGCGCTATCGGGACCCTTGACTTTGCGGCGAAGATCGCGTAAACAATGGCCATGCGGTCTGTTTCCACTGTGCGCTGTTGTCGCTGTTGCTCTTTTGAGTGACAGGGCAGGCACCTTGCGCGCACAGACCTGTATTCGGAATCCGGGCGGCACTCTCTAAGCCATACCCGTGACTCTCCCAATATTTGTGACGTAAGAAGCCCGCCCCGCATTCGGAGCGGGCTTCTCGCATTTTTCCGATTTTCAGTTCCATCAGATGAGGACTCCCAATGAAATCTAAGCTTGCTCTTTCGTTTGCGTTGCTTACGGCTCTTACAGCAGTTCCGGCGGCATATGCGCATCACTCCTTTGCAGCCGAGTTTGACGGCAACAAGCCAACTCGTCTGGTCGGCAAGATCACGCGTGTGGAATGGACCAACCCTCACTCGTATTTCTATGTGGATGTCGTTGACGCCAAGGGTCAGGTGACGAACTGGGGTTGCGAGGGCGCGGGTCCAGGCGCGCTGACTCGGCGCGGCTGGAAGAAGGGTGACTTGAAGATTGGCGATACGATCGTCGTCGATGGCTATCGTGCCAAGGATGGCTCCCACCTTGTCGATGCACGCAGGGTGACTCTTCCCGATGGGCGCACGGTCTACGGAGGCAGTCCGGGAGATGGCGGCCCAGGAGACAACGGCACAGACCAAGGGGCGCTTCCCACGACTCCATCCAAATAAATCCCGCCGCACAACAAGCGACCCGCTCTTTTGATTGGAATTCTGCCGCATGCCCTTGCTGCAACATCTATGCCAGTTGCTCAACGACTCAAGCCTTGGCACTATGATTCGCGAGTCGGACTATGCCTACAGCATTATCGAGTCTGTGCATGTTCTTGCGATTACGCTCGTGGTTGGAACAATTGCCATTCTTGACCTTCGCATGCTGGGAGTTGTCCTGCGCCCCATCGCAGTTACCCAGATCGCGCAGGCAGTATTCCCGCTCACATGGACAGGCTTCGCGGTTAGTTTCCTCAGCGGCTTCCTCCTCTTCTGGGCGGAATCGGCAAAGATGTACGGCAATCCCTCATTCCGCGTAAAACTCATTTTGCTCGCGCTGGTTGGGCTGAATCCGCTGATCTTTCACAGCACCGTGTATCGACGCGTTCATGAGTGGGAGAGCAATGATCGAACACCGTGGCGGGCTCGCACCGCGGCCATTGCCTCGCTCACCCTTTGGAGCGGCATTATCATCGCCGGGCGCGCCATCGCCTATTTCTGAGTCGCTGAGAAGGGGACTTCAATTACCGTGTTGCATTCATGGTTCATCGCGCTGGGAAACTCCTCACTGGGCCATTTCATGCAAACTTCAAGGTGGGGGTTTGCAATGGTCGAAATGGCGCACTTGATCGCTCTTGCGCTTCTGGGCGGAGCGGTACTTATCGTCGACCTGCGCCTTCTTGGCGTTACCCTCAAGGGCCAGTCTGCCCGGTTAATTGGGCGCGATTTGAGCCGAATTCTTATTGGCAGTCTCACCGTCATGGTTCTGACTGGGATCGCTCTTTTGTCTGAGGAAGCCGGCAAATGCTACTTCAGTCCGGCGTTTCGCTGGAAGATGCTGCTGCTGGCGGCGGCGGTATTGTTTTACTTCACCCTGCACCGTTGGGCGCTGTTGCGGACGGACAAGGATGTACCCAATTTGTGGTCGCGAACCGCGGCTGTCGTCTCGCTTGCACTATGGCTTGGAGTCGGTATTGCGGGCCGTGCTATTGGACTCCTATGACGTTGATCATTACACAGACCCGCTTGTTGCATTGAACCGTATTGAGGAATCATGGCGGGTTCGCAACGCGCGCATTCAGAGTTGCGATTGTCCGGTAGAGATGTCACTCAATTTCATGCAGTAAGCGAAATCCTGTTGACTTTGAATGCAGCGGATGATAACTAGTTAAGTATGCATTTTACTCGGCAAGCACGCGGCGCAATGCCCTCCTTCCTTCCTGCTGCCGAGAACCTGTGTTGTCCCTTCCTGGCGTAAATACCTAACATTGCCGCTTAGTACCCGACGCTGACGAGCATTCGGTCGCGGATAACATCCGCGCCTGAAGCCTCTCTCGCGCGGCTTGATTACTGCGGATTTTGCATATCTCTTCCCTAACCATCCATATTGCACTTCAGACTCCTCACGGGCCAATGACTGGCCATTGAGAATTGCTCGTGGTGCATGGATGCTGAAGGATTTGACCAGGAGAATTCTATGCATATCATCGATCGCAATCATTCCTTCACCATTTCACGAAGAAACTTCCTTCGGTCCGGAGCGCTGGCTGCAGCTGCGGTTCCTGCAATCTCTGCCACAGGTGTTGCGGAGCCAAGTGCCGATGCCTCAACCAAACCTGCGAGCCAGCACGCATTCGAGCCGACCCCGGACTTCCTGAAGTCTGCGGAGGGCGCAGCCCAGTGGATCGAAACCGCGCGGAAGCAGGATGAACGTGGAGTCTACTGGCTTCCGGAGCCAGACCATCCCGAAAAGACAACAACAGTTTCCGCTGCGAACGCTGTTTACAGCGGCAGCGCAGGGACAGTTCTCTTCTTCATCCAGTTGGCAAACGCAACTGGAGAGTCGCGATATCTGCAAACTGCGGCCTCCGGAGCGGACTACCTGGCCGCAACATGGCGAGATTTGGTAGATAATCCCGGCGAGGGATTGCTCTCCAGCTTGGGTTTGAACCTGTCGTTCTATGGAGGACTGTCAGGCGTTGCATTCGTGCTGAACGAAGCGGGCAAAGCAACTGGAAATGCCAGGTACCGTGAGGCTGCCAAAGCTGCGACGGACTACATCGTGCAAGCTGCAAAACCTTCCGGTTCCGGCGATGCGTGGTCTGGCGCTCCGGGCATCGCGGCGGACGGCAGCATTACTCTCTATCTGCTCTATGCGGCACGCGAGTTTAGCAATCAACAGTACAGCGCCACGGCGCAAAGCGCAGGCGATCGCATACTTGAACTCGCCACGAACGAACGCAAAGGCGGATTTAGTTGGCGCGGCTTCCCGCCTTTTCCGGGGCTGCCCAAAGATGCATACTTCCCTAACTTTGAGGGCGGCACCGCGGGTGTGGCGTATATGTTTGCTCGGTTGTATGCGGAGACCAGCAAAGCCAAGTATCTTTTCGCCGCGAAGCAAGGGGCATTGCACCTGCAGAGCATCGCCACATTGCACGGCAATGCCGCGCTGATTCCATATAGGCTTCCGGATCTCCCTGACCTCTATTACCTGGGTTTCTGCCATGGACCTGCGGGAAGCGCACGCACGTTCTTCGAACTGCATCGGATCACACGCGAGCCGGAATACCAGTTGTGGACGGAACGGCTTGCGCAGGGAGTTTTGCAAAGTGGGATTCCGGAGAGCCTGACTCCGGGCTACTGGAATGTAGTATGCCAATGCTGCGGTTCGGCCGCGGTGATCGATCTCTTCGTGGGATTGTGGGCATCGACAGGCCGGGCTGACTACCTCGCCTTCGCGCAGCGCGTCGCCCGCCAACTTGTAAGTCGCGAGACCAATCTCGACGGCAAGGGCAGCCGCTGGTATCAGGCCTGGACGCGCGTCAAGCCTTGGGAAGTGAGCGCAGAGACCGGATACTCCATCGGAGCTTCCGGTGTTGGCGCTGCATTGCTGCATGTGCATCTGGCTGAGCGCGGGAAATACAGCGTGATTCGTTTCCCCGACAATCCGTTTTCCAGCACACGGAATGCATGACGCAATTCACTCTAAGATGCCAAATGAGATGTTTCTTTGGTCAACGAATGAACGGCAGCGGAGCAATCAACGAAATCGGGCTTTAGACCAGCTAGGCCCGCACAGCAAAAAGAAGGGAGTTCTTACATGCAGCTAGATTTGCAATCACGCCGCGGTTGTCGATGTTCAAGAGGCAAACCATATTCATGAGGCTTCAGGCGACTCGCTTCTCGACCAGGCTATTTCCCCCATTTGAGCGGGCGCTTAACTACGGATATCAACACTTTCCCTTGGAGGATATACGCAATGAAACATCGATCATTTCTAAGTCAAGTGACGGCCATGCTTATGGCGCTCGTAGTGCTGATGGCTGCGCCGGCGATGTTGGTTGGCCAAACATTTCGCGGCGGGATCAACGGCACAGTGACTGATCCAACCGGTGCGGTAGTGGCAGGAGCGGCAGTAGAAGCCGCCGAAGTATCCACCAGTGCTACGCACAAAACAATTACTTCAAGCGCGGGAGAGTTCACTTTTCAGGACCTTCCCCTTGGGACCTATCGCGTTTCCGTAAGTGCCAGTGGTTTCCAGACGGCCAAAGTCGAAAAGGTTCCGGTCACGGCAGGCAAGATCTACACCCTGCCGGTAAAGCTGAATCTGGCGCAGGCGGCCACCACGGTGGAAGTGGATGCCGCTGCAATCACGCTGGACACAACATCGACGACCCAAACCGAAGTGGTCGGCGGGGAACCCTTGCAAGACACTCCCTTGAACGGCCGTGACTTTACACAGCTGATCATTTTGTCTCCAGGTTTCTCGAACAGCGGCGCCGGCGGCTACGGCTCTCTGAACGGCACCAGGGCAAACCAGATCAACTGGCAGATTGACGGTATCGACAACAACGATCTTTGGCACAACATTCCGGCAGTCAACCAGGGCGGTGTTTCAGGCATCGCAGGTATCGTCCTTCCCATCGATGCTGTCGATCAGTTCTCAGCCCAGACGCAGGCGGCGGCAGAATCCGGACGCAATCCCGGCGGCAGCGTGAATCTCTCGCTCAAGTCCGGCAGCAATCAACTTCATGGAAGCCTCTACTACTACAACAGGAATGAATTCTTCGGTGCCACCAATCCGTTCACTGCTCCGGTGAAGCAGGAAGTGCGCAATTACAATTACGGATTCTCGGCCGGTGGTCCATTCGTGAAGGACAGGCTGTTCTGGTTCACCACCTTTGAACACCAGCGCTTTACCATTGGGGTCCCCGACCATGCCACTGAACCGGACCAGGATTGGCAAAGTGCCGCCAAAAAGGCGCTGGCAAGCGCAAACATCCCAATCAATCCCGTTTCGACAAGCTTACTCGCAGCGCTTTGGCCTTCTGCAGTAACCGGCGCAGGTTCAGGGAGCGGCACCCCAAAAGTAGACAACTACACGAGCACGCAGCCGGAGTTTGGTTATAGTTACAACGGCCTGGCTAAGATCGACTACACCATCAACGACAGGAACAGCTTGACGGCCCATTGGTTTGTGGGCCAGGGCAATCAGGTTGCGCCGGTTGGCTCTACGCTTGCGTATTACTACGAAGTTGCTCCCATCCACGTGCAGAACTACGCGATTGTCTACAGTCACGTATTCACTCCTACGATTACCAATCAGGTCTTGGCAGGCGTGAACTACTTCAACCAGATATTCAACGACGCCAACAACAGCTTTGACGTTGCATCGCTGGGCCTGGTGACCGGCTCCAATCTTCACGGAGCCCCGAACATCAAAATCTCCGGATTCGATGCCATCGGGAAGACACCTCCCGAAGGACGGAACGACATCACTGGACACCTGACAGACGACCTTTCCTGGACAATTGGGAAGCACCAATTCAAGTTCGGCGGCGAATTGCGCCAGGCGCAACTGGACGAGTTCTATCATCGCCACGGATTGGGCGCATTCACATTTGACGGGACACAGGGCCCGGACAAGAATCCAGCGTTGAGCGGCGACTCCTACGACACTGGAAATCTTCGCATCGACGCTCTCGCGGATTTTCTAGCCGGCGATGTCGAGACTTCATCGATTGCGCTGGGAGATCCAGACCGTCAGGTATTTGTAAACACCTTATCGTTCTTTGGTCAGGACTCCTGGCAGATCAACCCAAAACTGAATGTGAACTACGGAATCCGCTGGGACTACGAGGGGCCACTTCATGACTCCAAGAAGGATCTCTCTGTATTCCGTCCGAACCTCGGCGGCGTTGTTTATCAGGGTAACCAGATCAAAAACCTATATGACCCAACCTACTTGAACTTCAGCCCACGCATAGGCTTTTCCTATCAATTGACTCCGGCCACAGTGCTGCGCGCTGGCACCGGCCTCTACTTTGACACTCCAAACCTCAATCCCTTCCTCGACAACCGTCCAGGCAACGGTGCTCCAAACGGCGTTGAAGGCAACCCCGGAGGGTCCAATCCGGTCGTCACCGCCACCGCTGGTTCCTATCGGTTAGCTGCGGGAGTGGATCCATTCACTTCAAGTTCGCCTTCAAACAGTCTGTTCTCGATCGCCAAGAACTTCGTCCCTTCGCGCAACTTGAATTACAACCTTCAGATTGAGCAGAGCCTGTCTAAGAATGTCGTTGCGCAGGTGGGCTATGTTGGGACAGGTGGGCGTCATCTTCTTGCGATCAGGGACATCAACCAGGCAGCGCTCTCAACAACGGGCAGTGGCGTGCGACCCTACCAGGGCCAGTTCCCGGACGTAACTTTCATCAACGAGATCCAAAGCATTGGTACCTCCAATTACAACTCGCTGCAGGCAACCATCAGAGCTTCGGGCTTCCATGGGATTTCGGCGCAGGCAGCCTACACGTGGTCGCATAGCTTCGATGAAGTTACCGCCTATCGCGGCGCGCTGCCCCAGGATAGTCTCAACTTCAAAGGAGACTACGGACCCAGCGATTTCGACAACCGGAATATCTTTGTAGGTTCCATCTCCTACCAGGTACCGGGATCCGACCACCTGCCGCTTCTGACCGGGGGCTGGGAGTTGAACAGTCTGGCAACCTTCCACGGCGGCTTGCCCTTCTCTGTGTATAGCTCCGCTGACACTTCCGGCACCAACGATGGAAACCAGCGGGCTAACGCAGTTCCTGGAGTCGATCCCTACGCGGGTTTCCGCAAGGGAGGGGTCGGACTCAATTGGTTGAACCCGGCTGCCTTTGTTGATGCTCCTGCCGGCACCTGGGGCACGACAAAGCGCAACGCTTACACTGGTCCTGGCTTTGCCGACGTGGATCTTTCGATCTTTAAGAATACACACGTCACGGAGAGAATCTCCACGCAGTTCCGTGCGGAACTGTTCAATCTCTTCAACCGCACCAACTACGCTCCTCCGCTACAGGGGAACTTTAATCCGTCTTTCACTCCGGACAACGGGCTATCCCTGTTCACAACCATTGGCAGCTTCAACGGCGCGCCCGGAATTGGTGCAGGAGAACCCTTCAACGCGCAGTTCGCATTAAAGGTGATTTTCTAAGACCGAGAGAGCCAATGGTTTTGAAATGCCGACCGGGGCAATTCCGTGATTGCATTTCTTTGAACGCGAGGTTCAACAAGACGCCTGCCATTCTGAGGCGTCTTGTTGAATCGCACGGTAATGTTGAATCACAATCCCAAACAATTTCCCCATCGAGCGGATCTAAGATTCTTCTCCCAGAAATCTCTTAAAGGCTTTCTTCAACCGTCAACATGTCCAAAGTGTCGCTAATCTTGAAATGGACAGGTGGGAATTGTGAGTCGCGCCTTTCGGGCCGTGATCTCTTTGCTCGCTCCTGAGTCGGTCGCAGAAGGGTAAACCGCATGGATCCCGATAGCCGCAAAGCGTCCCCCGTGAGCCCGAGTTCCGGCGCCGCTCAGGACATCGGCAGGGTCCATATACCGATATTCGACGCTGTGGAAATAGATCCCTTTCAAGGGAACGGCTTGGCCCATCCAGCGCTTGATCGCCGCGCGCTGTCTGGCATTGAAGGTCAAACGGGTTGTCCGTCGCGCAACCGGTCGAATTCGATAACCAGATCACGGATGCGGCCGTCCGCGATCAACTCCTGTGAAGTCCTCCCGGCAAAAGCTTCAAGCGGCGTACTGAGCCAATCCTTCTCCTCGGGAGCGAGAACATAGTCTTCCATGCGAGAGAGCAATTCGCGGAGATCGCGCGTCTTCTTGTTCATCTGGCTGGTCCCCCTTCCGGCCTCCCAATTCTGCACGGTCCGGGCAGTTACGTTCAAAGCATTCGCCAAGTGCTCCTGGCTCAATCCCAGCCTTTGCCTGGCATCAAGGACGCCGAAGGAAGCTTCCTCGTCGATGCTGTGCCGGGGATGGGTCCGGATGTTGCGTGCCTTCAACAGTTGTCTCAGGTGCGGCCAGTTGAAGGCCAACTGAGCCTCGGTAAATCTTTGCCGCCCAACCATCGTTCCCACGCGGAATGCGAAGTCCGAAGAATGGCGCGGCGTGTAGACCAGCAACTTCGACACTCGGCATTGCCGTAGCGCGACAAGATTCGACTGCGCCGGGGTCTCAGATCAGCTTCATCAAGCAGTTTTCTCTGCTTTACAGGGCCGGTGTGTTTCTCACTCACTTCCTGCCGCAATACGACCAACAGCCGGTCGTTGAAACGAACCTCGAAATGCTCGCGGCCTCGGCTACCGAAGAGTGATTCAAGAGAGATCTCTACGTGTCCCGCTAAATTTGAAACGAATCACGGTTTGCTTCCTTGCGCGGAGGTTACGGAAAATGCCGCCGGCGAACCAGATAGTTGTGATGCAACTCACAATTCTGTCTCGTACTTACGGTGGACCCCGCTCTCAATCATTGTCCCGATGCGCTCGCCTGAACTGCAGCATACACTCCAGATATTCCCCAGACTAATTGCCGCAGAGCATGCGTGCAGGATTCATCTTGCCGTACGCTCTCTCGCAGATTGTTCGCTGGTCTTTGCGACCAGCAAAGTCTGGTTGCAGATTTGTTTTGCCTTGATCCATGGCAAAACTTCCGACTATTCAGAAGAACCGAGCTGAGGAACGTTGAGACTATGCGAACTGTTTTTCCGCCCAACACTTCGCATGGGTTCATTAAATATTCAGGGAGTCACTCTGAATGCTTCGCCGTTCTGACTCCCTCAATGGGACGGTGCGGCAGTCAATCAAATTGTCGAGGACGTTGGAGCGATCGGTTCGCACACTACTTGGTAATTCAATCGCAAGATGAAGCCGTGCTTCTGCCGCATCATAAGTGCGCAGAACCGGAACAAGAGGTCAGGCTTGGCGCACAGTGTATGCGCCCTACAAGGATCCCAGCCTTCATCCGCGGGCCGTTTCTTAACATGCAGTGCTTCATTGAAGGAGAGCCATGATTCGTAAAATCGTGTTCGTTGTTCTTTGTCTGTTGATAATCCCAATCACAATCCACGCTCAAAGTGCAACAGCCTCTTTGAGAGGCGTCGTCACCGATACAACCAAGGCTGTTGTGCCGGGTGCTGAAGTCGTGATCACGTCGATCGGAACAGCGCAGCAGCACGTGGAGCGAACAGACAGCCGTGGCGAGTTCTCGTTTCAGGAGTTGTTCATCGGCGACTACCGGGTCGAAGTGCGGTCCCCCGGCTTCGCACTGTGGGCCAACTCGCGGATTCACCTCGATGTTGGAAACCAGTCACAGATCGCCGTGCAACTTGTTCCCCCAACCGACCAGCAGACCGTCGAGGTAACCGCTGAGGCTGCCGGACTGCAAACCAATGAGATCGCGCAAGGCGCCGTGGTGAGCGAGACCGAGATTGCAAATCTGCCGCTCAATGGGCGCAACTTCTCCCAGTTGGGAATCCTCCAGCCCGGAGTACGTCCCACCTCCTCGGGTTTGACCGTGCAAGGCAACTTCCGCCGCATTGGACAAAACTATGAAGTCAACGGCATGCGTCCGGAGTCCAATACCTTCCTCGTGGATGGCATGCGTAATATCAACCGCATGGACGGAGGGTACGCATACCGGCCACCAGCCGACTCGATGGCCGAGTTCCGCATCCTGACCACGACCGCGCCGGCGGAGTTCGGTGGAACCAGCGGCGGCATCACCACGATCGTTACCCGTTCCGGCACCAATCAGATTCACGGAACGCTGTATGAGTTCCTGCGCAACGACGCGCTCGATGCCAACAACTACTTCGCGCCGCGCAAGGAAGAGCTCAAGCAGAACCAGTACGGCGGCACGATCGGCGGCCCCCTGGTGCACAACCGCGCCTACTTCTTCACGTACTACGAAGGCCTGCGCGAAAATCAGGACATCACGCATGGCGTGGTGGTCCCGACAATGGCGGAACGCACGGGCGACTTCTCGGCCGATGCGCCCATTCTTTTGAATTCCACACATGCGCCCTTTAGCAACAATCTTTCCGGTCAGGTCAACGCGATCACCGAGAAATACTTCCAGTACTTTCCCGTCCCCAACACGCCCGAGAATCCGCACCTGGCCCAAAGCACAAACCTGAGCCAGTTAGACAGTGACCAGGGCGGCGCCAAAGCCGACTGGTTGCTGCGGAGCGCGGATGTTTTGAGCGCGCGCTACAGCTACTCGACGATGGGACTCCACAGTCCGTATTCGGAACTTGGCGCCGATGTTCCAGGGTTTCCCGTTGGCTACTTCTCCAACACACACCTGGGCGGACTCACGGAAACGCACACCTTTTCTCCGCATACGGTGCTGACTGCCAATGTCAGCTTCTTCCAGAACCACGTTGTATTGGATAAGCGATTCTCCGGCTTCAGCCCTCAGGCGTTCGGCTTCGGATACGCATCAACATGGGCTTCGGCCACGGGCGCGCCGCTGATCATGACCCAGGGCTACTCCAACGTGGGCGACCCGGTCATCAACCCGCGCGACAGCACACAGAACGACTACGCATTCAGCGCCAACCTGGCCCACACGCAGGGCAAACACGTCACCAGCTACGGTGGCCAGTTCCGCCGGACCCAGCTCAACGGATACCAGTCGAACTTTGCCTCGGGCACATTTTCGTTTACCACGCAGGGCTACACCAACAACTCGATGGCTAACTTCCTGCTGGGCAAGCCGGACATTTTCACTCAGGCTGGGGGAGACTTTACGCGGCAACTGCGTGGCTGGGAGTTGGGCGCCTACGCGCAGGACGAGTTCCGCATCAGCTCGACGCTTACGCTGAACTACGGCGTCCGTTACGAGATCACGACGCCGTTCCGAGACCTCCACAATCGCATGATGGAGTTTGCTCCGGGCCACCAATCCACTGTTTACCCGAACGCTCCAACCGGCCTCCTGTTTCCCGGCGACTCCGGTGTATCCGACACCATTGCCCCCATCTTCAAGAATGACTGGGCGCCCCGTATCGGCTTCGCATGGAACCCCCTCGGCAACAGCCACACGGTGATCCGCTCAGCCTATGGCATCTTCTACGATGAGTTGTTGAACGGTGTTGGCATGCCGTTCCGCGCCACCAGCAGCGCCCTCGGGCAAACGGTGGTACGCACTCTAACCGGATACGCGAAGATCAACTACGCCAACCCGCTCGGTTCTGTAACCAACCCGTTTACTCCCGGCCAGTTTGCGCTACCCGCCTCCACCTTCACCATCGATAACAAGATGCTGCCTCCTTATGCGCAGGACTGGAACTTTACTATCGACCAGAGCTTCGGGAAACAGAACCTGTCCGTCGGGTACATTGGGTCCAAAGGAACCCGCATGCCGCGGTTGGTCGAGGCGAATCCTGCCGTTTATGAACCTGGTGCGACCTTCGCCAACTCCGGGCGGCGCCGCATCTACTCCGGCTGCACGCTGACGACAGGCACCTGCACGTTGGGCACGGCCGGGCTGGTTGAAGGGAATGCAAACTCGACCTTCCACTCCGCACAGGTCTCGCTCACACGGCGCGGCACGTCGGACCTGAACTACACGCTGGCCTACACCTATTCCAAGGACCTGGACTACTCGTCGAGCCTGCACATGTCCGGCCCAGCACCCTGGCTTGTGCTTGGGGAGCTTGACATAGCCCAGAACAACCAGGATTTGGCTGGCGAACATGGTCGCTCGCTCTTCGATTCGCGCCATCGTTTCGCCGGATGCATAACCTACGCGGCTCCGTTCGCGCGCAGCTTCACGGGCGTCTCCCGCACGCTCCTGGATGGTTGGCAGTTCAATGCCCTGTTAGCCGTGAACTCCAGCACGCCGTTCACGGTCTACGACTCGGCGAATGTCTCGTTGCAGGCGCCGCACCCCGGAGTTTCCGGCATGTTCGGAGACCGGCCCAATGTTGTCGGTAACCCGAATAATGGAGCGCCGCACAAGGTCTCGCAATGGGTATCTCCTTCGGCATTCAAGCGGCTCGATCCGGTCGCGGACGCCGGGCAGTTCGGAAACGAGGGGCGAAACAGCATCGATGGCCCTGCTTATGGAAGTCTTGACGCTTCACTCGACAAGAACTTCTCCATCACGGAGAAGACAAAAATTCAGTTCCGGGCCGAGGCCTTCAACGTGACAAACCATGTCAACCTGATCCCGCCCGTATTCGATATCAACTCGCCTGCCTTCGGTCAAATCACTGAGGCGCAGGCCCCGCGTGTGCTTCAGTTCGCTTTGAAACTGCAACGCTGATGCGGCTCCCAAACAAACCTGGGAGCCCCCAACCAATTCGTCAACACGGCCAGCTCTGGCAGCATCACTGAGGCCGCCACTCCTGGCCGTGAGATCCAGTTAAGCGCAAGGATCAGTTCCTAACGGGTTTCAGTATGCGCCGAAGAGATGCTCTTGGAGTAATTGACGAAGGAGTTTCTTTGCGGAACGAATCTGAACTGAAGGTTCGCATCTCAGTGACCCTTCGGTTCTCTCCGAAGATCGGAATCCGGAAAGCGCGTAATGCATCTGCAATGGGAATTGCTCTTGTTAACTGTAGACGCCGACACTCAGCCTGAGCGAACCATCGATAAAAGTACGCAGCGTGTTCTTTCAAACGGCACGAAACTTGGCTCTTTTCGATGAACGATGCCCTTCCGACTAATCGACTATCATTCCGGGTCCATTTCATGCGTATCATTGGGCCTGAGCCCAATCCAACGGTCCGAGTTCTTCTAGTCGAGACTAGCAAAGCGCAGACGATATATGAGGGATTCGGAACCTGGTCGGAATGCAGGCGCTGGGTGACCCAGATCTCAGAATGCGCAATATTCGGAGATCAACTGGCCGTGGTTGAGAAGCGCCTTGAACTAAAGCGCCTTGCGACGATTGAAGAAATTGAAGTTTCTTTAGGTCGACTAGAGTCTGCTGGCTTTCTCCGTGCAGATTGTTGACTATGGAGGGCCGCTCGGCCGAGGCCTTGAATGGATCGATCGGCAAGTCCGGGCAGGATGACGGCCGAGGAATCACGGATGTGTAGCCCTACCTTACGGCTGTCCGACGATCGTGAGTATCGCTGCCACGTTGCGTTGATTACTGGAGCAGCCTCATTTGATAGATCCTGAGCTATCAAACACTCGCGAGGGTTCGATCCTCTTTCAGGCGTAGCGGTTCGGCAACCGCTGTGCGCACTTGAGTGCTCAGTTTTCTGAACTTGCGGGATTGTGTTCGGAGGGGTATCGTAGTGCAGTTCTCAGCGAAGAAGCTGCGAAGCGAGGCTGCAACTTCGTTCGGCTTGTCGAGAGGGATGAAGTGTCCTGCGTCTAGCTCGACGACCCTTGAGTGAGAAATGAGCAAAGCTGCCCGCTCTGCGAACGCGGCAGGCAACACATCGCGCATCCCGTGGAAGAGCAGTGTGGGCATCGGTAAGCCCGGGAGCAACCCCGGGATTCCACCCAACATATCATCAGGTCTTCCCCACCGCACCAGTCGCATGAGCTGCCAGGCTCCAGCCAGACCGGAGAATGGCTGGTAAAAGTCGCGGAGCAACGGGGCGTTCGATTTAACCGCAATGGCCCTGCGCATTGCAACCTGCCAGAAGACAAAACTCAAGAACGGAGCCAGCACTTCGCCGATCACCGGTTTGCGCAGTGCGTTCAGAAGATAAAACGGCTTAAGTTCGGGAAATATCGCCGGGGACAGGAGCGCAAGACATGCTACATTTCGTGAAAAGCGGCTTGCGTATTGAACCGCTATGGCAGCGCCTGCATCGTGCCCAACTACGTGCCACTTTGTTATGCCATGCTGCACACGAAGCGAGTCAATCTGCTTTGCGAGACGATCGAGATAGTCGCGGCTGTACGGGATGAACGGCGTCTTTCCCATGCCAGGAAGATCGACGGCAAAGCATCGATGATGGCTGGAAAGCTCACGAATGATGCCGTTCCACAGCTTACTGTTGGTGGGCATGCCGTGGATGAAAACAATGGCGTCGCCCTTACCTTGGTGAGTGCAATGCACGGCGCTGCCCCTCTCTATCAACAGCAGATTTACGTGGTTTGTTTGATCCGGAGTCAAAGATGCGACTAAGTTGAAACAGGCCCCATGCAACTGCCCGTACTGCTACAAGGGCAGAACAAAAAAGCAAAGATCCTATCAGACGCCGCGGGCGGAAGCGAGAATACAAAAGATTGGTGAGCCAGGCGGGAACGGTGTACACCCGCGCCGTGCCGAACAAACCCAGTCGAGCGCGCAGGGAAGGCTGATAAAAGAACTTCTCGATCAGGCTGTTGAAATAGCGACCGATTCCAGTTACACGCATGTTATAAGCAGCTCTCGCCAGAATCGGAATCCTGTCCCGTTGCCGATATCTGCAAACAAGGGCGCTTGCCTCCGACGCATGTCGCAGTGCTGCGGTAACTCCGTTGCCAGTAATCGGGTCTGATTGAGATGCGGCTTCTCCGATAATGATCCAGTTTGGTCCGCAGACGCCGCTGTAAGTTCGGCAAAGGAAGGATGTGACCGCGACCCGATCGGGAGGTGCGTCGTCAACGAGAGAGCTAAGTCGCGCGAACTTCCGCATCTTCCCGGAGAGGATATCGGCGTTGCCAAGTCCACGGGCGCGTTCAATCTTGACTTTCGATCCTGGTGCAATGTACCCGATGCTGCTAATGCCCGCGTGGATAGGGATCTCCCAGATCCACTCCATGTACTCGCTGGCCGGACTTAGCATGTACAAGGTAGTTCCCTCGACCCAATCTGCCGTGGGGAAGTGAGCCCACAACGCGACTTTGCGCGGTCCGTACGCAACCGACGGTAAGCTGAATTCCTTCCCAAGTACGCTGGCTGCGGCACCGGACGCGTCGATGACCCAGGACGCCCGAATCGAGTGTCCGTCCGATGTTTCGACCGCAAGGATGCGGCGATCCCGAATCTCGAATCCAATGGCCCGCTCATGCAGTGTGATAACTCCGTGAGCATGTGCCGACTGCTCCAACCGGTTGTGAACTTGCAGGCGATCCAGGTGGAGTGTGCGTATTTCAACATTCCATGGGCGCTTCGTCAGCCATGCGCCCGGAAGGTATTCCTGCTGTGAACCGTCAGAAGCAGTCACAGTGATATGCCGCTTGAACGTGGCGGCGTCCGATGCCACCAGGTCCTCCATTGTCGAGCCGAGATCCGCAAACAACTGGGGGGCC
>Ga0181531_10000268_pt1 | contig 36501 bp, 26 predicted proteins | sample PEATcosm2014_Bin_38_FD_119743 | JGI IMG/M metagenome (GOLD analysis project Ga0181531, IMG submission 119743) | Peatland microbial communities from MTU Mesocosm Facility, Houghton, MI, USA - PEATcosm2014_Bin11_10_metaG | ecosystem: Environmental > Terrestrial > Soil > Wetlands > Peat | place...
GATCTTTGCTGGTACTGCATACGATTGGTCCCAAACGCGCTGGATCGGCTGCTGCGTACGCAGATCATGCTGCGCGCCCGTCGGCGTCAAACGACTGTAGTGCACGTCGATGTCGGTCAGATTCGTCACGTACAAGGGCATTGTGGTGGGCACATTTTTCTCGAGCACCGCGATTGGATGCGTGAGCTTGAGTTTGGGTACACGATGAGCCGTGTGGAACTGCATCGAGCCCGGCCCACGCAGCGGTCGGTCGAATTCGTCGTGCAACGCGGTGAGACCGGCAATTGAGTACGACTGGAAGGCGCGCAGGCGCTCCGGCAACTGGATCGCATAGTCCTGGTCGCGCCGGTGCGGTGAGGACAGCCACGAGTACGCGTAGACATTGGCCCAGGGATCGTAATCGGTGCGGCCTGCGGCGAGGTCCGGCTTCAGCTGCAGGTGCGCCTTGACCTCGAGCGGAATCACGGGCGCGGAAAACACGAGCTCGATCGGATTGAACGGGTTACAGCGTGCCTTTTCGGTGTCGGTGCTCGCCGGAGCTAGCAGTACCCGGTCTGCGCCGACCGAGCAGCGCAGTCCGAGAAAGCGGAACTCGGGGAACGCGTCGACCTCGACGACGGTTCGGGACTCGACGCCGCGCAGCGGTCCTTGCGCGCCGCGCAGTCCCGGAGATACCGTCAATGCAACGCTCGAGTCCTTGGCGATCTCGGCGACCGGCGCCACGAGCCAGACCCGGCGCGCCTCGATCTTCGTACCATCGGGTTGGGCGACCGTGGTCGTTTGCGCATCGCTCTTGAGTGCTTCGGTGCCGCTTGGAAAAACCAAGGCCTTGCCTTCGTGGGGCATCGGCAATACGTAGTACACCTCGCGCGAGCTCGGGTCCGGCGTCGCCTCGATATTCAGCGCGCCGAACTTCAAACTGGCTTCGACCGAATCCTTGGTCACCGGTTGGTTGAAAACCAGTCGCACCACGGGCGTGCCGGGCGAGGACCACGTTTTGAAGCCATATTGACGGACCGCAGGCCGCTCCGTCGTGAACTCCCAGATGAACGGCACCCTGAGGACGGTGCCGTCTTCGGCGTGCAGGCCCTCGCGCACGGTCACGCGGTACGCGGTTGCCGGAGTCAGCGCCGCATCTTGGTCGAGCTCGCAAGCGAGTGAGCGCGGATCGAGCCAGTGCCAATGACACTTGGCTGCGGGCTCTACGGTCACCGGCGCCTGGTCGGCAGCCACTTGCATGTTGCCGATCGGCACGACGATTCGGTCGAACGTAACGACGATCTGGCGCAGCGGATTCGGTACCTCGGCGCCTACCGGCACCCCGCGCAACACCGAGAGCTCCGCTCGCAGGGGCTTGTCGGCCGAATCGTAAGCCGCCAGCGCTGCGGGAGTGCTCAGCGACATGGCGAGAATCAAGGCGAGCAGTCGGCGCATATCAATAACCTCTGAAGAAGGGGTCTTCAGCGGTAGTAGACGCGAGATTTCGGGCACTCCAGCGATACAACAAGGGCAAATTCGGGCAGCCGGCCAGGTTTGTTTTGCGGCCCCGATTAATGAATAAAATCAGCCATCTACGTTAGAAGCGGTGCGCTCCGACCGCACCGCGGAAATCTAATCAGCTGCGCTGCACGAAATGCACTGGCGCGAGGCGTCCATGCGGCGTAGCGTTACAGGCTCCACAATAATAAAGGGGGGGAGGCTATGACTAAGTTGCTTGGTTTCGCTCGCAATTCGATTTTAATTGTCGCTGCAATCATGTTGGCAGCCTGTGCCGACAATATGGAGCCGGCGCAGAAAATGCTCGCTCAGGTGCAAACGGCACTGAGCACGGCGCAGCCGGACGCCCAGAAATACGTGCCCGACAAATTGAAGGAGGTCCAGGGTAGGGTCGCGCGGCTGCAATCCGCGTTCGACAGCAAGGACTACTCGACGGTCGTCACGGCGGGCCCCGCGATGCTCGCGGACGTCAAGGATCTCGCGACCGCGGCCGCCGGGAAAAAGGCCGACATCATGGAGTCGCTCAACAACGAATGGACCAAACTGAGCGTGTCTGTGCCGGTCCAGGTGACAGCGATACAGCAGCGCATCGACGAGTTGAGCAAGCGAGGCAACAAGCAGGCAAAGGACATCGATGTGCCGGCGGCCAAAGCGGCTTTCGCGGACGCGTCGGCACGTTGGGCCGCTGCGCAGGCCGCATTTACGGCCGGCAACCTCGAGGATGCAGTCAGTGGCGTCAAGGATGCCAAGACGAAGCTCAGCGCGATTGCCGATGCGATCAAGCTGCCGCCGCCGGGAGCAGGCGGCACAGCGGTCGCAAAATAGCGCCGGCGTAGGCGCGTCACCGGGGATCCATGGCCGGCGGTCGGCGATGGATCCCCTATTCGCCGTGCACAGGACAAGCTGCCATGGCAGGGGAGACTCACCGCGGATGAAGCATCTGGCGTTAGTTGGTTTGTTCGCGATGGCGGGGGTCCGGATCGCGCTCGGCGCCGACGCTCCGCTGAGCGCCGAGGCGGCTCGCGCCGCTGTTGCGCCGCTGTTGGACCAGATGGGCGCGGCCGCGAACGCGCACGATATCGACCGCCATGTGGGATTTTATGCGCACGATCCGGCGGTCATGTTGATCTTCAATGGCCAGGCGATCAGCGGCTGGGATGCCATTCGCGCGAAACAAGCGGAGTGGTGGAAGAACGGCAAGACCGACGTCGTCTACACGATGCTGGGACCGCCGGATTTTCGTTCTCCCGCACCGGGGCTGGTCGTGACGACCCTGTTGATGAAGTCGCGGCGCACGCTGCCGAACGGCGAGATCAGCGAAGGCGAATTTGCGGTCTCGTCGCTGTGGCAACTGCGCCCCGAAGGTTGGCGGGTGATTTATGCGCACGAATCCACGACGCGATGAGGGCTGCGATTCGCCCGCCGACGTGCGAACCGATCGACCGCATTTTGAACTGCTCGCGCCGCAATTTCATCGCCGGCGGCGCGGGCATCTTGGTGCTCTGCGCCGCGCACGCGGGCGAGCGCGTGCGCTCCTCGGCATCGCCGAGATTCGCGCAAATCGAAGCGCAGATCGGCGGGCGCGTCGGCGTATGCGCGATCGACACCGGCAGCGGTGCGCGGCTCAGCCATCGCGGCGATGCGCGTTTTGCGATGTGCTCGACGTTCAAATGGGTGCTCGCGGCGGCTGTCCTGGCGCAACACGACCGAAGCGGCGGAATTCTCGAACAGCAGCTGTCGTTTGGCGCACAGGATTTGCTCGCGCATTCTCCGGTGACCGAGCAGCACCTCGGTGAAGGAGCGCTATCGATCGCAGCGCTGTGCAGGGCCGTGGTCGAGACGAGCGACAACACGGCTGCCAACACGCTGCTGAAATTCATCGGAGGACCTGCGTCGCTGACTCGATATTTGCGGTCCATCGGCGATCACACGACGCGATTGGATCGCACGGAACTCAGTCTCAACAGCAATCTGCCCGGCGACCCGCGCGACACGACGACACCCGATGCGATGATCGGCACGATGAAAACCGTGCTCTTGGGCGATGCTTTGTCGCCGGCCTCACGCGAATTCCTGTTGACCTGGCTGAAGAATTGCCAAACCGGCCTGCAACGATTGCGCGCCGGGCTACCGCCGACCTGGACCGCCGGCGACAAGACCGGCACGGGAGAGCGCGGCGCGACGAATGACGTCGCTATCATCTGGCCGCCCGAGCGGCAGCCGATATTGATTGCCGCCTACCTCAGCGACTCGCAGGCGTCCGTGGAGGCGCTCGATGCGGCGCACGCGCGAATCGGCGCGGACGTGGCCGCGGCGTTTTCGTGAAGCGTGAGCCGCGCGCTCATTGCCCCTGAATCGAAGTGTATTGGCTGGCCACACATTGCCACTTGCCGTCGGGCATCTTGACCCAGGTATCCGTCCAGCGCGCATACTCGGCGAAGGACTGACCTGAATCGGTGCCCTTACCGCGGTACTTGCCGGTCGCAATGGCGGTATCGCCGAAGACCATGACCTTGAGATCTTCGACATCGGCACTCGTGTATTTGCGCGCTCTCGCGTCCGCCAGTGTTTGGGCCCGGTCTTCGATTTGTCCGCTCATCCCCGTGCTCACGTATCGTTGAGCCAGCAGCGGTTCGATGAGGTCGGGAGAATTGGTTCGCTCCGCCTCAAACCACTGATTTTCGAGGGCAGCGACGGCTCTTTCCGTGTCGGCGTTGGTGTGCTGCGCGTACGATGCGCCAACCAGTCCGATCGCGAGCAATCCAATCAGACTCCAGGCCCTGGTGTGTTTCATGGCCGAATTAGATCCACAAAGACGCGGAATGTCCAATGCGTGCCCGTGATCATTGACGCCAGGTCACGTGGATCGCGTCGCGGATCGACTGCCGCGGCAGCGTGATGGATGCGGTCGCTCGCCGCGCGTCCCAGTTCGCCGGGCCGATCTCTTTGCCGTTGAACGTGATCGATGAGAGCCTTGCGGAGGCGTGAATCCGCAGCCGGTATGCGCGTGACTCGACCTGTCCCGGGAACGCGCCCGTTGTCGGCTCGATATCCAGATGCCCGAGGCTGTCGCTATCCACGGAATCGCGCATCGCCGTGAGCGCGTACCGGCCCTCGAGGTAAGCGAGCGAAATCCCATCGTCTTCGTACAAGTCGAAACTGCCGGTGCCGGACCCGAACACATCGAGGATTACCGGCTCCAGCGGATTTGCGTCCGAGGTATCGTGCGCGAGCTGTTCGGGAATCAGCGCGCCTGCGCGCACGAACACCGGGATTTCATCGGCCGCATAGTGTGCACTCAGGCTGCTGGCGCCCTCATGGTGCTCGCCGGTGAAGAAATCGATCCATTGACCCGGCGGCAGGTACACGGTCCGATTGCCGCTGGCATCGAGCACCGGAGCGACGAGCAGTGCGTCTCCGACGAAGTATTCGTCGGAGTGAAGGTAGGCCTCTTCGAGGTCCGGATACTGCAGGTACAGCGGCCGCAGGATCGGCATCGATTCCTGGTGTGCGAGCCAGGCATAGGTATAGAGATACGGGATCAGCTCCGTGCGCAGCGTGAAATATTTTCTCATCAATGCGACGCCGCGGCTGCCGTAGACCCAGGGCATGCGCAAATTGCCCTCGTGTGGATTCTCGTGGGCGCTGTGCATTCGCAGCAGCGGGCTGAACGCGCCGAACTCGATCCAGCGGGCATAGAGATCGAAATCGATCTTGGCGCCATGGAATCCGCCGATGTCATGACTGATGTAGGGCACGAGCACATTGCCGCCACGGGCAGTGTAGGCGACCTCGTAGGCGAGCACCGGCCACTGCGAGTAGGTATCGCCGGTGAAGAATCCGGGATATCGTTCGCTGCCCCAGTCCCCATAGCGACCCAAAATAAATCCACGCCGGCCGGTTTGCTGCTGCGTGTAATCGTAGAAGACCTTGTTGGTCCAGAGTTGTTGGTTGAGGCCGGGCATGTCGACGTCGCCGCTGCCGCCGTCGACCCACCAGACGTCGACGCCTTGCTTCATCAGCGGCGCATGCAGCTCGCGCATGAAGACCTCGGCCTGTTGCTGATTCGACAGGTCGAAATAGATCCGCTTCGGCGGCGCGACGTCGCGAATCGCGGCCGGTCCGCGGACGATGCCGCCCCCGTGCTCGCCGGGCTCGACACGCAGCACAATCTGATTGCGCTCGCCGGCTTTGACCAAGGAGCCGATATCGGTGGTGGTCAAGCGCTGCGGCCATTGAATTCGGTCGTGCGCCGCCTCGGTGCCGTTGACGAAAATCCGGTAGGTCTTGCTGACCTCACCGAGATATAAATAGAGCGCATCGGGGAGCCGCGCCGGCAATTGAAACGACACCCGGTACCAGGCGATCGTCCGATCGGTCTTACCGATGCGAATCGGCTGCCAACGCGCATCATCGCGATCCGCCGCATACCAGTGCTGAGTCAATCCCTGGTTATCGCGATCGGACGCGTGCGTCCAGCGCTTCGAAAGGTCCAGGTCGAACGACGGCCTTTGCGGTGGTGACCGGCCGAGCACCTGGAGCACAGCGGGCGCGTGGCTGTCGTCGAATGAAAGAATGCTCTCTTCGGTGTTGGCATAGCCGGGGTGGTCGTTGAGACTGAGTTTGATGCCCCGGCGATGCAGCCAGTCCGAGAGCTGATCGGGATGCGGTATCAGCGGACTGAAATCGTAGCCGCCTTCCCAGCCGTAATTGTGCCAGGCGAAATCGAGAACGAGCGTATCGACGGGGATGTGATTGTCGCGCAGCCGCGTGATCTCACGCTCCAAGTTGGCCTGACCGTAGCGCTCACGCGCCGGCTTCGCGGACAGCGCACGGTTCGGAAAATATTCGAAATTGAGATCGGTGATCCAGGGCCCCAGCACGTAGCGCGGTATCATCGGAATCGCTCCGCAAAGCTGTGCGTACTCGCCGAATACCTGACGGTAGTCGCGGTTATAGACGAACAAATACCAGTCCTGGCCGCTCTGCTCGGGTCGCGGCTCTATCCAGGTGTTCTGCGGGTTCCACACCGGCGTCGTGCTGTCGTCGATCCACGCGTAGCCGCTGCGGCTCAGCAGGCCCGGCTTCGCCTCGGCAAGCGGCACTTCGATGCCCGGGATGATGTCGTTGACGGGACCGTCGACATCGCGGTGCCCATTGGGCAGGTTGTCGACGCTGACGTTGTCGAGCGAGTAGGTGAGCCCGCCCAAGTTTTGGCGGTCGACGTCACCGGGATGCCATTGCCGTGCGACGCCCGCCGGATCATTCCAAGTCACCGTGAGATTCTCGGCAGTCAAAGGTCCCGATCCCAGCCGATAGCGCAACTGCATCGCGCTCGTACGCAGACTGAGCCAGCCGTCCTTGTGCGTCGACTCCACATGGACCGCCGGCCAGTTTCTCTTGAGCACGACGGCCGTGGGCGCGTCGACGAACCTCGCGGTCGGTGAGTATTCCAAGCGCAGCAGCGACGGGGTTAGAAATTCGAAGCGCGCGGTGTCGACCGCGATGATGGTGGTCACATCGGCGCTGAAAGCCGTCGTCGAGGTCGTCGAGAGAAGTCCGATATACCCGCAAATCGCGGCGCGGCCGAGCATGCCCCGCAATCTACAGCGCTGCGAGTGGCTCCGCAAATCGGCCTGCGACGCGCAGCGGTCTGATCATCCGCAGATTTACAGTGCCGGCGTCGCCGCCGTCGGCGTCACGAGATTCGCCAATGCCGGATTGGCGTTTAGTTTGTTGATTGCGTCCTGACAGGCTTTCATCGCGCCGTAGTACGAGATCGTCTTGTCGGCGGTCATGCGTTTCGTCATGCAGCCGCTCATTTGAGCGAGCGTTTGGCGCTTCGGGCTCGTCGTGCGGCCGACTGCATCACCGGCGCGCGCTTGCGCGCCAGCGAGAATCAATCCGCCGCAGACGATCAGCATCAGTCGGCGCGGCGGCACGTTCAAACCCGGCGAACGAAATAAACAATGAGGCAAATGACGAGAATCGTTCCTAGACCGATGTACATGAGTTTCTCCAATGGATGTGCCGAGTGCGTATTGGAGCATGGGCGTAGGCGGCGGTCGGGGCGCCAGCGCACGCAGCACGCCGCGAGCCACCGCCGCTCAGAACAGGCTCGATACGACCCGGTAGGCGGCCAGGGCGCGCCGATAGAGATGGATCGATACCTCGGCGAGGATCGGCAACCAGACGAAGTTCAAGCGGAACAGCACGATGATCAGCAGATTCATCTGGCAAGCGAATTTGATGCCGACCCAATCATTGTACGAGGCGTCTCGGGCCACCCACAGATTGACAGCGCCGAGCACCGCATAGATGGTCGCGAAGCCGCGATTGATCCACCGCCATTCGCGCGTCGAAAGCGCGAAATAGGTGCCGAGGATGATTTTCGCGGGGTAGCCGCCGCCGAGCAACGGCGTTGCGATCATGATTGCCGCGAGCGACCAATAAAGCACCGTGGGTTTCCAAACTTCGAATCCCGCAGGCTCGACGGGATGCGCATAGAGGCCGAACCAGAGCGCCCAAGCGCCCAGCGCGCCGAATGCGAGCAGCAGCAGCCAAGCGCCCAAGCCGATGGCCTGGCGCGGCCGCCAAAGCCATGCGACTGCCAGCGGCAGCAACCACAGCGCGGTGAGCATTGCGGGACTCAACGCGTCCACCAATAGGTGATCAGCAGCCCGCTGATCCAAAGAATCTCGAGCGCGATCGCGTTGCGCGTCGAGACGCTTGGCGCCGTCAGCTGCACCACCGCGAATTGCGCCTGCGCGAGCGCGGCTTGGAATGGCGAGCTGTGTGTCTGCTGCAGGGTTTTCTTGAGGTATTTGAGCGTGCGCGCGGGCGCGGCCTGCAGCCGCGCAACGAAGCTGCGGCGGCGCACGCTTGCGCCGTGGATCAACGCGTCGCGCAGACAGGTCGGACACGGTCGTGCGGAAAATTTGAGATGCCCCCGATCGCAAAGCGACATCTGATCGGTTTGCCGGTTCGCATAGATCGCGAGCGCTTCGGTCCATTCGTGCGGACTCGGCCTCGCAGCGGCGCCGCCCGCGAATGCCCGGTCGAACAGCTCACGCAGGCGGTCGGGAAGCGCTTCATGCACGCTCGCCGGAACCTTGCGCACGCCGCTGCGGGCCTGCTTGCCGTAGGGATAGAGCCCTTGCTTGATGCGTCCGGCCAATTCGGTCGGATAGATACGGCGATCCGCGGCCACGCCGGCATAGGGGTGAATGCCGAAGTTAAGCAGCCGAAAGATGATCGTGGCGAGCGCAAAGCGGTCCTGCGCCTCGGGTGCGGCGACGGCCTTGTCGTGGAATTCGGGCGCGAGATACTCCGGCGTGACCTGCGGGGCATCGGAGCGAAAGTCGTCTGCGGCGATCTGAAAGCCGTCGCAGTCGAGGATCGAGACGAACAGCTCGGCTTTGTAGACCTTCACGTTCATCGGCTTGAGGTCGACGATCGCAATGCGCTTGTCATGCAGACAATGGATGATCGCCGCAAGATTGAACGACACCGTGACGAGCTTGCCGTAGTCGGCGTCGAAGCCTTCGAGCGCGGATTGGCGCCGATTCAGCAAATAATCGAGTTCGAGCGTGCGGTCGAATGCGATCTTGCGCATCGCGAAGCCGGCGAACTGCGATTCGCGCAGGATCAAGGCCTCGGGCCACGCAAGCTGCACGACATCTTCGTATTCGGCCGGGACCTGCGGCAGTGCGGGCGGATTCTCGACCATCCACTGGATCTTCTGTCGATAATGCGCAAGATGCGCAGGCGAAGTCGTCGTGTGATAGACCTTGGCGAGAAATCCCGGCTTGCCCTCGATCGAGAAGATTTCGCCGGCGCCGCCCGATTTGCCGGTCGCGACCAGCCTCACGAACTCGGAGCGCGCTCCCGGCCAACGCAATTCGACGGGCTTGTCGGGTTTGACAGAGACGGGAGCCACGGCTCAGCACACGAAGGCGAGCAGCAGCGTCTTGTCATCGGCCGAGATCTCGCAGGCTCGCGGGCTCTCGAGCAGGTTGCGCAGCGCCTCGTTGCCGTTAGGCGCCGAATCCGCGCGCAAGAACGCGGCGATCGGGTCGATGAATGGGCGGAAGAAGCCGGTGCGGGCGCGATTGACCGCGAACGGCGCAGTGCCGTCCGACATCAGCCCGATCACGGCCCCGCGTTCGCACGCGGGCAGTGTCGTGAGCCGCAAGTGCGTCTGCCAGTTCTCATCGGTAACGAAATAGGTTTCATCCGCATACTCGCCGTTTTCAGGTTGCGACAGCACGGAATCGCCGGCCGGTGTCTGCTGAATCGCGAAGCCGTCGCCGATGTGGAAGAAGCAGCCGCCGGCCGGCGACGCAACGCATCCGACGAGCGTGCACGAAAATTCGTGGAGCGCGAGGCCGCGCGCGTCCGCAAGATCGGCGAGCCGCGCGCGCACCGTCTCGACGGCGCCGCGGATCGTCGACTCGAGACCCGATCCCGGATCCACCGCGATCACCGCGGCGAGCGCGTGCTGCTGCAGCGAGCGCTCGAGTTCCTCGGCTAGCGCGCGGGTCATGAAATCCGAGCCCGCGCGCCCCTCGCGCACCGACCCCGCGCCGTCGCAGACCACGGCGACGATTCGATCGCCGGTCACGATCCAGTGGCTCGCATCCTGGCCGCCTGCACCCTCGTCGAGGTTGCGTTTGCCGGTCGTCGAGGCTGAGAACACTCGCCACATCAGATCAGGTCCATCGCCCAGGAGCCGCGCGCATCGGCGCGGGAAATTCTCAGGTGGACAATTGCGCCCAGCTGTCCACCGGGTTCAACTGCACTTTGCCGCCCGCAGGCGCACGCGAGACCGCGCGGATGCTGCGGCTCAGCCAGATGAACAATTCTTTGAACTTGAGCCCGTTGAGGCTCAGCGCACCCTTGTTGCTGAATTGCGCGAGCGTTTCCTTGTTCGCCTTATCGCCGATACCGATCGCCATGATGTTGACCTTGTGCGCGGTTTCGGCGCTCTTGCAGTCGGCCGCGATTTGGCGCCAGTCATCGGTGGGTTCGCCGTCGGAGAGCAACATCACGATTGGGCGTTTATAAGAGACGCCCGCCGCGCGCATCTCGCTCTTCTGCGACTCGACCTCGTCGAGCGCGCAGCGCATCGCGGCGCCGAGCGGTGTCAGTCCGCCGGCCAGCAGTTCGGGCGGTGTAAAGTCCATCGCGTCGGTCCACTCGCCCATGATCTCCACATTCGCGTCGCCGCCAAATGAAATGACCAGCACCCGGCCGCAGCGGGCCGCGATCGGATCCGCACGCAAATCCGCCGCGAGCGTCTTGAGTCCGTCGTTGAGCAGCTGGATCTTGCTCTCTTCTTGCATGCTGCCGGAACAATCGAGCACCAGCACCAAGGGTGCGCGCTCGTCGCTGTTGTCAATGAGGGCGACGTCGGGAATGACAGTGTTCATGCTTTACCCTGATGATTCCAAGAAACTTGAAAAGTGGCGCAAAACCAGCCTTTGCCGGCCGCTACCCGACGCGACTATTTGGGCCCAGCATACTCCGGAATGCCCAAAAACACACACACCACGGGGCGCGGCGGCGGCCTTGCAGGCGCGCGCGTTGCGGTAAGGCTACGGTCGGAGCTTGGGCTCAGGCCGATTCCGCGAGCTTCGGCGGCACGCGAGGCGCCGCCGATCGGCGCAGCGCGACGTCCAGAGTCTCCAGGAACTCGGGCACCTTGATCGGCTTGGTCAGATAACGGAAGAATCCGGCATGCAGGCCGCGCTCGATATCGCGCGGCATTGCATTCGCGCTGAGTGCGATCACCGGGATGTGCGCAGTCAGCGGATCGTCGGTGAGCAGCTTGAGCGCGTCGATTCCGCTGATACCCGGTAAATTCAGATCCATGAGAATCACATCGGGCAGCGCGCTGCGCGCAAGTGCGACGCCGCAGCTGCCGTCACGCGCCGAAAGCAGGCGGATGTCGGGCCGGCGCGCGAGCACATTCTCGACCAGCATGAGGTTGGTCGGATTGTCCTCGACGCAGAGCACTGTGAAGGTGCGCAGATCGCTGGGTGTCGAAATTCCCGCGACGCCGATGCTTGCCGGGATATTCGCCGCGCACTCGACGGCAGCCGTGCTCGTCAAGTCGATCCAGAATACGCTGCCGACGTCGACGACGCTTTCGGCACCGATCGTGCCGCCCATGAGGTCCACCAAGCGCTTGCTCACGACGAGACCTATACCTGTGCCTTCGGTCGCACCGCCCTCCTGCCCAAGACGGTTGAACGGCTGAAACAGCTGCGCAACCTGGTCCGGCGACAAGCCCGCGCCGGTGTCTCGGCATCCGACGCGCGTGCGCCCCGCGGCGGTGATGTCGCAAGTGACTTCGACGGTTCCGCCGGCGCGATTGTATTTGATCGCGTTCGAGAGCAGGTTCACGAGCACCTGCTTCAAACGCGTGCGATCGGCGCTCACGAACAGCGGGCTGCCCACAGCGGGGAAGCACAGACGGATGTCGCCGCGCAGCGCCTGCGGCTCGATCATCGCTTGACAATCGGCGAGCACCTCGGCCAGCGAGATCGGCTCGAGCGACAGCGACAGCTTGCCCGACTCGATCAGTGCGAGGTCGAGGATTTCATTGATCAATTCGAGCAAATACCAGCCTGCCTGCAGGATCTGGTCGATGCTCGCCTTCTGGCTCGGCGCCGGCAGCGGCGTCGCCGACTCCATGAGCTGTGCAAAGCCGAGAATTGCGTTGAGCGGCGAGCGCAGCTCATGGCTCATGCTCGAGAGGAAATCCGATTTCGCGAGATTGGCCTTGTCGGCGGCGTCCTTCGCGCGCTCGAGTTGCACGTTCGTTTCCTCGAGTGCCTGATCGAGCCGTTTGCGTTCGGTGACGTCGCGCGCGGCGGCGAACACCCCCTGCAAATTGCGGTCGCGATCGTAGAACGTGGTCGCGTTGTAGGAGACGATCGTGATCTTCTCGTCGCGCGCGCGCGCCGTGAGTTCGTAGTCGACGACCTTTTTTTCCCGCAGCACGAGTTTGATGGCCGCTTCGGCGCGTTCCGGATCCGTAAAATAGTTCTTGAACGGCGCGCCGATGAGTTCGTCGCGCGTGCAGCCGGTGAGCGCCTCCATCTGTTTGTTGACGTCGGTAATGATGCCCGAAGGATCGGTTGCGATCAGCGCATCGACGTTCGATTCGATCAGCGAGCGCGTGTAGAACTGCTGGTCACGAAGCCGCTGATCGAGCTTCTTCTGCTCGGCCTCGACCTGCTTGCGCGCGGTATTGTCGGTGCCGATCAGCAAGTAGCCGATGATCGCGTTGTCGGCATCGCGCAGCGCCGTGACCGAGACGACCGCGGGCAAGCGGCTGCCGTCCTTGCGAATGTAAGTGAGTTCGTAAATGTCCTCGATGCCGCGCGACGCTTTGAACACCAATGCCTCGAATCCGGGCGTGATCGCGGTTGCGAGTTCGGCGCTCAATGACTTGGCGCGCGCGATGACCTCCTGCGGATCGGAGATGTCGGCCGGGGTGATCTTGTTGACGACGTCGGCGGCCGAATAGCCGAGCATGCGCTCGGCGCCGACGTTGAATATCTGAATGACACCCATCTCATCGGTCGCGATGCTCGAGAAGTTGGCGCTGTTGAAGATGGCGTCCTGCAGCGCCCCGGTCTTGAGCAGCGCATTCTGACGGCCGAGTTCGGCGACGACGTGCGCCTTCCCGGGGCCATCGGCAACAATCAAGCGGATCGGCGTGCTTGGCAAAACGGATCTCCATCGCGAGTCGACGCCGATCAGCCGCTGCGGCGCGCTCGCGTTGCAAACAAAGGAGGCCCGCCGATCGTGCCATCGACTATGGACCAGTTACGGGCAGCATTGCCCGGCAGCCGCAGCTTCTCCGTGCGCCAGCGTACTCAAGTGCCGGATTTTGCCGGCGCCATGGGCAGGATCAGGGGTTTGCCGCGCACGGCGCTGTAAACGGCGTCGAGCACTTCGAGGCGGTCGATGTTCGCGACGCCGCCGGCATGGATCGGATCGCCCAGATATTGGACCGTGTGCTGCGCGCCGCTGAACGCCGGCCAAACCGGCAAACCGGGACCGTTTGGATTTCCGGATCTCGCGAAATTGACCCAGTAGCTCGACAGGGTCTCGGCGAGCTGCCGATCCGCGCGGGTCCATGCCCATGGGGCCTGGTCGAGGTGATTGAATACATACCAAAGTTCGGCGAAGTGGCTCGCGCCCCAGCCGGCGTAGATCGATTCCGGCGGGAACGGCGGTTGCTGCTCGAATGAATAGTAGTAAACGGGTTCGCGGCCCGTGGCCGCCTGCAGCCTCGCCCATGCCCACATATCCCAAGCGAATCGCAGGTCGCGCTCCAGATCGAGCCTTGCTTGCGGCGCCTGCGCATCGGTGCCGTGCGGATAAGCGTCCAGGATCGCGGGCGGCAACGCACCGAAGCTGTGGTTGATTTCGGCATCGAAGGTCGCGGCGAGCGTGTGACTCGCGTCGGTCAGCGAACGCGCCTCGTCGGCGTTCGATCCGACGAGCAGCGGAACGTCGTTCTGCGATCCTAAGGCGAATGCCTCGCTCGGAGACCGTGGGAGCACCGAGGGTTCAATCACGGGGTGCGTAACGCCGCCGGCATCATCGCCGCCGAGCAGGTCGGTCGCCGGCAAGCGCCGCAGTTCGGCGAGCGAGCTTGCGTGCAGCGATGCGGCGAATTTCTCGCCGTCGCGTTCGGCATTGACGAGCAAGTAGCCCGGCGCGAGTTGCAGCGGCTCGAACAGTCCGCCGCTCTCGGCGATCGCGCGCGAAAAGCGGCCTTTTGCGCGCGGCGACGCCATGAGCACGCTGACCGAGATCGCGCCCGAGGACTGGCCCGCGATCGTCACTCGCGCCGCGTCGCCGCCGAAAGCGCCGATATTGCGGTGAACCCACTCGAGCGCGGCGATCTGGTCCATGAGCCCATAGTTACCCGATGTGTGCAACGGCGATTCGCGCGAAAGTTCCGGCAGCGCGAGAAATCCGAGCGGGCCGAGCCGATAGGCGATCGTGACGACGATGACCCCTTTGGCCGCGAGCCGATCGCCCCAATACAGCGGCATTGCAGCCGACCCATTGCGGTATCCGCCGCCGTGGATCCACACGATCACCGGCAGATGCCGCCGAGCCCGCGAATTCGGCGCCCAGATATTGAGAAACAGGCAATCCTCGCTGATCGGCGGCGGCGTCTCTCCCGGCATCGAGACGCCTTGCTGCATGCAGGCGGGCGCGAACTCGTCCGCCTTGCGCGTGTCGCGCCAGCGCGCATGCGCTGCCGGCGGGCGCCAACGCAATTCTCCGACCGGCGCGGCGGCGTAGGGCACGCCCTTGAAGATCGCCAAGCCGCGCTCCGATATCCCGGAAATCGCGCCGGCGTCGGTCACGACGATCGGTGGCGCTTCGAGCAGGGGAGCGGACGAGGCGGCGGCTCGCACTGCGGAAGCCGATGCGACCGCAACGATCAATACCGCGATTTGTGATCGCATGCGGCCTCTCAGGCTATCGTGGTGCGGTCGGTGGCGAGCGCTCGACGAATTCGATCGTTCGGCCGTCGGGATCGCGCGCGTAACAGACGCAGGCGCGGTCCCACGAGGAGCCGGGCTCGTCCAAGCGCACCGGCGCCGAGCAGTCGAGCGCGCCGGCAGCCAAAGCGCGGCGGCGCGTCTCATCGATATCCTCGACGCAAAATGCGACATGGCTGTGCCCCGCGTCATGCCGGCGTTGCTCGAGTACCGCGGGCACGGGACCCACGTACTGCAGCAGCTCGAGCATGCCGCCGCCCGGCAGCTGCAAATCGGCGGTGTGAATCTGCGCCGCCGATACGCCGGTCAGCGTCTGCATCTGCGCTCCGTCGATCACGGCCCGCTCGCGCACGATGCAATCGAGCACCGAGCAGTAGAACGCGATCGAACGGTCCAAGTCCTCGACGGTCATGCCGACATGGTCGAGCCTACTCATCGCGGGGACCTCGGCGCAACGGAATGTCGCGCGCAAAAATTTCTTCGAGAGTCTCGCGGCGCTTGATCAGCGTGCAGCGATTGCCGCTGACGAGCACGGTCGCTGGGCGCGGCAGGGCGTTGAAGTTCGATGCCGCCGCGTCTTGATACGCGCCGGTGTCGAGGAATGCGAGCAGATCTCCGTTCGCAATCGCCGGCGCCTCGACATCGCGCGCGAGCAGATCGAAGTTGCAGGATTGACCGACGATCTCGGCTTTCTCGCGCATCGGCGCATCGGCCTGCGAGGCAAAGATCGGCCGGAAATAGGCGCGCTCCAGCAGCAGATCGGCGAGGAACATTTCGGTCGTATCGAGCTCGATCCAGGTTCGCGGAACCGGCCGGGTCTGCCGCTTGACGTGGCAGACGCGGCTCAAATGAATACCGGTGTCGGCGAGCAGACTGCGGCCGGGCTCGATCTGCAGGATGATACCGCGCGGATCGATGCGCCCGGCGCGCAGTGCCTCGACCAAGGCGCCGGCCGTGCCTTGCGCGAACAGTTCGAGCGGCGGCGCCTCGCAGCGCGCAGGATGGGTCGGGTCTCGCGGCGCCGGCAGGCCGCCGCCGATGTCGAGTTCCCGCGGGCGCCAGGGTGCCCAGGCCTCGATGAGCTGCACGACGACCGATCCGAACGTTCGCGCCATCGTCGCCCAGACCGCGGGATCCGCGCTGTGCCGGCCCAAGTGGGTCATGAGCCCGGTGAGCTCGATACTCGGATAGCTGAGCGCACGGCGGCCAAGCTGCACGGCCGCGCCGATTTCGATGCCGGGCTTGTAGAGATTCGCCGCGTCGCGAATCGTCATCGAAGGAAAGAAATCCGATGCGCCGGTGAGCTCGAGATAATCGGGGCGCACGCGCAGCCGGACCTGCGCCGATTTTTGTTGCAACGTCGTCGCCGCGATCACGAGATCGAGTTCCTGCTCGCTGTCGAGCGTGATGCGCGCGCCGGCCGATACGGCCAGTGCGATCAGATGCGCATTTTTCGATGACCCGTTGACCGAAATCTTGTCGCCCGGCACGCCGGCCCACAGCGCTGCTTGAAGCTCGCCATGGCCGAACACGTCGCAGCCGAGACCCTCTTCGTTGAGCAGCTGTCGCACCGCAATCGTGAAATTGGCCTTGAGCGAGGGCAGCAGCTCGACCGGGCCGACACTCCAGTAGCGGCGGAACAGCGTCGCCATGCGGCGGCAATTCTCGCGCAGTCGGCTCTCCGATATCACATACAAAGGCGTGCCGAATTCGGACGCGATTGCGACGGTGTCGCAGCCATCGATCCACAGGTGACCGTCGGCAACCGACAGCGCCGCATCGATTGCGCGCCGGCGCTGCGCCGTACTTTCGGATTCCGTCACTGGCATGTCGAGCTCTGGAGCGATGTCAAAACGCATTTTGCGCAGGTATTGCCGCGATGCTTCGCGCCGCGCGCCGGTAGCGCCGGTCCACGACCGCATAAGTCACCGCGGCCGACGCGGTCGCGATGCCGCCGAACAGCAATATCGCAGTGTAGCCCTGACCCCGCCCGAGCACGAATCCTGCCGCGGCGGGGCCGGCAGCGAGCGCCGCACCTTGCGCCGCAGGCACCAATGCGGCCGCGCGGCCCGATGGATCGACGATCGCGAGCGTGCCCAACTGAAAAATGTCGATGAAGTTCCAGCAAAGCTGCAGCACGGCCAGATTGATCACGAACATCGCAGGCGTTGGCAGCCAGCCGTGGATCAACAGCGTCGCGGACAGCAGGCAAAGTGCGCTCAGCAACGCGCGGGATTGGCCGAACCGGTGAGCGACCGCCCGCGCGCTCAAGCAAGCGCCTGCGCTCAACAAGACCCCCGCCGACAGCAACCAATGAACCTGCTCGGCAGCGATGCCGAATTCGAGCCCCATGCGTTCTGCATACGCCCAATAGCTGCCGATCGTGAGGTAGAACAGCGCGACCGCCGCGAGGCACAGCGCGGGCAGCAGCCGGATGCGGCGCCGATCGCCGGTGCGCGTCTCGGCGGCCGGTGCGAGCGGCGCGAGCGCAGGTGTTGCATCGCGACGCGGCAGCCAGGGGACCACGCCCAGGCTCGCAAGCATCACGGCGGCGATCGCCGCAAAAATCGCGGCCGGTCCCCAATGCTCGCTCAACAGCGGAAACACGAACAACACGATCGCGTTGGCGAGCACCTGCAGAAGGATCAGAAACGAAAACGCCGTGGCCGGTTCGCGCTGTCGGGACAACAATGCGAGCGATGAGGCGTAGGTCGCGCCGGATGCCGAGCCCGCTGCAAATCGGAACGCGCACAGCGCCACGATGCCATGAAATGGTGCGCACAATAAATTGAAGGCGGCACTGAGCACGAGCGCAGCACCGACATACCAGCGCCAATCGACGCGATGCGCGAGCAGCGAGGTGCCGATCGACCCGGCCAGCAGGCCGGCGAGGTCGATTGAGGTCACGTACCCGGCGTATTCCGCCGAGTAGCCCCATCGATCTTGGAGTGCACCAACAATGATCGGCATGCCCAGGATTGGTGCGACGCTGCCGATCGCGAGCGCGATTTCGGCCCAGACGATGATCGGTTGTCGCAAGGCCTTCACGGTTGCGGGCAGGCGCATAGGTTCGCGCGGGAGTTTGGCACGCATCGAATCGACGGCGCAATTGATCAAGGCGCTATTAAAAACTTGCGGTGACCTGTAAATTCGTGCGCTGTCTGTCGCGCACTGCTAGAAAAAACGAAGGGGATCCATTGATCAGAATGACGCAATTGCCGCACGCGGCGCTCATCGTGGCCGTTCCGATGCTCACACTGCCGTCGCTCGTCATCGCTGCATCCGGCGACACCGCTGCGAGCACCGAGGACGAGGCGGGCCGCACGCAACTGCAGGAAATCATCGTCACATCGCAAAAGCGAACCGAAGACATCAAGGACATTCCGTTCAGCGTTTCGGCGCTCGGCGGCGTTCAACTCACGGAGCATCACATCGCCGATTACGACGACATCACCCGTGCGTTGCCGGGAATATCGTTCACGGCGGGACCCGGTCCCGGTCTCGACAACATCGAGATTCGCGGTGTCAGTTCGACGTCCGGCTCGGCGACTGTCGGCATTTACATCGACGAAGTATCGGTGACCGTGAGCAACTCGCAATATGATGGTGCGGTGCAGCCGAAGCTTTTCGACTTGGATCGCGTCGAGGTGCTGCGCGGCCCTCAGGGGACGTTGTACGGCGCGAGTTCGATGGGCGGAACGATACGTTTCATCACCAAGCAACCCGATCTGACCGAGACCAGCGCCTCGGTGGGCACCGACTTGTCGGACACGCATCATGGAGGCTTCAACAATGACGAATACGGAATATTGAACATTCCGGTCATCGAGGGCGTGTTCGCTCTGCGCATCGGCGTGGATCTGTCGCACCAGAGCGGCTATATCGATCACTATGTGCCGACGCCGACCGGCGCGGGCCCGGGCGGTACGATACTCGCGCTCGGCACCAACGACAGTACGGGCGTGCTTGGCCAGCGCGGCGTCAACGACATTCGCACGCAGGTATTTCGTATCACGGGGAAGATCGCGGCTCCCGATCAATGGACGATCACGCCGGCATTCATGTGGCAACGCACTGCCGCCTCGGACACCGATATTTTCTACCCCGATATCGGTCTCTATGATCAAGACAAGCGCGTCGCCGAACCCTCGACCGATGATCTGGTGCTGCCGAGCCTGACCGTGACCAAGAGTTTCGGTTGGGCGGAGCTCACCTCGGTGACGAGCTATTTTCAGCGCGATTTTCGCCGCGTGACCGACGGTACGCTCTACAACTCGAACATTTTTGCGAATGACTATGTCGTGGGCGGCGCCTACACGACGCCGCCCACGCCGGTTCCCACCGCTGGACAGGTCTACGCGACCGAGACCCAGCTTGGATTCTTGGCGTCGCCCGCAAATTACGACGCGCGGACCGAGCAGATTTCACAGGAGCTGCGCCTGAGCTCGAAGTCCACATCGATCGCGGGCGTGGCCACGACCTGGACCGCGGGTCTCTATTATTCCGATCAGCATCGCCGGTTCCTCGACGATGAATTTATTCCGGGGCTGCAGTCGACTTATCAGTCCATCTACGGCTACGGGATCAATTCCAACCAGTCGGTCGTGGGCCCGAGCTACTACGGAGCCACGGCGGCGTACCCGGGCGTCTCGTTCGCGAGCGACCTGATTTATTACGGGCACACCTATCCGATCGAGACACAAATCGCGCCGTTCGGCGAGTTCGGCTTCGAGATCACGCCGGCGCTCAAGGCAACGGTCGGACTGCGTTATGTGTCCGCGAAGTCGTCCGAGCTCGTCAACAGCGGCGGCTTTTACGCCTACGGTTTGCCCGCGACCTACAACGACAGCGAGAAATTCAGCGCGACGACGCCGAAATTCTCGTTGGATTACGCGATCAACGACAACAGCAACCTGTATGTGACGATTGCGAAGGGGTTCCGGCTCGGCGGACCCACGGGTCCGGATCCGACGTTCCAGCCGAACGGGCCGCCGCCCGCGACGCCCGGGACTTGCGACTCGGACTACATTTCGTACGGTCTGACCGGCGCGCCGAAAGAGTTCCAGTCCGATTCGCTATGGAGCTATGAGCTCGGCAGCAAGGGACACTATCTGGATAACCGGCTGTCGATCAACGCGGCGGTCTACGCGATCGATTGGAGCAACATTCAGCAGACGATCAACCTGCCGACCTGCGGCTACCTGTTCACGACGAACGTCGGTGACGCCAAGATTTACGGCAGCGAGCTCGAGCTGCGCGCCTTGCTCGCGCAAGGTTTGACGCTGTCGCTGAACGCCGGTACCACGCACGCCTACATCACGTCGGTGAGCACCGAGGGCGCAGGCATCGTCAACGTCGGCGAGTCGATCCTCGGCGTGCCCGCTTTTTCGGTTACACCGAGCCTCGACTTCGATGCGCCGATCGGCGATCAAACGAGCGCATTCGCGCGCATCGACTATCCCTACACGGGGCGCTCGCGCGGATATTTCGACAGCAGCGGTTTGCCGAACTTGTTCCAGCCGGGTTATGGGATCGTCAATCTGAACGTGGGTGTCACGCGCGGCAAACTCTCGGTGGGACTCTATGCGAAAAACCTGCTCAATTGGGATCACATCATCCAATATCCGTCGGTCAACTCCGTGCAGGAAGGCTATACGGTGCGCCCGATGACGGTCGGAGTCACCGCGACGCTGCAGCTATAGCCGCACACCGACTTCTCGATTCCTTGACGTGGGTCACATCCGTATCGCGATCGGCGTTGCCGATCCGCGAGGTTTGGCATTTCACAACAACTGCCCACAGGCCTATTCGGTATAGTGCGGCGATGGGGTTGAAGCGCGGCGAGCGATGCTCGACCGGCGTGCTGGGAATGTCGCCGGACGGAATTTACTGGTCCCGAGAGGCGGATGATGATTCAGTGGTTCAATGCGCGCGAGGCGACCGAGCTCGGCAATGCGCTTGCCGAAAGCCTTGCAGCGCGAGCCTCGGCTGACCCTACCGAGCTTGGCAAACCGCTACAGGATCTGTTGCACGATGCTGCGATAGGCCGCCGTGCCTCCCGCCTGAATGTTTTCAAGCGCGCCAAGCTCGCGAACACCTTCAAGTGGCGATTGCTCGAAAAAGGCGTCGCAAAAAACGTCGCGAACGAAATTACGCGCGAACTGATGCTGCATCTTTCGGCGCGTAGGCCCGTCGAAACGCCGGGTCCCGCCGCCGGCGTGATGCCGGCCGCGATTGCCGAACAAGCGAGTGCGAAGGACCTGCTGTATCGCGGCAACCAACGCCTCGAGCAAGGTGACTTTGCGGCGGCCGCCGCCATTTACCGTGAGCTGATCGCTCGTGAGCCGCGCGGCGCCGAGGCGCATCATTGTCTTGGAGTCGCGCAGTTCAAATTGGGCCATTACGGTGATGCCGAGCTGTTGCTGCGCAAAGCGATCGAGCTCGAGCCCGACTACTACGCGGCCTATGCGAGCCTTGGCGGCTTGTTGCGGGCGGTTGGAAGAGCCGCGGAATCCGAAGCGCAGCTGCGCCGGGCGCTCAAGATCAATCCAGCGTGTGCCGATGCGCGGGCGAGCCTCGGCGAGACCTTGCTGTTGTTGGGTCGCGCGCGTGATGCCAAGTCGCGTTTCCTCAAGGTGCTCGAGAGCTCGCCGCACCACATCGAAGCGTTGTTGGGATCGGCGGAAATCGCGCAGATCGAAGGTCGCTTCGAAGAGGCGACCGCGATTTACGGCCGCGCACTCGCGATCCAACCGAAATTGCCGCGCGCCTGGGCGGCCCTGACGGGCCTTTCCAAGATGACAGCTGCTGACCGCGACTGGTTGAGGACCGCCGAGGAGCTCGCGGCCGGCGGTATTTCGGCATTGGACGAGTCCACGCTGCGCTTTGCGATCGGCAAGTATTGCGATGACATCAAAGACTACCCGCGTGCCTTCGAGAGCTACCGGCAGGCCAATCGTTTGCTCAAGGCCGCGGCGCCCGCCTATGAGCCGGCCGCGCGCACGCAGTACGTGGATGCGATGATTCGCAAGTACTCGCGCGAAGCGATCGAACATTCGAACGGCGGCTCGAGTTCGATGAAACCGGTGTTCATCGTCGGCATGCTGCGCTCGGGCGCTTCGCTCGCGGAACAGATCATCGCTTCGCACCCCGCGGTGCGCGGCGCAGGCGAACTGTTGTTTTGGAGCGATGCGTCGAACAGGTATCGCGAACCCGTCGAACGAGGCGTGCTCGACGCGTCGACTCGGGCGGCACTGGCCGAGGAGTACTTGCGCGCGCTCGGAGAACGCGCGCCGGACGTAGCGCATATCATCGACAAAGCGCCCTTCAATGCCGATTTGTTGGGCCTGATCCATTGCGTGTTTCCGAAGGCCCGCATCATTTACATGCGGCGCGACCCCATCGATACCTGTCTGTCGTGCTATTTCCAGCAGCTTCCGGCCGCGATGAATTTCACGATGGATTTGAGCGAGCTTGCGCACTACTACCGGGAGCATGAGCGTCTCATGGCGCACTGGTGCGGCGTGCTGCCCAAGGGTTCGATGCTCGAGGTGCCCTACGAGCAACTCGTGGCCGACCCGAATACCTGGATGCACAAAACGCTCGAGTTCCTCGGGCTCGAGTGGAATGAACGCTGCCTCGATTTCAACAAGACCCAACGGCTGGTCGCGAGCGCAAGCTACTGGCAGGTGCGCCAGCGGGTCTACAGGAATTCGGTCGCGCGCTGGCGCCACTACGAGAAGTTCATCGGGCCGCTGCTGGAGCTACCGCACTAACATTGCCGCACCGCAGCGAATCGGGTCAATGAGCCCAGTTCAGTGCCGATTTGTCTGCGTGGGGGCCGTATGGCTACGCGCTAGCCGCAGGCCGCGGCGGCAATTCCGAAGCGACGATGGATTGTGCGGGTGTTAGATTTCTGCCCAGGAAAAATCCGTGAAGAGGGGACTTCGATGTATCAGAAGATCTTGGTTCCAGTCGATGGCAGCGACACCGCGCTGCTCGGGCTCAATGAAGCGGTCAAACTTGCCAAGAATCAGAGCGGTGCGATCCGTCTCGTGCACATCGTCGATGAATATGTGCTGGATTACGCCTACAGCCCTGGCCTCTATGCGACCAACGTCATCGAGACGATGCGCGCAACCGGCCAATCCGTTCTCGATAAAGCTACGGCGCTCGTCAAGGAAAGCGGTGTGCCGGTCGAGAGCGTGCTGCTCGAAACGATCGGCGGACCGGCCGCGGATTTGATCGTCGAGCAGGCCAAGGCCTGGCCGGCGGATCTGATCGTGATCGGTACCCATGGAAGGCGCGGATTGCGCCGGCTCGCAATGGGCAGCGATGCCGAACAAGTGCTGCGCAGCGCGCCGGTTCCGGTGCTGTTAGTGCGACGCGCCGAGAAGGCCTGACCGTGAGGAAAACCGATCGGCACGTGCGCCGATCGGAAATCCCAGGCTTCAAGCGGCAATGTGGCCGAAGCGCCCGGAGTTGAAATCATCGATGGCCTGGTGGATCTCGGCCTCGGTGTTCATCACGAACGGCCCGTAGCCGACCACTGGTTCATCAATCGGTACCCCGCTGAGCACGAGTAGCGTTGCGTCGTTGTTGGCCTCGATCGACACGTCCTCGCCGGCACGATCGAGCAGCACCATCTGCGCTTCGCGCGCGATTTCGCTGCCATTCACGAGCACGGTTCCGTGCAGCACGATCAGCGCGAGCGTGCGTCCCGCCGCGACCGGCAGATCGGCAGACCCACCCTGGTTGAGCCGCAGATCCCAGACGTCGATCGGCGTGAAGGTTTTCGCCGGCCCGCGAGCGCCCGCGAATTCACCCGCAATCACGCGCACCCGGCCTGCGGCGTTCGGCAACTCGACCGCCGGGATCTCGCCGCCGAGCAGCGTCTGATAACGCGGCGCCGACATCTTGTCCTTGGCCGGCAGGTTGACCCACAGCTGCACCATCTCGAGCATTCCGCCGCTGCGCGAGAACTCCGCCGAGTGGAACTCGTCATGCAGGATTCCCGATGCGGCGGTCATCCACTGAACGTCGCCCGGGCCGATTTTGCCGCCGCCACCGCTGGAGTCGCGGTGTTCGACTTCGCCTTCATAGACGATCGTGACCGTCTCGAACCCGCGATGCGGATGCTCGCCGACGCCGCGTCGCTTGCCCGCGGGCGCGAACTTCGTGGGCCCGGCATAGTCGAGCATCAAGAAGGGGCTGAGCGCCTGGGTCTGCCCGGTATAGGTAAACATGGAGCGCACGGGGAACCCATCACCGACCCAATGCGGTTTGGGAGCACTGTAAACGCCGAGTATCTGTTTCATCTGAACTCTCCTGGTGGGCTGCCGCTGCGCGGATTGCCCGGTCGTTGACCCTAAAATGCCTGGGAGAGATACTAATTCCGGAACGACAAATCGAGAAGTGGCATTATATGATCTCAGTGTCCTATTGATGGAACAATTGGTAACGATGCATGCAGGATCTCAATGACCTCTATTATTTCGTGCAGGTGGTCGACCACGGTGGGTTTGCTGCGGCCGGCCGCGCGCTCGGCGTGCCGAAATCCAAGTTGAGCCGGCGCCTCGCACTGCTCGAGGAACAGCTCGGCGTGCGTTTGATCCAGCGCTCGACGCGACGCTTCGCGGTGACCGAGATCGGCCAGGGCTATTACGCGCATTGTAAGGCGATGCTCGTCGAGGCCGATGCGGCGCAAGAGGCGATCGAACTGACGCGGTCCGAACCGCGCGGCATCGTACGCATGACCTGTCCGGTCGCGCTGCTCGATGCGCGCGTCGGCGCGATGCTCGCGGCATTCATGATCGAGCATGCCGGCATCGAGGTGCATCTGGAGTCGACCGATCGGCGCGTCGACGTCATCAGCGAGGCCGTCGATATCGCGATTCGGGTTCGAACGCCGCCGCTTGAGGATAGCGATTTGGTGCAGCGCACACTGGCCGAAAGCCGCCAGTGCCTGGTTGCGAGTCCCGCGCTGCTGCAGCGCGTCGGCGCGCCGGTGGTCCCGGCCGATCTCGCAATGCTGCCGAGCTTGGATCTCGGCACGGCGCCCATGGAACACAGCTGGCAGCTGCAGGGGCCCGACGGCGCGCGGGCGCTGGTGCATCATCACCCGCGCCTGATCACGCGCGGCATGATCGCACTACGATTTGCAGCGCTCGCGGGCGTCGGTGTGGTGCAATTGCCGACGATGATGATCCGCGATGAACTCGCACGCGGCGAGCTCGTTCGCGTATTGCCGGATTGGGCGCCGCGCCGCGCCGTTGTGCAGATGGTGTTTGCGTCGCGCCGTGGCCAGCTACCTTCGGTGCGCGCGTTGCTCGATTTTCTGGCGGAACGCTTCCAGGCTTTGGGCACGGATTGAGCGTCTGACCGCGAAGTGCACCAAGATCGTGCGCAATGCGCGAGACCTCGGCCTGCGCCAGAGGCTCATGCCGGCCGGTTATAGCGTAAGTGCAATTCCGTAGTTTCCAGCGCCAAAAAAATTTGTAGACTGCCGATCCGCCAAACCCTGTGGCGCTGCAACGGAAGAGGCATGGCTACGTATACGACCGAACGCGTGATTGCGGTCCAGCACTGGAGCGACAAGCTATTCAGCTTCAGAACGACGCGCAGCCCCGCGCTGCGTTTCGAGAACGGCCAGTTCATCATGATCGGCCTCGAGGCGGGCGGCCGCAAGCTCGTGCGTGCCTACAGCCTCACGAGCGCGAGCTATGAAGAGTTCCTGGAGTTCTACAGCATCAAGATCGCGCAGGGACCGCTGACCTCGCGGCTCCAGCACATCGAGCCGGGCGATCCGATCTTGGTGAGCTCGAAACCGACCGGCACGCTGGTTTTGAGAGATGTCCGGCCGGGAAAGCGGCTGTTCATGTTTGCGACCGGTACCGGCGTGGCTCCGTTTCTCGGGCTCATCAAGGACCCGGAGACCTACGAGCGCTTCGAACAAGTCATTCTGGTGCGCGGCGCGCGCACGGTCGGCGATCTCGGCTATGCCGATTCGGTAATCGCGCGGCTGCGCGCGGATCCGGATCTCGGCGAACTCATCCGCGAGCGATTGATCGACTATCCAAGCGTTACGCGCGAGCCGTTCCGGCATCACGGCCGCATCACGAGCTTGATCGAGAGCGGACGGATGTTCGAGGATCTGTCGATTGCGCCGCTCGATGCGGCCGTCGACCGGGTCATGATTTGCGGCAACATGCGCATGCTCGCGGATGCGAACCGTTTGCTCGATGCGCGGCGCTTCGAGATTTCCCCGCGGATCGGCGTGCCCGGTGATTACGTGATCGAGCGGGCGTTCGTGGAAGAATTTCAATCGGCGCCGCCGCTCGAGGATCCCGAGGCGATCCGGTCGGCGCTCGACGCCGCTCCGGGGCTGAGGGTCGGTAGCGGCTGATCAGGCGCGCGAACGCCGCCGCATCAGAAGATTCCGAGTGCCATCCCGGCCGCGATCGTCGCGCCGAGTTCCTCGCAGCGCCGCAGCTGCGCCTCCTCGATGATTTTCGGCCGCAAGATTTCCTGCGGAGTCTGTGCGTGCGTGCAGACGATCAACGGTTCGGCGATCGGGCTCAATCGCCAGCCGGTTGCGATTCGCTCGATCTGCTGCGCGGCATTGCGGCCGTCGCTGCCGGCACAGATGAGGATCGCGTAAGGTCTGCCGGCGAGCTGGTCGAGCGCGGCGTAATACGTGCGATCGAAGAAATCCTTGAGCTGCCCGGACATGCTCGCGAGATTCTCCGGCGTCGCGAACAAATACCCCTGCGCTTCGAGTAAATGCTCGGCCCGCGCCTCGGCGGCCGTGCGCAAGTCGACGCGAACCGCGGCTTGCGTGCGGGCTCCGGCCGCGGCGGCTTGCGCCATTTGTAGCGCGCCGCCGGTCATCGAATGGTAGACAATCAGCAGGGTTTTCATTTTAGGGTATCGTCGCCGCCAGGGTCTGGGCGTGTCAAACCGTTGAATCATTGGAAATTCCGATTGTCCAAGCGGTCGTGACGGCAGGAAACAAAGGCTTTGCGGCACAACTTCATCGGAGTCTCGAGAATCTTGCTGTTGCTTGCGCTGCCGTGGGTCGGCGCGCGTAGCGCGACGGCCGCCGATCCGCAGCCCTATCGCGTCGAGATCGCACCGATCGGCAACCCGACCGCGGATACGACCTTGGCCGCGACCTCCGAATTACTGGCATTGCGCGCATCGGCGCCGGTCAGTCCGTTCGGGTTGATTGCTCGGGCGCGCGGCGATCAGGGCCGCCTCAAGACCGTGCTCGAGAGTATCGGCTACTACCGGGCGCGCGTGCGGGTCACGATTGACGGCACGGCGCTCGAGGACTCGCATCTCGGCGATCAGCTGGGCGCACTGCCGGCGGGAAGCACGGCGCGGGTCGTGGTCGGCTTCGACCTCGGGCCCCTTTATCATCTGCGGCGCATCGATTTCGACGCCGATCTGTCGGCAGCGGAGCGTTCCGTGTTCGCACTCGCTCCCGGTGACCCGGCGACCGCAGCCGCGATCATCGACGCGGGCGCGCGGCTGCAGGCCAACATCCAGGAACAAGGATACCCGTTCGCGCGGGTCGAGCCACCGGTCGCCTATGAAGATGCGGTTGATCCCGTGCTCGATCTCGCGGTCAGCCTCACGCGGGGTCCGTCCGCGCCGATCGGCGAGATTCGTTTGACCGGCATGCAGCGCGTGCACGAAAGCTTCTTGCGCGCCCGCTTGCTGCTGCACGCGGGCGAGAAATTCAGTTCCGCGGCGATCGAGCGTGCACGCAAAGGATTTGCGTCTCTCGGCGTCTTTGCCGCGGTTCAGGCGCAGGTCGGCACCGCAATCGACGAGACCGGCGGCGTACCGATCACCTTCGTGTTTCGCGAACGCGCGCGGCATGCGGTGGCGTTCAGCACGGCTTATTCGAGCGACCTCGGCGGCAGCGTCGGCAGCTCGTGGAGCGACCGCGACGTCCTTGGCGGCGCGCAAGTATTGACCGTGTCGGGATCGCTGATCAATCTCGGCGGCAGTGCGACCACGGCGCTCGGCTATAACTCCGCGGTCAAATATGTGATACCGGATTTCTTGGCTCGCGATCAGTCGCTGCAGTTTGCGATCGGCGCGGTCCAGCAGTCCCTGCAGGCCTACGATCAAACCGCGTTCACGACCGGCGTCTCACTCGATCGCAAGCTGTCGAATCGCTGGAGCGCGACCGCCGGCATTTCGGCCTCGGATGAGCGGATATTGCAGGAAGGCGCGACGAACTATTACACCTTGATCGGTTTGCCGCTGAGCGTGAGCTACGACTCGACGGATCTTGCATCGCCGCTCGATGATCCACTGCACGGCATGCGCGACTCGGTGAGCGTCACGCCGACGCTCGCGATCGGCCGACCGAATGCCAGGTTTCTGATCAGCCAAATCAAACTAGCGGATTACCTCGATCTGGACCCGTTGTTCGGTACGGCGGCCGGGCGCAGCGTTCTCGCGCTGCGCGCGCTGGCCGGACTCGCGCAAGGCGCGGGCGAGTTGAGCCTGCCGCCCGACCAGCGCTTTTACGGCGGCGGCAGCGGCACGATCCGCGGTTACCGCTACCAGGCCGTTGGCCCGCAATTCCCGATCACGCCGGCGTTTCCGGTGAGCACGCCGATCGGCGGCACCGCGATCGTTGCGGGCAGTGTCGAATTTCGGCAGCGCATCGGCGCAAACTTCGGTGCTGCGGCATTCATCGACGGTGGCCGAGTCAGCGGCAACTTCGGCGCAGTGCCGATCGCCGACACCGGCAAGACGAGTTCGCTGCAACAGCCGCCGCCCAACGGATTTCGGATCGGTGTCGGCGGCGGCATCCGCTACTACACGCCGATCGGCCCGATCCGCCTCGACGTGGCGTTTCCGACCCGGCGCTATAGCACCGACGATGACTCGTTCGAGGTCTATATCGGGCTGGGGCAGGCATTCTGATGCGCAAGCTGCGGATCGTGCTCGTTTGTGCCGCCGGCGCGATCACGCTGCTGGTCGCGATGCTCGCCGGCCTCGTGCTGGTCGGCGGCAACACCGAGCGCGGCCGCGATTGGATCGAACGGCTGACCGATCGGCTGAGCGCGGGCCAGGTGCGGATCTCCGGCTTGCAAGGTTCGTTTCCCGCGCAGCTCACTATCGATGAATTGCGGCTCAGCGACGCGAACGGCGTGTGGCTCACGGCCGAGCACCTGCGGGTCCGCTGGTCGCCCTGGGCGCTGCTCGCGCGGCGCGTCGACGTCCACGATCTCGAGGTCGCCCATGTGGCGTTCGAGCGCCTGCCGATCGTGGCGCCGTCGCAAACCGGGCCGACCTCGATACCGATCATCGAGATTGCGCAAGCCGCGATCGCCGAGCTGCAGCTGGGGCCGGCCGTCGCCGGTGTGGGCGCGACGGTTTCGCTACGCGGTACCTTGCTGTTGCGCTCACTCGAGGATGCCAGCGGCAACGTTTCGGCGCGGCGCATCGGCGCGGACGGCTCCTATGACCTGCAATTTCGCTTCGATCGCCAACGCATGGATGGCCGCTTGCAGCTGCACGAACCGGCCGAGGGCCCGTTGGAAAATTTCCTGCAACTGCCGGGCCTAGGCGCACTCTCGGCGACCGCAACAATCAACGGCGCGCGCGGCGCCGAGCACCTCGAACTCATCGTCGACGCCGGCAATTTACATGGCAGCGCGCACGGCGACATCAACCTCATCGACGCATCCGCCGATCTCGAGTACGCCGTGACAGGTGCGCAAATGCAGCTGCGCCCCGATCTCGGCTGGCAATCGATCGGCCTTCATGGATTTTGGCACGGCCCGGCAAGCGCGGCGCGCGCCGACGGCGAGTTGCATCTCGATCGGCTGCGCCTGCCCGGCGGATGGGCGGTCGGCGACCTGAATGCGCATCTCGCGGCGGCCTCGGGCACGCTGACTGTCGCGGCGAGCGCATCGCAGCTGCAGATTCCGGGACCCAACCCGCAGCTGCTCGCGCGCGATCCGGTCGAAATCAACGCGACGCTCGGCTTGACCGAGCCGACACGACCGCTGCAACTGCGCGCGACGACGCGCCTGCTGGCGCTTGAGGCGCAGGCACCGACCGCGGGCCCGCTGAGTGCGAGCTTGACGCTGCGGATCAACGACCTGCGTCCCGTCGCAGCCCTCGCCGGCGAAGACCTGCGCGGCACCGCGCTCGTCAAAGCCGAGGTCAGTTCGAGCGGCGCCGGTATGCAGCTGTCGGTCGATGCGAACGGCGCACTCGACCACGCGCTGCCCGAGACGCCGGCCGGTTGGCGCAAAGCCCTCGGCGATCGCCCGGCGCTGCAGCTGTCGGCGCTTTGGAGCGAACGCAGCATCGAGATCAGCAGACTGCAACTGAGCGGCCACACGATCGAGTTCGCGCTGCATGGCGATGCGTCGCGCGCGATCTCGGGCGCGGTCGACGGGCTCGGTCTGCACTGGAACATGAACCTGACCGATCTCGGCGAGTGGTCGGCGGCGCTCGCCGGACATCTGAGCGCATCCGGGGAGCTTCGCGGGCCGATGACGGATCTGTCCGCCGATGCCAGCCTGCAATCGTCGCTGTCGGTGCAAAAGACCGCGCTGGGAACGATCACGGGCAGCGTGCAGATTCACGGCTTGCCGGGAGCTGCCTCCGGGCGAATTCAGCTCGCCGGACTGCTCGACGATGCGCCGCTGCAATTCGATCTCGGCTTCGATCGCGGCCGCGACGGCAGCCTGCATGCCTTGATTCGACGGGGCGAGTGGCGCAGCGCGCGATTGCAGGGCGAAATGACGATCGGGCCCGCGAACGCGAGCGGCGCTGCGCATCCGCAAGCGAGCGCGCAGACGCGCGGCCGGCTCGAATTGCAGGTCGCGCAGCTCGGGGACCTCGAACACCTGCTCGGGCAGAAGCTCGACGGTGATGCCGACCTGAGCGGCGAGGGTGTCGCCGACGCCGTGAATTTGCAGCTGCGCGCACACGCGACGAAGATCGGCGGCGAGCCGGCGACCCTGTCGGCCGCGGCGAGTTTGAACCTCGAGAAGCGCACGCTGCGGCTGACCGGCCTCGAGCTCGAGAGCCGGCAGCAGACGCTGCAGCTCGCGGCGCCGGCGATGTTTTCGTTTGCGGACGGCCTCTCGGTCGATCGCTTGCAACTGAGCCTGCAGCAATCGAACTTGCGCCTCTCCGGTCGCCTGCTGCCGTCGCTGGACTTGCACGCATCACTGCAGCAGGTCGGCCCGGCATTCGTCAACGCATTCATGCCGGACTTGTTGGCCGGCGGCTCCGGCACCGCCGAGGCCGAGCTCACGGGCACGCTGTCGAAGCCCATCGGCCAAATCCGGATCGAGGCAGACGGGATTCGTTTCGAGAGCGACGCGGCGACCGGGCTGCCGGCGGCGGCCTTGCATGCGGATCTACGGCTCGAGGCCGATACGCTGAGCGTCGATGCGAAATTGTCCGCCGGAAAGAATTCGCAGTTGACGATCACCGGCACCGCGCCGCTGGATCAAAGCGGGCTGCTCGGCCTGAGCCTCGACGGGAAACTCGACATCGGCTTGGTGAGCCCGCTGCTCGAGGCACGCGGTCTGCAGGCTGCCGGCGATCTCGAGGTCGCGGTGCGCGTCGGCGGCAGCGCAATCGCTCCCGATATCGGCGGCACGATTCGCGTGGACAATGCCAGTTTGCGCGACTACGTGCGCGGCATCAATTTGTCGGACATATCGGCGCAATTCTCCGGCAGCCAGGGCGCCTTGAAGGTCGACCGCTTCACGGCACATGCCGCGGCGGGAACCCTGGCGCTGAGCGGCACGGTCGGATTCCTCCAGCCGCGAATACCGGTCGATTTGAAGCTGACCGCCGATCACGCCCAGGCGATCGCCAACAGCCTGATCACGGCCAATCTCGACGCCGCGCTGCAAATCAAGGGCACTGCGCTGGATCGGCTCGACCTCGTCGGCAGCGTGCAGATCCACCGTGCGACGATCGGTATTCCGAGCGCGTTGCCGCCGAACGTCGCGGTGCTCGATGTGCGCCGCCGCGGCCGCAAGGCGCCCCGGCCGCTCGACCCGCAGCTCGTGATCGGACTGAACATCGCGGTCCATGCCCCCAACGAGATCCTCGTGCAAGGCCGGGGACTCGACGCGGAACTCGGAGGGGATCTGCAGGTCGGCGGCACGGTCGATGCGCCCGCGATCAGCGGCGGATTCGATCTACAGCGCGGTAGCTTCTCGATCGCGGGTAGCTCGCTGCCCATCCTCGCACCCGGGCACGTGCGCTTCGACGGCGCCGGACTCAAGAGCAAACTCGATCCGACGCTGGATTTCACGGCGCAGAAAATCGTGACCGATGCGACCGTGACGCTGAACATCACGGGTCTCGCGGATGCGCCGAAATTCGACTTCAGCAGCACGCCGCCGATGCCGCAAGAGGAGATTCTCGCGCGGCTGCTGTTCGGCGTGCCGACCTCGCAGCTCACGCCTTTGATGGTCGCGCAAATCGGCGCGGCGCTCGCGGTGCTGAGCATCGGCGGCGACGGCGGCTTCAATCCGCTGGTCAAGCTGCAGAAATCCTTGGGGCTCGATCGGCTGAATTTCGGATCCAACGCCACGGCCGGCAGCACGGCCACGGCGAGCGGCACGGGCACCGCCGCGCCCGGTTCGACCGCGACCGGCTACAACGTCGCCGCGGGGCGCTACATCGCCAAGCGGGTCTATGTCGAGGCCAAGCAAAGCACGACCGGCTCGACGCAACTGCAAGTCGATGTCGACCTCACCAAACACCTGAAGCTGCAGACGCGCCTCGGCAACGGCACCGCGATCACTCAGGGGATGACGCCCGACAACGATCCGGGCAGCAGCATCGGTCTTTCCTACCAGATCGAGTACTAACGGCGTGGCGGTGGCGGCAGCCGCCCGAACAGCTGCTCGAGGCTCACGCCGAGGCTAAGCAGTGCGCGATCGCTCGCAGCCGCTGCATCGAATTCCATGGATACCGGCAATCCGTTTGCCGTCAAGCCGATCGGCAGCACGAGACCCGGTAATCCGGCCGTGCTACCCGGTGCGATGTTGCGCGACACGGCGGTCTCGAACGAGACCGCGGTTGCGCCAATCATGAGCACGCGGTCCTCGCCGATCGGTGGTGCCGCGACCAGCGTCGTCGGAAACGCGATCGCGGCGACGCCGGTGCGCGCGAAATACTCGCGGTATAGCTGCCGCAGCGCCGGCAGGTGCCGGTCGCGAGCGGCCGCGTAGGCGGCCTCGGATACGAATTCGGCGCCGCCTGGCAAGACGTGCTCGCGAAACAGCTCTTGCAGGTCGGCGCTCGCCATCGCAACCACGGTATCGAAGTCCCGGCCGGTCGCAAACTCGGCGAGGTAGTGCGCGAGCGCGATGCGCACGTCGTGATTCTGAATCTGCGAGGTGGTCAGCTCGATGAGTTCGGCGAGACCGGGCAATTCCGACTCGACGAGCTGCACTCCGGCCTGCTCGAGCCGCGCGAGCGCGAGATCCGTCAGGCGCGCGACTTCCGGGTCGAGACCCCGGTACCAATAGTCGCGCACGACGCCGAGGCGCACGCCGCGCAATGGCGGGGTGTTCATGGGGCGCCGGTCGCCGGCGATGACCGAGTCGAACAACACGAGGTCGAGCATGCTGCGCGCAATCGGACCGACCTGATCGAACAGCGGTGAGATCGGTATGCAGGCCTCGCTCGAGTAGCGGCCGGTCGTCGGCCGGAATCCCGCGACGCCGCAGAATGCGGCCGGAACGCGAATCGAACCTTCGGTGTCTTCGGCCAGGCCGAGCGGCGCCATACGGGCCGCGACCGCCGCCGCCGTGCCGCCGCTGCTGCCGCCCGGAATACGGGAGGGATCATATGGATTGTGCGCGGCGCCGAACGCGCGGTTGTTGCTGGTCCAACCGTAGGACAGCTCGTGCAGATTGGTTTTGCCGAGCACCAAAGCGCCCGCTGCGCGCAGCGCTGCGACGACCGGCGCATCCTGCTCGGGCTGAAATTCCCGCAAGGCCGGCGTCCCGCCCGTGGTTCGATAGTCCTGCGTGTTGACGCTGTCCTTGACGGGAATCGGCAGCCCGAACAGCACACCCGGTGCGATGCCCGCGCGCAGCTCGAGGTCGCGGCCGCGTGCTTGCTCCAGCAGCAGCTGCGGATCGAGCGCGAGGAACGCGCCGAGCGCCTCGCATTCGTGACAACGCTCGAGCAGCGCGGCCGTATAGCGCTCGGCGGTCAACTCGCCGCGCGACATCAGCTGCACGGCTTCGGTCGCGCTGAGTTCGCAGAGCTGCGCGTCGTTCGGCGGCACCGCCTCGCGCGGCCCGCCGGTCTCAGTGTGCACCTTCGCCGCGCCCGAGCCCCGGGGGTCGCCACACGAACACCGAAATGCAGCAGGCGACCACGGCGCTGCCCGCGAGCAGCGCGAGCGTGACCGTATAATTGCCCGTGAGATCGAAAATTTTCCCGGCCGCCGGGCCGGCAATCAACAGCGTCAATATCTGGCAGAAATACCAAGCGCTGTAACTGAACGCGACGCTGATCTTGGCGAATCGGCGCCGTAGTACGGCGACGAAATAGACGTCGCCGCCGCCGATCGTGACGCCGAAGAAGGCCGCGTAGGTCACGAGCGCGGCGGCCGAATGGATGCGATCGACGAGCAGCAACGAGAGCGCGCCGCCGAGCAGCAGCAGGTGCAGTCCCGCGCCGATCACGCGCACCGAATAGCGGTCCAGCAGCCAGCCGACCGTCAAGGAGCCGACGCCCGCGAAACCCGCGGTCGATCCGAGCACGATCGAGGCGAGCCGCGGGCTGAAGCCGGCGCCTTCGACGACCGAAGCTTCATGCGTGAGCAGTCCGCCGTAAGTCGTGAAGAAGAACAGCGTGGACAGGGCGATCAGCCAGAACATCGGCGAGGCGAGCAGTTGGCCCACGGACCCCGACGGCGCGCCGTCCGCGCCGGTGCGCGCAGCCTCATTCGGGTCTGCGTTCGCGGCCGCCTGCTCGAGCGTATCGCCGTCGAGCCCGAGTCCAATTTCGCGCGGCGAGCGTATGCGCTGGGTCACGAGCACCGGTATCAGCGCGAGCGTCAGCAATCCCGCCGCGATCGCAAGACAGGCGTCGCGCCAGCCGTAGTGCAGGATGATCTCTCCGGCGATCGGTGCGAGCACGAGACCGCCGAATTGCCAGCCCGACCAGACCACGCCGAGCGCGAGCGAGTAATGCCGCGAGAACCAGCGCGACACCATGTAGGGCAACGTCACGGCGAACATGACCTTTCCGAAGCCCATGAGCGCGCGCAGCAGGTACATCTCGCCGAATGTCGAGATCGTCGAGATCAGCGCGACGCAGATCGCCTCGATGATGATCCCGGTGACCAGCAAACGAATCGCGCCGACGCGCCGGATCGCGGTGCCGCCCAATAGGATCATCGGCGCACTGAGCCAGAATGCCGTGACGATGCCGCTCGTCGACGCACGGTCCCAGTGAAACTCCTGGGTCAGCGGCGGCACGAACAACACGAAACAATAGAGGCCGCCGCCGTAGACCATGAAGCCCGCGAGGAACAGCGCGATCACGACCTTGACGCCGTGATAAAGACCCCGTTGCAGGGGCGGCGCCGTCGTTGCGGCGGCGCTCAACGCACGTCCTCGAACCCCGACAGCACGTTGACGGTATTGATGCCGATTTCCGCGACCGCGTATCCGCCCTCGAGCACGAACAGCGTCGGCAGCCCGCATTCGCCGATCATGCGACCATAGGTCGTGAAGTCGGGCGACTCGAGCCGGAAGAAGCTGATGGGATCCGAGATGAAAGTGTCGACGCCGAGCGAGACCACGAGCGCCTCGGCGCCGTAGGCGCGAATTCGCGCGAGCGCGAGCTCGAGCGCCGCGCGCCAGGTCGCGAAGATCGTGCCGCGCGGCATCGGCAGGTTCAAATTGAAACCCTCGCCGGGGCCGTGCCCGGCCTCATCGGCATATCCCAAAAAATACGGAAACGCTTGCGCCGGATCACCATGCAGCGAGGCATACAGCACGTCCGGGCGTTCGTAAAAAATGTCCTGGGTGCCGTTGCCATGGTGGAAATCGACATCGAGGACCGCGACGCGTGCGGCGCCGTGATCGCGTAGGCTTTGGGCCGCGATCGCGGCGTTGTTGAGGAAGCAATAGCCGGCGAACAAATCGCGAGCCGCGTGATGCCCCGGGGGCCGGCAGAGCGCAAATGCGCCCGGTGCGCCCGCGCCCAACCGTTGGGCGCCGGTCAACGCGACGTCGGCGGCCGCGCATGCGGCCTCCCACGATCCCTCGCCGATCGAGGTCTCGCCCGCGAATGCGTAGTACCCGAGTTTGCCGGTGATCGACTCGGGCACACGTTGCATCATGCGGCGCGCCGGCCAGCAATCGGGGATCGCTTCGCCTTGATGGCCTTCGGCGGCCCATTCGCGCCAGGCAGACGCGAGAAACTCGAC
>Ga0181531_10000269_pt1 | contig 36452 bp, 19 predicted proteins | sample PEATcosm2014_Bin_38_FD_119743 | JGI IMG/M metagenome (GOLD analysis project Ga0181531, IMG submission 119743) | Peatland microbial communities from MTU Mesocosm Facility, Houghton, MI, USA - PEATcosm2014_Bin11_10_metaG | ecosystem: Environmental > Terrestrial > Soil > Wetlands > Peat | place...
ATGGGTTTTCGTGATAACCCGCCCTGCTGGTGCCGTGCACCCCGAATTTATCTTCTCCTTTTCATTGCCTACCTGCCTTGCCCCCCCCCCCCTCTGATAAATGTCGCAAAAAGTACATGTAACTTAAACAGAATCAATGAGTTAAAGAGAAATAAAGTCGCAAAATCGACTTCTTAACTTATTTATACTCAATAATTTGCAGCAAAAAGTTTGCAAAATTCCTGCGCAAAAAGCAATCGCTGGCCCGGAAAAGTCGCGCGCCGCCGCTCCCGAGCGTTCTCCACTTGGGACTTCTAGGGTTACTTCGCATGCAGTTCGTGCAGCCAGTCTTCCATGTGTCCGAGCGCGCGCAGCAGGCTCAGCCGCGCCTTGGCCAGATCGAATCCCGCGTCCAACGCTTCCTCCAGTTTTTGCCGCTCGTCGATCCGCGCCAACTGCTCTGCTTTGGGCGTCAGTTGCGGCTGAGCGTTGGGACCGGTTTCCGCGCCATTGCCTACTTCGAGTTGCGTGAGCACGGTCTTGAGCTGCTCATCGGCAATCTGCTGCTTGAGACTCGCAACCTCGGCTAGCGCATCCAACTCGCGCAGGTTGCCGCTCAGTGCGGCAATCTGAATCTCGTTTTGCCGCTGAGCCTGTTCGGCTTCGACCGTGGCTCGCAGTGCGTCGGCCGCCGAGACTTTGGCCTTGGCGCGAAGGCTGAAGTCGAAAAAAGGAACCGTGAACTGCAGGCCAAAGCTGACATTATTGGGGGTGAAAGTGCCGGCCCTGTAGAACTGCGCGTAGTTGTTCAGCTCGTTTGAGTCGTAGTTGTATACGGCTCCGAAGGCGACCTGGGGCCGTCGCCATGACAGGTCGTCTCCTCGGGCCTGGAAGTATTTCGAGCGCGCCAGGGAGTTGGCGGCATCGATGCCCGGAAGGCTGCGCCGAGCTTCATCCGCAGTGACGGCGGGAATCTCCGGGATGCTCGCATGGTCCGGGAGGATCGTGCCGAGCGGCATGCCGGTGAGGATGGCAAGCTGCTTGGCCAGCGTGGCGGCTCGAGTTTCGAGATGGCGGTTCTGGAGTTTAAGCTGAGCGGCTTTCAAGCGCGCCTGCAACAGGTCCAGGTCGGAATCGACACCGGCCTCGGTGCGTTGCTCTTCGATCCGAACCAGATCTCCGGCCAAAGCCTCCTGCTGGCGAGCCGCCGCGAGTTCGAGGTTGACGGTGTCCAGTTCGATGTAGGTGGTGGAAGCGTCCAGTGCCACCTGTTCCCGCGCTTCCTTGAGGCTCATGTTGGCGGCGTCGAGGCCAATCCGGGCGGCCTTGGTGTACTGACGCTGCGAGAAGCTCAGAACCAGCGACTGCATGCTGGCGCTTCCCACCGAGGGCTGGCCGGTGGGGAACCCGTGCGAGTAACCGACTGTGGAGCCGATGACGAAATTGGGGATATACGCGTCCAGGGTCTGAGCCAGAGCGGCTTCTGCCTTTTGCACATCGGTCTCAGCCAGTTTGACCGTGCTCGAGTCGCGCTGGGCCAGGTCCACTACGGTTGCCAGGGATACCTGGGCGGGCAGGGCGGCAGGCGCAGCCACAAGCGCCAAACCAAGAATCAAGAGCGCCCGGGTGCGGCTCGGATTGTGTGCGGTCTTCACGTGCGCGTCTTCTGTCAATGCTTCGAATCCTGGGCCGGTTTGTACTCTTGCGCCAAGGCCAGCGCCGCCGCCCGTTCCCGCTTTGCGGCCTCGGCATCGCCAAGCTGTTCCTTCAAATGCGCCAATCGAGTGTGCGCCACAAAGGCCGGCGCTTCCTCGGTCTTGGCTGACCCGGCCAGATAATCTTCAAGCATCTTGGCGGCCAGTGCCGGCTCACGCTTGGCCCTGCCCAGCACAGAGGCACCGTTGTAGAGAGCCACCCCGGCGCGTTTGTCCCGTTCCGCCGCGTTGACCCCGCTCTGCACCGCCGATTCCATCTCCGTCCAGCGCCCCCGCCGGCGATAGAAGCTGGCCAGCGTCATCCACTGGAAAGCGGGATGAGCGCTGGCCGCAATCGCCTGCTTGAACTCCTTCTCCGCCATGTCGTAATCCTTGCGCTGCTCTGCCATGCGGCCCCTCAACTCGTGGGCACGCGCCGCATCCACCTTATCCAGTTGCGCAGCGACACCCTCGGCTTTGTCGATTCCGCCTCCGACCACCCCGGGTGCCTCGTAGTAAAACTCCCCCAGGTCCGCCAGCGCCTCAGCGTTTCGGGGATTCAACCGGACCGCCTCCTCGAACTCTGCCCGCACTCGCTTGCCCAACGAATACGCGCTGAGGAATGAGGCTCGGTCAGCCTTCTCCCCAAGAGCGCGGCCCAGCCACAGGTGGTAGCTGGAATCCTGCATATCCAGATTGACGGCCTTTTGGCATTCGCTTACTGCGGCATCCCATTGCTCCAAGGTGAACCGCACGCGGCATTCGAGGTTGTGCGCCTCCGCCAGGTTGGAAACGGACGGGGAAAGGGACTGGAGCAGAGCCAGTGCTTTGTCCGCTTCGCCCGATTGCAGAGCCGCGTCGACTTGGGCCAGCGGATCCTTTTGGGCCTGATGGGAGGCTTGCCCGAACATCGAAATCGCCAAGGCCGCCGCGAGCAGCCCGGCTGGCAAACCGGTTACCGTACCTCGAAGCCGCGTCACCGCACAACCTTAATGGGAATGCCCTCTTCCAAGGGCTGTCCGTTGGTCGTTCCGGTTGCCACCCAATCTCCTTCATTCAATCCGGAGAGAATAGGTGACAAGGTTAGATTCGAAGTTCCAGTGACAACGGGGGTTCGCACCAGTTCGTTGTTCACTACCTTGAAAACATAGGGCTTACCATTTTCTGAATGAAGCGCTTCGCGGGGTACGCTCAAAGCGTTTGGGTCGCTGGAGGTGGTCACTGTTACGTTCACGTTGGTATCGGGCAGCAAATCGGCGTCCGAATCATCAATCTTGACTTGGACCTCCCCGACGTTGCGCGTGCCGTAGGTAATTACGGTCACCGGAGTTCGCTCGATTTGGCCATGCCACACCTGGAGGGGCTTGGCGTCCCACTTGATCAGAATCTTCTGGCCGACAGCCAACCGTCCGATCTCCGGCTCGTCGAAATAGGCCCGCACTCGCTCATGGTGGAGATCCGCCAGCTGGAGCAGTAGTTTGCCTTCTTCGACGAACTCCGTGCGCCCGGCATTCAGGGTATAAACCGTTCCGTTCACGGGGGCGCGGATCGAGGTTTGCGCCACCTGCTGACGCGCTGCGTCAAGATTGGCTTCCGCATCGGCAAGTGCAGCCTGTGCTCGCGCGGTCTCCGCTTGTGAATAGCGACTATTTGCGTTCTGATCGGATGCGCGCAAGCCGGCTTCCGCCGTATCCAGCCGCTGTTGCGCCGCCGCCACTTCGCTCGCCGATGCAGCGCCGGTGGATTTGAGCTTGATCAGCGCGTCCAAGTCGCGGCGCGCCTGATCGCGGTCCAGGCGGGAACGGGCCATGTCGTTGGCCGCTAACTGGCGCTCTAGCTGGGTTCCATTGTGGGTGGCTGCTTCCACCGCCGCCTGGGCCGCCTTGACACCGCTCTCGGCGGTGGCCAGCCGTGCTCTCGCCTGGACGTCGTCCAAGACGAGGAGCAGTTTGCCGGCCGGCACCACGTCGCCAGGCTGTACATAGACGGCCTTCACGGTGGTTGCGATGGGACTGTGGAACTCGTAGTTCACCTCCGGCTCGACGCGGCCATTGGTGCTCGTTGTGTTGATCAATTGTTCATGCCCCACCCGCACTTCACGTACCGGTAACCGATCGCGCAGCAGGGACCGAGCCGTGAAGAACACGATGATGAGTACGACACCCAAGCCCCTCCAAAGCCAGAGCCGGATGCGAAGCCTATCCACTTGCTTTTTCTCTTCAACCATTCATCTAACCTGAGTCAGTATATAGGACTCATAAACATACCCTGAGGGAGCAGGAAAATGGAATGGGAAGGGAGCTGGCTCGCGAGTCGGCAGGCTCGTACAATCGAAGAATGGCTCTGAAACCACGGTACACAGACGAACACGCCAAGGCCGGCCTCGACTTCTCTTTTCCGGCAATTGAGACCTGGCAGAACCAGTTTCCCGGCTATGAGATCCAGATCGACGATCCGGAATTGACCTCAGTTTGCCCCAAGACCGGACTGCCCGATTTCGGCGTGCTGACCATTCGGTACATGCCCCGCGAACGATGTTTGGAGTTGAAGTCTCTGAAGGAATATCTCTTCAGTTACCGGAATCTTGGCATCTTCCAGGAAAACATCGTCAATCAGGTGCTCGAGGACGTGGTGAAGGCCAGTGACCCGGTCTGGGCCGTAGTGCGCGGGGAATTTCGTCCACGCGGCGGCATTGGAACCACTGTCGAGGCGCGCTGGCCCCGCCCGGCGGCCTGATTCTTTGCTCCGATGGCACTGTTCACCAGGCAAGGATTCTGGTACAACCAAACCTGTAAGCTGCACGTCGATCTTCCACAAGCGAGGAGAGACTCATGAGCGCCGCCATCCCCATCCCCAACCTTCCCGTAAATCCAAAACCTCTTGCCGACCTCGACCAATGGGACGATTTCATTGGGGGAAGGTATCGCGAGGGCAAGTCCGAAGCCGAATTCCGCATCTATGACGCTTCCGCCACGCCGGGCGTCGCCGAGTTCTACCGGCTCAATCACGAGGGCCAGACGGTCGCTTATGTCCTTGAAAAGGAGCGGCAGTACTTCGGTCTCGACAAGGGGATGAAGTCGATCTGGGAGGCAGCAGAGTTCCTTAACACCCTGGTGGACGACAGCGATCCCGACACCGACCTCTCCCAGATGGAGCATTTGCTGCAGACCTCGGAGGCGATGCGGCGCGACAACCAGCCACGCTGGATGGTGCTGACCGGCTTCCTGCATGACCTGGGCAAATGTCTCTGTCTTTACGGGGAGCCGCAATGGGGCGTGGTGGGCGATACGTTTCCGGTGGGCTGCGCGTGGTCGGGCGATATCGTTTTCCGAGAGTACTTCGCCGGCAATCCTGACCGCCGGGTGCCGGAGTACCAAACCAAATACGGAATCTACGAGCCGAATTGTGGACTTGAAAACGTCCACATGTCCTTCGGGCATGACGGCTATATTGCCGAAGTGATGAAGCCCTACATGCCGATCGAGGCGCTGTATATGCTGCGTTTCCATTCCTTCTATCCCTGGCATCGACATGGAGCCTATGAGTATCTGTCCAATGAACAGGACCGCGCCATGCTGAAGTGGGTCTTGAAATTCAACCAATATGACCTTTACTCGAAAGGGCATGCCAAACCCGACTTGAAGCAGTTGAAGCCCTATTACGACGACCTCTTCGCCGAGTTCCTCCCGGAAAAGGTTGCCTGGTAGGCGCGCTACAGCTCATTGCGGCACGGGCCATGCTTACTGACTTGCATTGGCTGAAAGAATTCGGAGTGGAGCAATTCCTCCGCGTTCGAGTGGGTGCATTTTTCGATCCATTTTGGTTTTCGTGATCACCGCAACAACTTTTCGCCAGATCGAACATCCTTGTCTACCTCGCCTCAACCTCCCCGTGCCCGCATCAACCCCGCCCTGGGCACCTTCCTGCTACTCATTGGCCTCAATCTGCTCAACTACATTGATCGCTATATCCTGCCCGGTGCGCAGCCACTGATCCAGCGGGAGTTTCACTCGACCGACCAGCAGATGGGCGCGCTGACGACCGCGCTTTTTGTGACCTATATGCTGGTTGCGCCGCTGACCGGCTGGTTGGGCGACCGCTTCCGGCGCAAGCCGCTCATCATCTTCGGCGCTGTTCTTTGGAGCCTGTCCACGCTCGGCACTGCGTGGGTCCACGACTACTGGACCCTCTATATTCGCCATGCGCTGGTAGGCGTGGGCGAGGCTACCTTCGGCATCTTTGCTCCGGCCGTGCTGGCCGACTTCTATCCCGAGCAGGAGAGAAACAAGATTCTGTCGATGTTCTATCTGGCTATACCGGTGGGGGCAGCGCTTGGCTACCTTGCGGGCGGGGAGCTGGGTACGATGTGGGGCTGGCGCGCGCCGTTCTTTCTGTGCGCCATCCCCGGCCTGGCCATTGCGGCGTTCTACGGCTGGATTGGTCGAGAGCCCGAACGAGGGGCCAGCGACCACGTTCAGCGCTCGGCAAATCGCACGACGGTTTTGGGTCTTTTTCGCAATCCCGCCTTTCTTACTGCGACGTTTGGCCTGGCGACACTCACCTTTGCCATGGGCGGGATTTCGGCCTGGGTTCCCACCTTTCTGCATCGTTCCGCAGGGCTCTCGGTGGCTAACGCCAGCCTGACCGTAAGCGCCATCACCGTCGTTGACGGCATCGCCGGGACGCTGGTGGGGGGCTGGGTGGCGCAGCGTTGGCTGCAGACCAACTACCGTGCTCTTTACCTACTCTCCTTTTGGAGTGTTGCACTGACCTTGCCTTGCGGCGCGCTGGTTTTTTTCGGGCCACAAGCTTGGGCCATTCCGGCCCTGTTTGCCGCCGAGTTCTTTCTCTTTCTCAACACCGGACCTCTGAATGCGGCAATCGTGAATTCAGTTTCGGCGCCGGTTCGAGCTACCGCCATTTCGTTCAATTTGTTCTGCATTCATTTCTTCGGGGACACGTTTTCCCCACAGATCATCGGCGCCATCTCCGACCGCTCGAATCTGCGGCTCGGCTTGGGCGCTACGCTGGTTTCACTGGTCATCTCGTGCGTGATTCTGCGCACTGGCGCGCGCTTTGCTCCGCCGCTGGAACAGACATGCTGATCGCAGTACAACTCCGCGACCCATCCCTTCCGCGTCTTTTGCGATGGGGAGGGACTCGACGAACCTTACTTGGATGGTCTCATTTCCTGATCCCGCGTGTTCATAAAAGCGCGCCTGCCGCCCTGCGAGCGCAGGTTGGGGTCGTTGATCGCGGGGCGGCTTTCCTCAGCATTGAAGCCGCGCACCAGTTTGGGGTTGGGCTTGAATTTGGGCGGGCCGCCATAAAACTGGCGCGCATGGCTCACTACCATCCCGGCGCGTCCATGCATGGGCCGCACAATCCCGCGAATCTGCACGTTCATGTCGCGGTATTTCTGGAGCTCACCCACCTCGTCGCGGTCTTCCCAGAGACTAACGATCGTAAACCTGCACCCCTCGTCTGGAGTGTCCGGCGTACAGACGTCCAGAAAGCGGGTCCCATCCGGCAGTTGCACTACGTCATAGATATGCGCACTGACGCAGACGTCCCTATTCACGAGCTTGGTGGCTTCGTCGGCAGTGAGGCAAGGCTTTTGAGAGGCGGCGATGGCCGGGACGGGCACCGCGACGAGCAATAGGACGATGCAGCGCAAAAGGCGCGGGGGCATACGACCTCTTTCTGAGGAATGGGCCAAGGATAGCGCGAAATTAGCGGGTTGGGAAGTGCGGAGCTCACCCGATTGCGGTCGTCGCCGATTCGATCTGGGAGATAACTACGCAACGTTATTGAAGAAGGTCAGTTTGCCGACAGTCACTTTGCGGAGGGCTACCTAGTTCCAACTAGCTCCTCACTTTTGGCGCCCTGCCCGTAACGGTTCTGCACGTAGTTATCCAGAATCTGCTTGAACTCAGCCACAATCGTGTCGCCATGCAGGGTCCTATAGAGCTTGCCATCTACATAGACCGGGGCCTTGGGTTCCTCGAAGGTACCGGGCAAGCTGATCCCGAGGTTGGCGTGCTTGGACTCGCCGGGCCCGTTGACCACACACCCCATCACGGCTAACTTCAATTCCTCGACGCCGGGATAGTTCTTGCGCCATTCCGGCATGGAGGTGCGCAGGTAGCTTTGGATTTGTTCGGCTAACTCCTGGAAATAGGTGCTGGTGGTGCGGCCGCAGCCAGGGCAGCTTGTGACCTGGGGCATGAAGCTGCGGATACTGAGCGATTGCAGAATCTGCTGCGCAGCCTGGACCTCCTCCGTCCGGTCGCCGTTGGGCTTGGGGGTCAGGCTAACGCGGATGGTGTCGCCGATGCCGGCCAGCAGCAGTGGGGCCAGGCCTGCCGTCGAGGCGATGAGCCCCTTGGCGCCCATGCCAGCTTCAGTCAGGCCCAGGTGCAGGGCGTAGTCGCAGCGTGCGGCGAGGCTGCTGTAGACGTCGATGAGGTCGCGGACTCCGCTCACCTTGGCGGAGAGAATAATCTGGTCGGGGCGCAGGCCGTACTGTTCGGCGGCTTTCGCGGATTCCAGAGCGCTGACGACCATGGCTTCCATCATCACGTCTCGGGCGGGTAGCGGGTCGGGCAGGCGGCTGTTCTGGTCCATCATGCGGGTGAGCAGCGATTGATCGAGCGAGCCCCAGTTCACGCCGATGCGCACCGGCTTCTGGTTCTCTACGGCGCACTCGACCATCACTTGAAAATTGTCGTTGTCTTTCTTGCCAATCGATGCGTTGCCGGGGTTAATCCGGTACTTGGCGAGCGCCCGCGCCGTGGCAGGGAACTTCTTGAGCAGCAGGTGGCCGTTGTAGTGGAAGTCGCCCACAATGGGGACACGGAGACCCCGTTTCTCCAAGCCCTCGACGATGTGCGGAACGGCTGCCGCGGCGTCCTCATTGTTGACCGTGACGCGCACGATCTCCGACCCCGCCTGGGCCAGGGCCGCTACCTGTTCGATGGTGCCGGCAATGTCCGCCGTGTCGGTGTTGGTCATCGACTGCACGACGACCGGGACCTCCCAGCCGACGCGGACCTGGCCGATTTTGACCGTGGGTGTTTTCCTGCGTTGAATCTCCGCCATTCATTCAGTTTACCCGCTGCGGGGTTTGGCGGGAAGTTCCTGGATGCGCGGTGAATCCGGGACGGCTCTGCCCCCTCCTACACCCGATGTACCGATGCCGGTTCAAACGCAAGGTTGCGCAAGTCTTCTACTGAAAAAGCCGAGAGACGCGGTGGCAATGAAGGCGGGCCGCACAACTAAAGCGGAGTTGATTTATTCAACAGAACAGAAATCAAAATGAGGTAATCTGGGGCGATGAAGAACGGGACAAAAAAGGCGGGAAATGGCCCATCCCTGCTGCTGAGGGGGCTGCGGAAAGCCTTTGCGGATGTGCAGGCGGTGGATGGATTGGACCTCGAGGTGGCGCGAGGCGAGTGCTTCGGGCTGCTGGGGCCGAACGGCGCGGGGAAGACAACCACTATTGAGATTTGCGAGGGGTTGACGGTTCCCGATGAGGGAACCGTGGAACTGTTGGGCCTCAACTGGCAGACCGGAGCGAATGAGCTGCGTCAGCGCATCGGGATTCAGCTTCAGGAGACGCAGTTTCCCGACAAGCTGACGGTCGAGGAGACGCTGCGACTGTTCCGGAGCTTTTTTAGGCGCGGAATTTCGATCGAGGAGTCGATTCGCACAGCGCAACTGGAAGAGAAGCGAAGCGCCCGCATTGTGGGCCTCTCGGGAGGTCAGAAACAGAGGCTGGCGATGGCCTGCGCGCTGGTAGGCGATCCGGAGTTGCTGTTTCTGGATGAGCCGACGACGGGCCTCGATCCGCAGGCGCGGCGCCACCTGTGGGACCTGGTAGACGGGTTGAAACAGGCGGGCCGAACGATCATCCTGACCACGCACTATATGGAGGAGGCGGAGCGGCTGTGCGACCGGGTGGCGATTATGGATCATGGGCGGGTGATTGCGCTGGGCACTCCGCAGCAACTGATTGCCTCAGTGGGCGGGGAGGACATTGTGGAGTTCGCGGTGAGCGCAGGCGAGGCCGACGGTCACCAGGCCGGCCACGCCGTGGTGGATACGGCTCTGTTGACGGTGCTCCCAGGCGTGCAGTCGCATCGCGTGGATGCGGGGCTGCACCAGCTTTCAGTGAGCGAGTTGCATACATCGGTGCCGCGCATCTTTGCCGCGCTCAAAGTTCAGGGGCTGCATTTGAGCGAGTTTCGCACCCACTCGGCGTCGCTGGAGGACGTGTTTGTCAGGCTGACGGGAAGGAATCTGCGCGATGAATAAATTGGAGCTGAGCAGCCTGTATCAATTGACCATGGTGCGCTTTCGCTTGCTCTTGCGCGAACCGGAGGCGATCTTCTGGATCTTTATTTTTCCGATCCTGCTGGCGGCGGGGTTGGGAATAGCGTTCCGGAACCGGCCGGCCGATGTGCTGCAGGTGGGTGCGACAACCACGCACCTGACGCAGGCTCTGGCTGCGGACAAGGGCCTGACCTCGGCGACGATGGACGAGGTTGCCGGGACACATGCATTGGCGACGGGAGGCATTCTGCTGCTGGCGATCCAAAGGCTGGACGGGGTGGCGTACAAGTACGACGACACCAATCCCGATGCGCGGACGGCGCGGCTCTTGGCGGATCGGGCGATTCAAATCGCTGCGGGCCGACGCGAGGCCCTTCAAGCCGCGAACGAGTTGGTGCATGAGACGGGCGCCCGGTATATAGACTTTGTGGTGCCGGGCCTGCTTGGCATGAACCTGATGGGGTCGGCGATGTGGGGACTGGGTTTCTCGATCGTTGAAGCCCGGCAAAAGAAGTTGCTTAAGCGGCTGGTGGCTTCACCCATGCCACGCTGGCAGTATCTTGCGTCGTTCCTGCTTTCCAGACTGGTGATGCTGGTCATCGAGGTTGCGGCGTTTCTGGGATTTGCGCGGCTGGTCTTTGGAGTGCCCTTTCGCGGGTCGCTCTGGGAACTGGGACTGCTGTGTGTCATCACGTCCCTGGCATTTTCCGCGCTGGGGTTGCTGGTGGCCTCGCGGGCCAGGACGATGGAAGCCGCTTCCGGTCTGATGAATCTGGTGATGCTTCCGATGTGGATCTTGTCCGGGGTGTTCTTTTCGGCGTCTAGGTTTCCGGCGCTGATTCAGCCGGTGGTTCGCGCGCTGCCGCTGACAGCCGCCATCGATGCGCTGCGCGGAAACATGCTGCAAGGGACCAACCTGGGGCAGATGACTGTGCCGGTCGGATTACTGCTCGGATGGATTGTATTGCCGTTTGCGGTCTCTCTGCGCATCTTCCGTTGGAGGTAATGCACCTTCATCGATCGCTTATGTTAGCGGTAACTTGCAGCCCCTGAATGAGTTTCGCATCGAGCATGCTATATTCTTTCTGCCCGCGAGAGTTCGCTCTCGCAACCCGGTGGACGACCTCAGTTCGTGTAGCGCCGAGCAGGCTGGATAGAATTCCGCGTGGGATGCTTCTGAGAAGCGGGTTGATCAGCCAACCTAGAATGTCGGGGACCGAGCGGCTCAGCCCGATCGATTCGAGTTGCACGTAAACGCCTCCATCTTTTTCTTCGAATCGCCAGTAATCCACGAGCCGCCAAAGATACCCGTGAGCCGCATCCGATGGCATCTCGCGTTCGTCCGACTGGCCGGCGTTCTCGACCTCGGCGAGCCTTGTGGAGTAGGACCGGCTCACCGTCCGGTCTGCTCCCAACCGATCGTAGACGATGTCAAAGCCGGCATCGATCACGACAGTTACAGGCGATCTTCGATAGAGTTGGAGGGAGATCTTGAAACTGTCGCCGTTGCGGCTGAGCAGCCTGGAGTGGCGGATCGCAGGTTTGTAAATGTTTTGATAATTGTCATAGTCTTGGACGACGGCAAGGGCTTGCTTCAACGACGCGTTGGGGATGAACAGCACTCCAATCCAGTCGTAAATCAGCCCGTGCGGGATTGCGAAGGGGTGACCCTCTTCCTGAGTCTCCTCCTGCTTTAGTTGAACGTCGCCCTGGCGAACCTTTGCGTAGGCTTGCATCCGGCTCTTCTCCTGAAGCCCGTCAATGAAGAGAAAAGACTCGCTGTGGACTTCGGTGTTGATCCTTGCATTGGACGCGTCCACATAGCGCTCAAATGCTGCGGCAGTTTCCTTTTTCAGTTCTGCAGCTCGCGCGGGCTGCCCGGCGAAGCAAACTAGCGCATAGGAGAGAAGCACCACCGCGGCCGTCTTGGAGAGTATGCCATCCATTCAAAGGGCGTCCTTGCTTTTCCACTATATCTGGATTCTAATTCCGATCTGGTGGCGACCCCCAACCAGTCCGAAGCAATTGGGCGCGCGAAACAGGCGGCGCCTTTATCAAGTGCGGCTCTGGCGCTGACAGGTTTCAGCGCAGTGATCGGCCAGATCGTCTTCCTGCGGGAACTTCTCGTTGTCTTCAGCGGCAACGAGATCTCGCTGGGGATCATGTTAGCCACATGGCTCCTCTGGACCGCTGTCGGCAGCACTCTCAGTGGCCGTCTGCGACTGCGCGGGAACAACACGCGCCGGGCAGTTGCCGCACTCGAAGGCATGATGGGTGGCAGCCTTCTGCCGACGATCTGGGCATTGCGCGCCTCCAAGAGCATCTTTCAGACAGTACCGGGCGAGTTGGTTGGATCCGCACCGATGGTGCTTACATCCCTGGTGTGCCTGAGTCTATTCTGCCTTGTCTCGGGAGCGCTCTTTGTGGCCGCGGCCCGAATGCGCGAGAGCGAGTGCTCGGTCTCCGCTCGCGTTGCCGCCGGCTCGGTTTATCTCTTCGAGGCGGCTGGCTCAGCATTGGGTGGAATCGTGGCCAGCATTGTCTTGTTGCGCTTTCTCGATGCTTTCCAAATCGCAACGATTTTGGCCATCCTGAACGTTTGCATGGCGGCTATCGTGTTGTTCGGGATGGGACGCGACCAACACCGTGTGTTGACTGCGGCCGCCGCGTTTGCAGCGATCGTTCTCCTCTTTTATGTTGAGCCGTCGCTGGACCGGTCCGCGCAGGCGCGTCTTTGGCATGGCTTCCGCGTGCTCGGGTCGACCAACTCAATTTACGGTAACCTGACAGTGACTGAAACCGGAACGATCCGCAGCATCTACGACAACGGCGCAATCCTTGCCAATGCACCGGACGAGCAAGCCGCCGAAGAAGCCGTGCACTACGCGCTGCTGGAGCACGCTGCGCCAAGACGCATTCTCATGATCGGCGGCGGGGTGAACGGCGGCATCGCCCAGGCGCTCGAGCATCCCACGGTCGAGCGGATCGACTACGTCGAATTGGATCCGGCGCTGATCGACCTGGCGCGGCAGTTCTTTCCGGCGCTGTCAGTTTCCACGATCTCAGATCCTCGGGTGCATGTGCATTACGCCGATGGTCGGAAGTATCTCAAGACGGCCTCCGGCAAGTACGATGCGATCCTTCTGAATACGCCGGACCCGCAAACGGCGCTGCTGAACCGCTACTACACGGCGGAGTTTTTCCGCTCCGCTCGCGAGCACCTTGCGCCCGGAGGACTGCTTGCCCTGGAACTGCGCTCGTCGGAAGAAACGATGAGCCCCGAGCTGGCGGAGTTTCTCCGCTGCATCCATCGCACTCTGCAGGAGGTCTTCCCAACCATTGCCATGATCCCCGGCGAGACGATCCACTTCTTCGCGGCTACGCAATCCGATGCTGTAACGGAAAATCCACAGACGCTCATCTCCCGCTTGCAGGCGCGAAAGCTGAAGACCCAATACGTCAGCCAATACTTCATCCCTTTCCGCATGATGCCCGATCGCATGGCCCAGGTTCACGAGCAACTGCGTCCGTCGGCAACGACGCCGGTGAATCGCGATTTCGCGCCGATCGCCTATTACTTCGACGTTGTGCTGTGGAGAACGCAGTTTAAGTGGGGCCATTCCGGCTGGTTCCGAGCAGCGGCGCGCATCCCGTTCACGAATGTGCTCGGCGCGGTACTGTTTCTCTCGCTGCTGCTCGCCGTGTTGCTGGCGTTGCTGCCTGGCCGCGAGAGTCGTGCTCGATGTGCCGCGGTGTACTGCCTGGCCGCAACCGGCTTCACCGGGATGACACTACAGATTCTCCTGTTGTTGGCTTTCCAGTCCATCTACGGTTACGTCTATCATCAGCTTGCGATTCTTATCGGCCTCTGCATGGCAGGCATTGCCTTCGGCAGCTGGCTGGGAACCTGCCGAAAGCCTCAGGGCAATCGCTCCCCCTCCCGCAACATAGCGGCTACCCAGTTACTCCTCGTCCTCTCCGGCCCTGCGCTAATCCTTACGTTCAGCCTGCTGGCGAAGATCTCAGGGACGGCGGCAACATGGCTGGCGGCGCAACTTGTTTTTCCAGCACTGGCTGCTTTATCCGGCGTCCTGGGAGGCTATCAATTTCCTGTTGCGGCGGAGATTTACCTTCCCGACCGCGACGGCCGGTCAAAAGTGGGTACCATCTATGCTATCGATCTACTGGGCGGGTGCGTGGGCGCGCTCCTTTTGTGCAGTTATCTCATTCCGGTGTTTGGATTCTGGAAAACCGCATGGCTCGGGGCAGCCATCAACCTTGCGCCAGCGTTGCTTGCCGCGCGGGTAAGCATGGAAGCGAAGACGATCCGGACATAGGCTCCTATGGCTTTTGCTCGCCGAATACCACTGCCGTAAACATGAAGATGTCGGTGTCCGGATCCTTCCAGCAACTGGAGTTCATTCCCGCTTTGATGCAGGTCTGTTCCAGAAACTTCTGTCGATCCCATTTTTGCTCCACCGGTACCTGGGGAAGCAAGAGCCCCTCATACCCGCCGTTCTTCATCAACAATCCATGCTGCCCAACCTTGATTTGTTCAATGTCCATGACGTGCCGAAGTGGCGACAGGACGGAGACTTCATAGTCGAGTTGCGGTAACTCCGAAGCCGTTACCGGATGGAATCGCGTATCGCGCAGGGCGGCCAGCGTCGCCGTGTCGCGCACGGTCATGTAGAGCGGCTTGATGGCAGAGGTGTAACCGACGCACCCCCGCAATGCTCCCGATTCGCGCAGGGTTACGAACGCGCCGCTTTCCTGATTCAGTGTTTCACTTGCGCTTGCGCCCGGTTCATATGCCTTTTCTTGAGTGACTGCATGCTCGACGGACTTGCGAGCCAGTGCGAGCAGTTCGTCCTTGTCGTGGCCGCTGAGCGAGAACGCCGGTTCCGCCGCGCTTTCGTCGTGGGCTCTCACGAATACATCCGCGCTGTATCCGACCACGCGCGAGTGGTCGCCAGTAGCATCGCCGGAGTTAGCGTACTTGAGCACCTGGGCCTGGTTCGCTCCCATGCGTTCAGCGGCAATCATCGCGGCCACAATGGGCGCGCCGCCGCAGGCTTCCCATACTCGAGTCTCGAAGTTGCGCGACATGCTTAAGTAGTCCCACGCTTCAAGCGCATGCAACGTCTTTTGGTCGATCGTTTCGGCGTCGTCGTAGGGATGATAGTGCGATAAATCGGAACTGGCTACGATCAGGGTACCGCCATCCTTATTTTCACTCTGGATCAGCTTGGCCAGGGCCACACCCAGCGCTCGGCTGCTTTCGTAACTTGGGTCTCCCATGATGATGGGCACCAACTGGAAGTTGCCCAGCACTCGCTGCAACCAAGGCAACTCGACCTCAATCGCATGCTCCGCGCCTGCCGATGTAGGATCGTGTCCACGGCTGGAAAGCCGGATCGTCGGGCTCATCTTCGCCAACTGTCCTACAAACGCCTTGTCCACCGGGACTGTACCCAGCGGTGTCGCGTAACCATCGCCCTCATAAACCGAAGTGAAGTCGAAGGCCTCAAAGTGCGAAGGGGCAATCACGACAACGCGCGCATACTTATGTCCTTTCAGCGCAGCGTAGGTGTAGGCAGCCACGGGGCCGGAGTATGGATAGCCGGCGTGCGGCGCAACCACGGCGAGGATCGGGCCGTGAATCGGCTGCGGGGTCGCATGCGCTAACATATCGTCGATCGTCGCCGCAAGGACCTTTGGGTCGGCCGGATAGAAGCTGCCTGCGACCCCAGCTTCTCTTACTTTCGATGAATTGATAGCGCGTGCATGCAGCAATGGCATTGTCGCCATCAGTGTGATGAATTGAGCTGCGAGCCAACACATTCTCATTCTCCCTTTGGTTCTCATCGCCAGGTCTCCTCGCCACCCTCAAGTGTGCCAGACGCCTGGAATCGGGTGTTGGCAGAATGGACAGCTATCCTTGCGGATCAGGATCTTGCTCGCCGTGAACCCGACGCGTTCCACCAGCATGCGGCGGCACTTTGGGCAGTAGGTATTTTGCGCGGGATGTCCCGGCACATTGCCGATGTACACGTAGTGGAGCCCTTCGGCATCGGCAATCGCCTTGGCGCGCTCCAGAGTGGGCACCGGCGTGATGGGCAGATTCTTTAACAGGTATTCGGGATGGAATTGCGTGAAGTGCAGGGGCACGTCCGCTCCCAGGTTCGTCTTGATCCAGCTCGCCAGGCCGTGGAACTCGGCATCGCCGTCGTTGAGGCCCGGCACCACCAGGTAAACGATCTCTGTCCACTTGCCCATCTTTTTGAGGGTGACCAGGGAATCCAGAACCGGTTTCAACTGACCGGTCACTACATTTCTGTAGTATGAGTCGGAGAATGCTTTCAGATCGATCTTGACCGCGTCCATCTTTCCATACGCCGTCTTTAGCGCTTCCTCTTGCATGTATCCGTTCGACACGACAATGCTGCTGATGCCGGCCTCGTGTCCGGCATCAGCGGTATCCATCAGGAACTCGCTGAAGACCACCGGCTCGCTGTAGGTGTAGGCAATCGTCGGGCAACCGTACTGCTTGGCCAGGGCGGCAATCCGCTGCGGGGGTGCGTAGTCGGCTTGGATCTGCTCCGGACGCGACTGGGAGATGTCCCAGTTCTGGCAGAATTTGCAGTTCACATTGCATCCGGCCGTGGCCACTGAAAAGGCGATCGTCCCCGGCAAATAGTGGAACAGGGGCTTCTTCTCGACTGGGTCCACGTGCGCCGCGCACACCCGCGAGTGAACCAGCGAGTAGTAGGTTCCGCCGCGATTCTCGCGGACGCCGCAATAGCCGCGTTCCTTGTCGCCCACCATGCATTCGCGCGGACACAGCTTGCACTTGATCTTTTGGTTCTGCTGCTTCTGGTAGAACTTCGCTTCGACGATGAATCGCGTATCGTCCTGCTTCTGGTCGCCGGACAGCGAAGGGGTTCCGGCGGCGGAGCGGGCAAATCCGGTCAGGCCCAGGGCCGCTCCCGACCCCAGCGCGCACTTCATAAATGACCGGCGATCGAGCGGACTTGACCCGCCGCGAATGGCGGGCCTCTCGTCTTCCAGCGAATCTAATTCACAAGCCATATCGAACCTCTCAATCACGCCCTTTGCTACACCTCGACCGTTGCGATTCTCTTCGGGTCGTTCGTACCCAGCCGATGCTCTTGATCGGCAGCGGTCGCGATGTAGTGCGGGGACCTGTCCTCGGCCTCCAGCGTCTTCAATCCCATTTCCGCCCGCTTGTGTTCGATGATCTGCCAACCAGTGTAGTCGAGCGCGACGGGATCCTGCGAAACCAGCAAGGCATTGCATTTCCAACTGTGTTCCGGCTTGAATCCCGGCCCACCTTCGTACATGGCCGTCGTCGCATCGCAGATCGTCAATCGCATTCTCGTTCTGATTTCCGGGAGCATGTTCAAATCCGCAATGTACGGGTTGCAGCCGTTGGGGTGGTACTTGTTTGGGTTGTGAATGACGCCATACATGTTTTTCATGGCAATCGTCACGCCCGCGCCGTCATGGTCTTTCAGCACAGGAACATTGATCAGCACGTTGGTGCGTTGGGTAAGAATCTTTGACAAGCGGCTGCCGACACTGCCGTGCGCGACCAGGGCCTCTTCGTAATCGACCCGATCGGTGCCGATGCATTGAACCCGATCCCGCTCCGTCGAAACATGGAACCCAGCGTGCTCCAATTCGCCGCTGTCGCGGTCCCAGACCACGATATCGCCGGCCTTGATTCCAGCCTCCTGCAACTGCTCGCAAATGGCTTCGACGAGCTGCAGGTTGCTGGAGATTCCGCGCCCTCCAAGCGTGTTCACCTTGAGGCCCACTTTCTCGCCGGGTTGGACCAGCCTCTTCCACGCCTCGATTGGACGGTCGCGGTCGAACAGAGCCTGCATGGCACGATCCAGGAGGCTCCCCATGCGACGCGAATCGACGGTGGCACCTTGGCCGCGCAGCAGAGGGTCGCGTGCGATGACGACCTTGGATTTCGAGGGCGCTGCACCCTGTTGCCCGGCGGCGAATAGACTCATCCCGCCTTGTGTATGCAGAACCGCGGCGCAAGTGAGACACTGCTTGAAGAAATCGCGTCGGCTGTCTAGTCGCATTGTATTCATGAGGCTTCTCCGGCGAACCGCCGGGAGGGCCGATCGGCGGAAGGACACTGCTTTGGCGGCTCACGAAAAACCGCTCGGCTGAAGGTGGTTGACCCCAAGACCGACTCTCAACAATCGCCGGTTGAGCTCCCTCTATCAATACATAAGGCAATCGCTCGACGGTTTCAGTGACGACTGGCACTTGGGTCGATCATCGCCTGAAAGGGCGCGACCCAATATAGTGAAACGGAATCTTCCATACTACGGTTTGGCAGGTAGAGTTCGCTCTTTCCTTCCGCTCATTCGCGATGAAGTATGTTTCCCCTGGAAACATCGCGCTTTCCATCTCCAGCCGCATTCCCCATCGGAACGGCCCTGCAATCTGCGATGGGTCAAAATGGGTTGGACCGGATCATTGTCTCTCGCAACATATTGATTCTAAAAGAGGCCCCGCAGCTCCGGTGGAGAGAGAAGCAGTTTCCTAAAGTGGCTAAGCTGCGTATTATCAGGGATGTAGATGGTACAAGAAGGCTCAAGAATCTCTCAAGAGGACTCAAAGGAACTCTCTCGGTGAGGGCTTCGGTGAGGGAAGTGGTGCCCCTAGAGCACCAGTTTTTCATGATTGCTGCTCTGAAAGTGAGCAGGAAACACCTTGAAGAAACTTCGCCTGTATTTCGCCAACACTTCCTTTCATGACCAGCAGAGGTGATCGCGGGTACGCATGTACTTCATGGAACGTCGCGGCTGGCACTGTTAGTTCATTGAGGATGACCTGAAGACCTCCTTGGCTCGAACGTTGCGGTTCATTTCATCTGACAGGGGAATTGCGTTGGCTAAGCGCGGTAGAGGTTTTCCGGACCAAGAGAACCGTCTGATGCTCGACCGGGGTATCGCCAATGGCCGGGGTGGTGTGTTTCTGAGCCTGAATGATGAGCAGTACGCACGGCTTGAAGCACGTTAGGATTTCTTCAAGTGTGGACGTTACGGCAGACGGGCAGACAAACAGCGCATCGCGGAGTGGATGCAGCGCACGATTCCAGCGTCTTCGGTAACTCCTATTTCGCCCAGTCATAGAACTTCGCGACGCAGAGTATGCAGCCTTTGGTGAAACTAGACAGTGAGACTGGCAAGCGGGAGTTAACCATCATGCGTTGGGGCTTAGCGCCGTCCTGGTCCAAAGACGGAAAGGCGGGGTACAGGACAATCAACGCGAAAGCAGTGACTGTGACCACGAGCCCTACGCATCGTGCCACCATGAAGCGGCGCCGCTGCCCGGTTCCCGCTGATCTCATTTACGAATGGCAGAAAGTTGATGCGAAAACTAAGCAACCGCATGCCGTCACCCTGAAGGATGGTTCACTGACTGCGTTCGCCGGCCTATGGGAGACATGGAAGGACAACGCTACTGGCCAGACGTTGGAGACTTCCACGATTATCACCGCGGACCCGAACCAGTTGATGGGCCCGATACATGACCGAATGCCCATAATCTTGGCGCCGAAGGACTTTGAGCGTTGGCTAGAACCGGGTGAGTCTTCGCGCCTGCCTGTTGATCTGATGCGCCCTACCCCGCCGAACAAATGGAGGCGTGTAAGGGAAGCGCAGTGGTCGGCAAGGTGCGCAACAACTCGCCCGAATTGGTCGCGCCAATTTGATCGGACCTTGCCCCCAGAATGCGTATCCCTTAGCCGGCCGGGTTTCGAGGGAATTAAATTCATCCTCGTCGTCGTCGCGGTGGAAATGTGGAAATCGGCTTTATCGATTTCCAAGTCTTGTGGGAGGGCGGGAAACAGCACTCGAGTTTTCCGGGTTTTCCGCATACCGTCATTTCCACGGGCTGTTTCGATCAGCGCGAACTCTCAGGAGGCGATCTTCATCGTTGCATCCGTCCAGTCTTGCTCGAACTGGATCGGGCTGACGTAGTTCGGGGTCGAGTGCATTCGTGTTCGGTTATACCAGAGCGGCCAAGCGGTAGTTTCATCCTTGGCTTGACGAATCCTTTCATAACGCTGGCCGTAGAGTCGTTCCACTTTCAGCGAGCGGAGCAGCGTCTCCGAGCAGGCGTTGTCCCAGCAGTTTCCCTTGCGGCTGATCGCCGGCGTGATGACATGATCGTTGAGTACCTCACTGAAGCCGCCGCTGGCGTGCTAGCTGCGGAGAACGCGAGGAAAGATCAGCCCTGCCTTTTCGCCGGACCGCGTTGATACCAGGCCATCTCCAAAGCGTCGATGACCAAGTCGAGCTGCATGTCCGGCCGCTTCGACCAGCCGACCACTTTACGGCTGAACAGATCGATCACTGCGGCCAAGGACAGACAGCCTTCCCCGGTCGCAATCTAGGTGATGTCCCGCGTCCACGATTGGTTGGGTGCGGCCACGGAGAAGTTGCGGTGCAGAAGGTTCGCAGCCATCAGCAAGTCGTGCCGGCTGCCGGTAGTCGTAACGCGGAAACGCCGCTTGCCGTGAGCACGAATGCCGCGCTGTTGCGTCAGCCGCTGAACACGGTGCTTGCCCTCGCGGATGCCTTGAGCACGAAGTTGCCGCCAGATGCGCGGTCAGCCGCAGGCACCGCGATTTTCTGCATAGTCGGCGCTGATGTGAACCAAAAGTGCTTCGTCGCTCAGATGAAGGGGCCGGGCTATCTCCCTGCGTCTACCCATGTGTTGGTGATATCCGGATACGCTTACGCCAAGTACGCGGCATTGCACCCGGATCGGCCAGGTCCGTCTGTGACGTTGAATAAAGGCATACTTCACTTCTGGGCCCCGTGCGAAGAATGCCGTCGCTTTTCCCAGAATGTCGCGCTCCATCTTCACCCGCGCCAGCTCGGCACGCAAACGACTGATCTCCACTTGCTCGGCGGTCACCGCGTTCCTACCGGCGACCCCCTTCAACGCTCCGGCCCGATGCAACATGATCCAGTTGCACAAGGTCTGTTCAACCACTCCGAGGCTGCGCGCCGCTGCAGCCAACGTCTAGCCCGACTCCGCCAGCCGAGCCCCTCCTGCTTGAACTCAAGCGTTTACCGTCCACGCTTCCTATTCCTCACCTTCGCTTCCCTTTCGCATTAGAACAGCTTGTTAAGGGATATGTTCCGCCCGGCCAAGGTCAGATTGCGCCTATAAAAGGCCAACGCCAAGAAATATTTTTTGTGCCATTTATGGGATTCACAAAACATCAATGCCGGTTCCAACAGCTCCGAAACCTCCGGCATTGAAGCCGCTGAAACCGATTTTCGAGTGTAAGGAAGTAAAACTGTTGTCCGGTTAACGGCAAACTCGCTTCCTGCAACCGCCTGAAATGCCGATGGTTGCAGGCGATTTTGTGTGGTGGCGATTGGAGATTGCCGCAATGCTGAATTCAGAGAGGTTCTCTGGAGGCGGCGCTGAACGCTGGCGGGCTTTGTTTGCGCAGTGGATGGATTCTCTTCCCTGGGCTTCGCTTGCCCGCAGTGAGGCCCGTTTCGGCGGGGACATTAGAGTGCGCGACTTCAGTTGTGCCAAGTAGTTCCGCGCCATGGCCTTTGCCAAATTGACCTATCGCGAGAATCTGCGCGCCATCGAAGCATTTCTCAACGCCCAGCCCTCCAAACTCTACCCAATGGATTTTCCTTCGCCCGTGTGGTATGTCATTTTGGCCGAGGACAAGGGGAGCCGCAACTGGCGCAATTATGCCCAGTTGGCGCAACGGCTGATGCTTTAGCCACGTAAGCTTTACGCCACAGAAAGCCTCGGCGCGGCACTCGCCGCCGCAGTTTACGCGCTGGACTCGATCACCGTCGAGTTCCGGCTGACCTTATTTCCATGAGCGCATTCTCGCTCCACCAAGTCCGACGTCAAGGTGTATACACTGCTGGATCTGCGCGGATCGATCCCCGCGTCTATTCGCGTCACCATTCGCGATACGCACGATGTCAACATCATCGACCAGATCGCTTTCCAGCCCCGAGCTTACGATGTGATGGACCTCGGATATCGCGACTATCTGCGGCTTCATCGCATCCATCTGATCGGAGCGGTCTATCTTACTCGGGCCAAAACCAACCTCGACGGCATCCTGAGTGTACTCCCGTCCTGCAGACAAGCAAGCCAGCGTCTTAGAAGACCGTTCAATCGCGCTCAACATCCGGCGTCAAGGTCAAGCTTCCTCAAAAAACAATCACTCAAAGCAACGCAACAGCAAGACATCCCTTCAGGAGGGTCCTTGTGCTTCATCAAAGTGCCGGTGATGCAGTTTTCGAATACTCGCAAATGTTAAGCGCTGGTATGCAACATCGGAGGAAGGTACAAGGCTTAAAGGCCGACAGACAGAATTTGAACGTCGCCGCTGCAGGACTGGACTCCCCCTCCCCTGTGCGGCAAGTTCGGTCTGGCAGAGATTTCGAGATAGCGCTCTGGGCCCCAGGCGGGGTCCCGAGGAGGTTGTACTCGTGATGCGGGCCAGGCAGTTGCACGAAGCGGGCTGGAGATAGTAAGCGCCAAAGAAATCCATTCAACGCAGAAATGCGGCACAGCCGAGACGATCTGGTTGTGCGTTTCGTTGAGTGACCACAAGTGCTCTTTCGAACAGAGCTGCTACTGCAACCAGAGTCGGCTGTCGGCGCTGTTTGCGGGTCAAGGTAAGGAGGCTGCACAACCATGAGGAATTCGTACCAGATTTGGATCTCCACACTCATCGTCGTCTTCGCGGGTGTCGCCGCGAGCGCGCAGTCGTTTCGCGTGCAGTGTCCAACCAGCACGATTACGCATCCGGACCCGCTAAACCAGGGGCTTAACAATGTAGAGCCGACGTACTTCGGGCCGACACAATTCACAACCCCGGCCCTTGGTTTACCCCTCGGGACGAGTGGTGACTTTGTCACGCCGGTTGCCGGAACCGTGAACGGAGCCATCAAGTGCCAGCAAATCTCGGGCGGTGACGGCTATTCGACGATGGCGGACGGCACGCAGACATTCATGTTCGCGTTCGGACCGCTTTCCGGTTTGAAGGACATCGCGGCTGGTCATCCCGGCACCGAGTTCCCAAAAGTCTTCAACGACCCGTATCCCGGCACGCTGGTGCGCGGCGACCCGGCCACGACCGACGGGGCGGCCAGCGGCGCCGTGCCATGGATGGACGCGCCGGCGTTAACGTACAGTCCGGCCTCTACAGATCCGGTCTTCAACTGGAACGGCGCGGTTGGCCTGACGTCGGAAATCGTGAACGTTGTGTCGGTCAGCGACCTCGTCGAGGGACCTGTTCCCGCCGGCTCGACTGTCCCTGGCTGTCCCGCACCTACCGCTAACACGGTAACTGCCTGGACTGACGCTCCCCTGGGCCTTCCAGTCAACGCGCAAGTCATTATCAGCAACGCGGCCGGGGAGGGAGGCGCCACAACCCCGCCTGGCTACGCGGGCACCTGGACAGTTAGCTGTGTGACTACTGGATCTGCCATGGATCCGGACGGGTTCATTGAATACGCCTTCCAGTACACAGACAACACCGTGGGACTGGCAGCGGATACCGGCAACGACCTGGCTGCCACCGCCTCTTCGCCACCGGCAGTCGACGGGCATGTGGATCCTCGGCAAATCATGGACATCGGGCCGATGAACGGCAATATTCCGGGCCCGTTGTTCGCGTTTGACGAGGACGACGAGTTCTTTCTCACCCTTACCAACGTGGGCATGATCATGCGCCCGGACCTGTTCGAGCAACACACGGTCCACTTCCACGGCTATCCCAACGCTTCCTCGTTCTATGACGGCGTGCCCGACGCATCGATCGCCATCAACATCGGCGCAAGCTTCACTTACTACTATCTCGCGCCGGATGCCGGGACTTACTTCTGGCACTGCCACATCACACCGCCCGAACACTTGCAGATGGGCATGGTGGGCCAGGTCTATGTGCGGCCGCGGCAGGATCGAGTGCCAACAGGGGGCAGTCTCTTCACGTATCTGGAATACCAGAATGGGGTCTCCGAGCCCACAACAAATCCATTGCCGGACCCGCGCACGATTTGCAATCCCGCGAACGACATCCTGTGCAGCGCAACCATGCCGGCCATTAACACAAGCGCCACCAGGCCGAAAGCCAATACTCTCTGCAACGGTACGAGTCCCGGGGGAGAGGAGACGACGCCCGAGTATGTCTACAACGACGGCGACGGCTCGAGCTGCTACGACGTAACCTACCCCATCCAGATGCACGGTTTCGATCCGAACTTCCACTTCGTGGGCATGACCTTCAATCCGGAGTTGTTTGTGGACATGAAGGACAAGTACTTCCTTCTGAATGGGCGGAGCTACCCCGACACGGTCACACCCGGTCCGCAAGCCACAATCTCGAGCGATGGCCAGATGCACTATTCGCAACCGTTGCCCGCACTCATCAACATTCCGGCGGGCGGAAAGGCTTCCCTGCGCCTCGTCAATCTGTCGGTTGCCGAGTACTTTACTCTGCAAAGCCTGGGCGTTCCCATGCACGAGGTCGGATTCAACGCCAAGCTGTTGCGGGACCAGGATGGCAACAACACTGAGTTCTACACCAACTCGATCACCCTTGGTGGCGGCGAATCGCTGGACGTGATTCTGGATGCCAGTGACGACGGATGCAGCACATACCTGGGTGCGGGATGTGCCGCGAAGCTGTATCCAGCGGGCAGCACCTTCTATGTCTACACCTCGAATCTCGACATGCTGTCGAATGACGCGGAGAATTTCGGCGGGATGATGACCGAGGTCCACATCTGCAAAAGCGTGTCAGGCGACACCTTTGGAAATACCTGCAATTAGGAGAGCAGCGATGAGGCCGATGAATATGAAAAACGCGATGTCCAAGACACAACTGCTCCTGGCGCTGGCGGTGGCCGTAACTCTATCGCTTGCGCAGGCCGCTTTCGGTGCAGCTCCCGGAATAACGGGCACGACGGGTACGGCCGGGACATTCAGTTTGACGGCCCAGGACGCTTACCTGAACCAGCCCGACGGAGAGGCGGTCTACTCGTGGGGATACGGTTGTGTTAGCCCCCCGCCGGCGTCGGCGTTCGTTCCCGCGGCCGTTACTAACGCCTACTGCAACACCATGCAGGTTCCCGGCCCCACCATGGTCGTCACAGAAGGGGCGACGGTCACGATTACTCTGACCAATAATCTGCCCACGGCCGCCGGCAACACCTCGATCCTGTTTCCAGGATTCAACGTATCGACCAGTTGTACGACAACACCAGGTGCTACAGGTCAGCGGCCGGGCCTCTTAACATGCGAGGCGACTCCGGGTGGCACAGTGACCTACACGTTCACCGCCTCGGTGCCGGGCACGCATGCGTATTACAGCGGAACGCAGGGTGACCTTCAGGTCGAGATGGGGCTCTACGGCGCCGTCATTGTGGTACCGTCTTCACCGCCGGCCAACTGCGCGAATGGCACATCTGTAACCAACCTGTACGGAAAGCCGGATTACGGTACCACTACCGGGATCGCCGGATTTCCTGAGCAGGACTTCCGCCTGTCTACCGCCGCCTACGACCATCCGAAGAGTTGCTACGACCGGGAATACCTGTTTCAGTGGGCCGAGATGGATGCCCGAATTCACAGACAGGCAGCGGCCCAGGTTCAGGCCAAAATAGGCTGCACGGCGGGCGCTCCTGGTTGCAGTCTCGATGTACAGACCGAACCCTACCATCCGGCCTACTTCCTGATCAACGGGCGCTCCATGCCTGACCTCATGGACCCCAACTATGCAACCGAGTATCCGCACCAGCCCTACAATGGCAATCCTCACATGCATCCGGGAGAGTTGACCTTGATCCGAACGATCGGGCAGGGACGCTGGCAACATCCCTTCCACGAGCACGCCAACCACGTGCGCATCCTGGCTCGCGATGGGAACTTGATTCTCAGCCCGACCAATCCAACCTCGAGTCTCGCGGGCATTCTGATGTTCAACACCGATACCACTCCGGGCCAGGCGTTCGACGGCATTTTCTATTTCAGCGGCAGGGGATTGAACTGGGACCCGTATGGTCACCACCCGGCGGACTCCCCCTCCACCCTCTCTTCTCCGTTCACGATCACCGCCATTAGTGAGGCCGGTAATACCGTCACCGCGACAGTCACCGGCGCGCTCCCGTCTGTTTTCGCCACGAATTCGATGGTAACTATTGCGGGTGCTCCGCCTGGCTACAACGGGACGTTCGTGGCGACCTCCGTGACCCCTGGAACCACGACGACCGCGTTCACCTATACCGACGCAACGAAAAGTCTGACCTCGGGAACAGGCGGGACGGCGACGGTCAACCTAGGAGCTTCGGACGCGAATAAGAATCCGGCCGATCCCCTCGCTTCGTTGCCGTGTACTCCTGACGCAAACGGCTACAACACGGGGAATTCTGCGGCCCTGAACTACTACGAGTGGTGCCAGGACCATAACAAGCCGGTAGAGGTGGCTCCATTCGGCGATGTGGCGTCGGGTGGTCCCGCAACTCTACCTGATCCGAATGTCTTTACAAACGGCGCCTGGTACGGTGGCTCTCAGTACCTCGGTCCGGATGCGGCCCTGCGCTCGAGGATGGCAGCCTGCGACACCACTAACAACGCCAACTGCACGACCCTTCTACCTTCGAACACGCAGGCCAACCCTGCCAATGAGCGCGGTTGGGCGTTTATGTGGCACTCACATAACGAGCGCGAGATCACAACCAACAACGTCTTCCCCGGCGGCATGCTGATGATGATGCTGGTGGATTCACGGGAGTTTCCGATAGACGAATCGAACTAGGGGCATGCGGAGTGCTGCCCGGCTAGCAAAGCCGTCAGTCTGAGGCTCCCCCGGCCCCCGGCCGGCGGACAGCGAAAAAGAATTCTTGTGTCCAGGACGCAACGAGATCGAGAGGCGACGACAATGATCCGGATTAACGATTCCAAGTCGAACACTACACTGAAGGCCGCGGCTCTGGTGAGCGCGCTCCTTCTCTTTGCGGCCGCGACGGGCTTTGGCCAGCAGGTGGTCAACTTGACGGCGGGCCCGGCTGCCACAACCCTGCCGGATGGCACGGTTCTGCCGATGTGGGGCTACACCTGCGGCGCGGCAGTTACTGGCTCGACCGCGACCTGCGCGCCGTTGACCGGATCTAGCTCTGCCGCAGCCACCGGGTCTCTCGGCGGAATCTACGTGCTCAATGGCGGATCGGGCTACACATCTGCGCCCACCGTCGGGATCACAGGTGGGGGCGGCGCCGGCGCCTTGGCGACCGCGGTGGTGAGCGGCGGCGTCGTGGTTGGCTTCAATGTGACCAGCCACGGAGCCGGTTATACGGCGGCACCCACGGTCACGATTTCTGGTGGCGGGGGCTCTGGAGCCGCTGCTGCGGCGGCACCGGCCTGGTCCCCGGTGGAGATCACCGTTCCCTATGGAGCAGGCCTCAAGATTAACCTGACCAACAATCTTTCCTTTACCCCCATTGGGGGTGGGCCGGCGAATAACATTCCCACATCTATCGCGATAGTGGGTCAGGTAGGCGGTGGACTTGGCGGGACGCCAACCAGAACGCCGAGTCCCAACCATGCCGACGCACAGGGGTGTCCCTCCTGGTTTATCGCCTCTGGCGCCACGCCGCCGGGTGTCCCATGCGTGGCTCAGCAGGCCGGCGCTTCAGGTGTGCCTCCGGTCCAGGGGGCTCGCGTCCAATCAATGGGCGCCGAAGTGACGGCGGGAACATCCGCCTCCCCCTTAACCTGGTCCCTTCTTAAGCCGGGTACCTACCTGCTTGAATCCGGCACCCATCCCTCGATCCAGGTTCCCATGGGCCTGATTGGCATGCTGGTAGTCACCACCGCCCCCTCCGGTTCTACAGCGGGCACAGCTTACCCGGCAGCCACTCCGGCTCACGCAGCGGCGATTCCGGCGGTGCACTATAACGCGGAAGTCCCACTCGAGTTCAGTGAAATCGATCCGGTGCAGAACAAGGAGGTGGACCTTGCTGTAAGGACCTCTGGATTCAAGGAGACGGCTGTCTGGACGCAAATGAACGATAGCACCTCCGTCACAGGCCTAACCCTGACCAGCGGAGGAAGCGGGTATACCGCGCCTCTCACGGTAGCGTTTACGGGTGGCGGCGCCAATGCCAGTGGCGCCGCCGCGACGGCTCAACTGGGTGGTTTTGTATCGAGTATCACGGTAACCAAGACCGGGACGGGATACACGGCTCCAACCGTCACGATCACCGACAGCGGCGCTGGCATCGGCACGGGCGCTACAGCTACGGCCACCCTCTCAGGAGGGCTAATCACCGCGATAACGATCACCAATCCCGGCGGCAACTACTCGGCGCCGGTGGTTACCATCACAGATACAACCGGAACGGGCGCCACGGCAACCGCCGCGACCACCGGAACGCCTGGGATTATCTACTCCGTCGCCCTGACCACCGCCGGCGATGGGTATACTTCCATTCCGCTGGTGCAGATCACCGGCGCCTCCGGCTCGGGCGCAACGTTAACGGCGTCCCTGGGTTCAAACGGCTGCGGCACGGCGCACAACTGCTATCCACCGGCGGTCAATTACACGCCGTTCTATTTCCTCATCAACGGACTCGCTTTCGACAAGGCCAATCCTGCGCCCTCGCTGTTCGCGGCTACGGCCGGTGTCAGTGGGACAATCCCTGTAACCACCGGAATTACGGGCAACCTGCTGGTGCGCCTGGTGAATGCCGGCCTGCGCATGCACGTACCATCGATCGTCGGCTCGCAAACCACAGGGTTCAACGGAACGGGTCTGCCGGCTACGGTTGGTGGATTCACCTTAATCGCGGAAGATGGCAACCCGCTCCCAAACCTGGCAGCTCCCCGGGTCCAGAGTGACGTCTTTATGGCCGCCGGCAAGACTTTCGACGTGATGGTCAATGGGCCAGCTGCTAGCACCAGCGCGCCGCTGCTACCCGTGTATGACCGCGAGCTCAGCCTCTCAGCCAATTCTTCCGTACGCGATGCCGGCATGCTGGCTTACATCGGTGTCAATGGCGCTACACTCCCGGCTGGAACCGGGACGGGTGGATTCGGAGTCGCGGCGCAGGCCAACCCGGATAGCTACCCCTCTATCATCCCATGTGGGTCTACGGCCACCACGTGCATTCCCTTGGTCGTAAGCGACCCATCCAAGGGCCTGATCGCCAACGACATCAATGTATACGGCGTCTCGCTGTTCACTCCCCCCACCTATGGCACGCTGACTTGCAATGCGTTGCCATCGAACCCGGTCGCGGGAATCTGCGCCAACGGCACCTTTACCTATACTCCCAATCCGAGCTGGGCCGCGGACTCCTTCGTATATTGCGCAAACGGCTCGCCCGCCGTCACGCCGAGTCCGACCGTATCTCCATCGCTGTGCGCAACAGTGACCCTTGGTGCGTCTACGCTTACCGGACTCCCTGTCGCGAACAGCATGACCTTCACATCCAAGATGGCCACGTTCCTGAAGATTCCATCGCCCGGCATCCTCTCGGTGGACTCGGACCCGAACAGCCTTCCACTGCAGGTGGCCGTTTCCAGCGTTTCGCTCCCAGCGTGTACCGGCAGCAACGCGCCGTGTGTGAATATGGATCCGAATGGCGGGTTCACGGCAAGCGTACCAAGCGCGGGCACCTACACCTTTACATACAGGGTGCAAAACTCCCAAGGGACGCTGAGTGCGAGTACTTCCCTCGGGACCGTGACACTCATCTTCCCGCAGCCGAGCAATCTGACGGTGAATGTACTCGATGCCCAGGCGTATAACAACTGCAACGGGAACAGCGCCTGCATCGCTGGATTGGTGCCGTTTACCGACTATCGCTGGATCATCGAAGAAGACAAGACGTTCTGGGTCGACCCGAACTGCACCACCAACAGCAGCATTGCCACGCCGGGCTGCCCCTCCGTCGTGGGGGGAGTTGGCACCACTGGGAGCACCGTCCCGTCCTTTGGCGTGAATTTCCATACGAGCAATATGGATTTCGTTGCCCAGGGCTGCACGGGGATGCTCTCGTGCGAAGGCGGCCAGACGATGCTGGACACTAACCCGTCGTCGCCGACCGTCGGACAGCACATCCCGGCGGTGTGCGATCTCGGCAACGGCGCCTGCCGGCCCGATACGACCGGAAATGGGTTCACCCCGGTTAACCCCAGCCAGGTCGCTCTCGATCCTTCCAAGCGCTACTACATCTCGGTGCTGCCGGGCGATGCGGGCAATCCGTTCCCTGCGTACCTGGGCGCGCCACAGTGCCCAACCAATGGCGCGGAAGCAGATGCAACCAATCTGCAATGCGGTCACACCATGACCGGCTCTCCCATCCAGCCGGCCTGCAACATCCTGGGCGGGCCAAATGCCTGTACCTCAAACTCCGCCTTTACCCAACCTGTTACGGTGCTCGCGCTGCCCACACCGCTTCCCACCGGCAAGCTCTCGGTGATCGTGTTCGAAGACGACTATCCGCTCAATGGCGAGCAGGATGGCGGTGGTGGAAACGGCACAGTTGCCCCCATTGAGCCCGGCCTGGGAGGCTTCAATCTCGTCCTGTGGGACACCTATGGCGGACTCGGCGATGTGACCGGGCAGGATACATACGACATGTTCAATCAGCCCTTGTCGAATAGCCTGTCGGGGTCTGTCGATCCCGCTACGGGGCTCGACGCCTGCCCGATTTCGGCCAATGCGACCCAGGCTCCGGCCAATCCCGGCGCCGGCCCAGGCGCCCCCCCAGCGGGCGGCATTACGGGAATGATCGTGACTTGTCCGAAGTATGAATCAGACGGGCACACTCTATCTCCGCTGGCCGGCCAGGCGGTCATTGACCACCTCATGCCGGAGAAATTCAGCGTCCAGGCCTACCCAGCGGCGGACCGGATTGCGCGCGGTGAACAGTGGGTGCAGACCAACTCGCTGGATGGCCAGCACGCCCACGATTCCTTCATCCGCATCGGCGAGCCGAGCTATTTCCAGGAGTACGGCCCGGCGGGATATCACGTGAGCATCGGTTTTGCCAATCCAGCGATCATCAACGCCCGTCACACCGATGTTTGCAACGGCTTCGGCAGCCCCGGTACCGTCGGCCCATGCACCAACAACATCGACGGGCAAGTGAACGTTGAGCGCCTGAGCCGGACACCGGACCAGAGACTCTATCCCAGCGGTTCCCGCGATGCCCTCGCCTGGACCCAGTGCTGGGTCAGCCTGGGTGACCCCGACGGTGAGGACTTTCAGTTCACCTTCTGCGACGCCAATGGCAACTTCAGCTTCAACAATGTTCCCGGCGGAAACTGGAGACTGACCATCGGCGACCAATGGAATGATCAGATCATTGACGGTCTGTCGACGCCGGCGAACGTGGGATGCGTCCCTGTACCGCCGGCTACCACCTGCCCTGGTGGCGGCCAAAGCCTCCACATGGGGAGTATCGGTGTTCAGCAGTGGCAGGCGAATCTCTACACCCGCACCTTCATTGACGACAACAAGGATGGAATCTGGGAACCCAACGAGATCGGGATTCCGTTCATCTATACGATGATCCGCTACCGGGATGGGCACAACGCCAACTCTCTGACGACGGACTTCAACGGCATCGCCAACTTCAACGAGGAATACCCGCTGTTCAACTGGTATGTGGTGGAAGCCGATTCGGGCCGCTACAAGACGACGGGCATCCACACCGTTTATGACGCGGGCGGCCCCGCCGATGGCTCTCCCTACTGCGGGCCTTCGAATGGCGCCCGGGCATGCGGATCATCCACTGCCTACAGTTTCCTGGCGAACACCTTCGAGTCTGTTCCTTTGCCCGCTGATCTGTCCGTGCCGGGCGCGGTCTATTGCAAATTGGCGGATTGCTCGGCTGAGGCCGCTTCGTACGCGGCCGGCACGGCTATCCCCAGTTCGTCGACCGCTTCCACCGGCCGCATCGATCCTCCGACGTTTGGTGGAACCGAGGGTTGGTCGGTGTTGACAGGCCAGAGCAACTATATGGATATAGGGAAGGCGCCCTATGCGGCCTGCCCGCCGGCCTGCGCGACGGTTACCGTTACGCCTCCGGGAGGCTCCGCGACGACGACGCAAGTGGCCGAGAACGGCGGTATCCACGGACAGGTCGCCTATGCCTCGACGCGTCCGTTTGACGATGCGTCGCAAATGATCCAGCAGCCGTGGGAGCCACTTGTTCCCCACGTCACCATGAACCTTTACCAGGAAGGCTTTGCTTCGGATGGCTCAACGCCAACCTTGACCTTGGTGGATACGACCCAAAGCGCCAGTTGGGATGACTGGGCGCAAGGGTTCTACCCGAATTATACCGACCCCGCCACCAACACCCCCTTGCCGTACATGAACTGCCCTGGCCAGGGCACGAGTGCCAGCGGGAGTCCCAACCAGGACCTCTTTTACTTCACGCTGTTTGACCAGCCGAATTACCTTGACTGGTACAACTCTTTGCACAACGGGGGCACGCTTCACACGCTCCCGTATAACTCGCAGTACAAGTGCTACGATGCGATGCACATTGGGAACCAGGCGCAGCCGGCGGTCTACGACGGCAAATACTCATTCCCGAGCGTCCTCGGCGTCAGCCCCGCGACTGGAGGGCTGGTTTCGACCGTGGGGTCGACCAATGGCGTGAACGCCTCGATGGCCGGGACCAACTGCACGGTCTGCGTCCCAAATCCGGACTCGACTGACAAGCATCGGTTTGGTACCCCAATGCTGCCGCCTGGCAAGTACGTGGTGCAAATCATCATGCCGCCGGGCTATGAGGTGTACAAGGAAGAAGACAAGAACCTGCTGATCGGCGACAACTACATCGCGCCCGTGACGCAGCAATTCGCTGGGCTGGGCACGGACATCTTCATTCTGCCCGACCAGGCCTCCGTGGCCTCCATGTACGACGAGAGCAACTCAGGCTATAACCCCAACAACTACCAGGACGAGACTACGGGCTTGGGGTTGTCGGATGAACTCTCAGGCGTCCCGGGTTTCCCCGGCTTCCAAGATCCTTTGTGGCCGTGCGTGGGTGAGATGCGTGTTGTGCCCGACTACCTAAGTCTGTTCCCGCTGACGAAAGAAGTGGCGCCGTTTGCTGGAGCGACTCGGCCTCTGTGCGACCGCAAGGAAGTTACGCTTGCCAACCAGATGTCGGTGACGGCGAAGTTCTACATCTTCACCTCGACCCACATCGCCTCGAAATTCGCAGGCGGGATCACCGACGACTTCACCTCGGAATTCGATCCGTTCTCCCCGCAGTTCGGCGAGAAGTTTGCGCCGCCCAATATGCCGGTCTCCACCCGGGACTATCTCGGAAACGAGATCTCGCGCGTGTATTCCGACCACTGGGGAACCTATGACGGGCTAACCTACTCAAGCTGGGAAGTGAACCCGCCCAACATCACCGGGTATTCACCGACAATTATGGTGCAGTGCATGAACGATCCGGGCCCGATTCTGGACACGAGACCCGGCTCGCCCACCTTGGGGCAGAAGATCACCGATCCTCTGTACAACCCGGAGTATAGCGATTTCTGCTACGAAGACCCCTACATGCCGGGTTTGACTACATACCTCGACACTCCCGTGGTGCCCACGTCAGCGTTCGTCGGTGCGGCATACAACAGTCCCGATTGCAGCTACCCTGACACCACGCCGGCGATCTCTGAGGTGGACGGCGACGGCATTGGACCTTATGTCAGCGCGGCAGGTAAGTCCCTCACCATAACGTCGCTTGGCAATCAGACGGTGAATAACGCCGCGTACTCGGGTCCATCCGCGAACGTGGCTCCCTACAATCAGAAGACCGTCAGCCGCCACTATGGATTCGGCAGTCAGTGCCCAAACCCCCCAACGGGTGGCACGGCTTGCAATACGACGTCTTCAGTGACGATTGGCGGAGTCCCAGCCACGATCACGGGTTGGAGCGATACGCAGATCACAGTCACAGTGCCGACCGGCGTTCCTCCCTGCGCGATACAGCAACAGCCACAGTATGAGAATCTCAACGGCGTTCCTGCCCAACCCATTGCGGATTGCGGCCAATTGGTCATCATCGCGGGTAACGGCAAACAGTCGATCGATACCGTGACCGTCACCATCGGCGGCAAAGCGCCCGCCCACGTTAGCTCCACCCAAACGATCCAAAGCGCGATCGACGTCGCCGCTCCGGGCGACTTGATCATCGTCGACCCGACCTGCACCACCACCGGGACGTCTACGACGGCTACGTGCAGCGCCGCAGCGCTTCATGCTGCGACGCCAACTGAAACCGCAACGGCGGCATCCCATAACGAGATACTGCTGATGTGGAAGCCCGTCCGGCTGCAAGGTGTTGGCGCGGTTTCGTCCATCATCGATTCCACGGCATTTCCGTCGGGCAAGCTGCTCGACCCATGGCGCCGGCATATCAACTGCCTGTTCGGCTTGTCGATTTCAGGTGTGCCGTCCGTTGGAACCGGAACAACGACAGCTCCGTACGATCCAACAGGCGCCTACAGTTGCCCCGATACGAGTATTCCCGGCGACGTTTGGAATTACTACACCACTCCATCCGCGCTCAACGTTCCCCAGATCGACCGAATTCCGCTGGAAGCGGTTGTGGGCTGGGACGCTTCGCTCAACGGCAACCTCGCCGAGCAACTGCAAGAGCCCTCGCTCATGGGCGCGTATGAAGGAGCGGGTATTACGGTTCTTGGCAAGGGAGTGTATGTCCCACCCGGAGTTAGCTCTTTCGGCGTGGAAAGCTCGTTCCCGTCAGGCGCTCTGCTCCTGCAAGATACTCCAGCATTTCTGGACAATACAGGAGCAACGCTGGGACCCCAATATTCCTATTGCACGAGTCCTGGAACATCGACCGAACTCGTTCCCAACCCGTATCCCAGCAACTACGAGTGCAATCCGTCCTCGATTGATGGCCTTTCGATCACGGACAGCTCCCAGGGCGGCGGCGGCATCATCGTCCACGGCTGGAACCACAACCTGCAGATCGCCAACAACCGGATCTACAACAATGCCGGCACGCTTTCGGGTGGAATCACTGTCGGCCAGGGCGAGTTCCCCGATCCGATCACCATTACGACGACAACCACAGGCACCTCCGGCTCCGGTCAAGGAGAGCAGTCCGCCCTTGATGTGCTGCCCTCCTGCCAGACCAGCAATATAATCGGTACTCACCTGCCGAACTGCCTGCAACTGAACGTCAACGTGCACAACAACGATATCTGGGGCAACTCTTCCCTCGGGGATGAATTGTTCTCTGGCACTCTAGCGGGCGGCGGCGGCGTCAGTTTCTGCACCGGCTCCGACTACTACAAGTTCAACTACAACTGGGTGTGCGGGAACATCAGCTCGGCTGAAGGCGGAGGTCTCAGTCACCTCGGATTCATGTACAACGGCGACATCGAGCACAACTCGGTCATCCTGAACGAGAGCACCAACCCCACGATTCCCACCAACGGTGGCGGAATCATCGCGATGGGTACGCCCGATACCGATCCAACTTGCACGGGCATCCCCGACGCGGATTGCCCGCCGGGTCTGAGCGACGGCACAGGTCCAAACCTGGTGATCAACGCCAACCTGGTTCAGGCCAACGCGGCTGACAGCGGCGCCGGCGGCGGCATCCGTCTGCAGCAGGTCAACGGGACCGATGTTTCCTCCTTCTTCTCGCAGCCAAGATACTGGAACAGTGTAATCCTGACGAACAATATCGTCGTGAACAACGTAGCAGGCTGGGATGGCGCGGGAATTTCGCTGGAAGACTCGTTGAACGTGGCCATCATCAACAACACCATCTCGAGCAACGATGCCCTTGCCACGTCGGGCGTGCTTACCTCAAGCATTGGGACGCCTCAATCGAGCGCCCCGGCGGGGAACTGCGTGATGTCCGGTCCCACTGGCCCGTCCACCGCATCGTGCCCGCAATCCTCCGGCGTGACCAGCGAGGGGAATTCTCCGATTCTGACCACCACCTTCACTGGGTTAGCTATTACTTGCCCAACTGGAATGCCCGGGTGCACGGGCTTCTCGAACCCGTTGCTCGAAAACAACTTGATCTGGGGGAACCGCTCGTTCTACATCGGCATTGGCAACCTGGGTCAAGGGACCCAGAACCAGCAGAAACTCGTCTCGCTGTTCGACGCCTTCACTGGGGCCCCAGCCCCGGTGCAGACCGCATCCGGCCAATGCACCTCGGGCGTCAGCTACTGGGACATCGGCGTCCGCGGCGACACGGGGCCGAGCAACCACAGCTCCGGATTCACGCTGAACCCGACGTATTCGGCACTGGACGATCCGGCGGACTACTCCACCGGACATAACACGGGATCGAATCCCAACATTGTCAGTCAGTATTG
>Ga0181531_10000270_pt1 | contig 36428 bp, 33 predicted proteins | sample PEATcosm2014_Bin_38_FD_119743 | JGI IMG/M metagenome (GOLD analysis project Ga0181531, IMG submission 119743) | Peatland microbial communities from MTU Mesocosm Facility, Houghton, MI, USA - PEATcosm2014_Bin11_10_metaG | ecosystem: Environmental > Terrestrial > Soil > Wetlands > Peat | place...
CACCGAGCGGCGTCGCACAGCGCTGCCAGGTCGCACCGCCGTCGGTGGTCCGCAGGATCGTGCCGCCGGTCCCGCTGGCCCAGGCAATCTGCGCATCGACTGCGTGAATGCCACGCAAGCCCGCGGTCGTGCCGCTCGTCTGCGCAACCCACGGCCCCGGACCGACGGGTTGGGCCATGGCGATCCCCTCCATCAGTGCGAAGACGACGACGAGCAGCGCGAGACGTGCCGAGCGAGTCACGCTGCGACGTTCGCGCTCGAGCCCGCGGGCCCGCTTGCGGGTTCGACTAGTTGGAGTAGCCGCGCCCCGTGCCGGCACCGGCCGGCGTTTTCCCGCCGCCCAGCTCGACGAGGAAGGTCTCGTGATCGACCGGACGTGAGAACATCGGGTAGTTCTTCTCGACCGCCAGCCGCTGCTCGTCTTCGCTCACCGTTGCGGTGCAGTCGGTGAGGGTGTAGACGTTGTAACCCTTCTCGTAGGCGGTGCGCATCGTCGATTCGACGCAGCAGTTGGTCAGGAATCCGCCCAGCGCGATGGTCGTGATGCCGCGGCTGCGCAGGATGAAGTCGAGGTTCGTGCTCGCGAACGCGTCCAGGCCGCGCTTGCCCTCGACGACGATGTCGGTCTCCTCGGGCGCGAGGTCGTCGACGATCGCCGCGCCCCAGCTTCCTTTGACGAACGACTTGCTGTCGACGACGCCTTTCAAAATTCCGTACGGCTCGTTCGTCAGCTCGCGGTAGCCCTCGGCGAACATGATCGGGGCGTGCACGATCGTCGCCCCGGCGTCGCGCGCTCGTTCGACGGTCGCGACGGTGTTCTGCAGCATGTTGGTCTGCTCCATGACGCTCTTGACGGCGTCGTGCAGCGTCCCGCCCTCGGACGTGAAATCGTTCTGGTACTCGATGAGCACGACGGCGGTCTTCGTCGGATCGATGGGCATCGGGCTACCTCCGGTAAGCGTGGGGCGGTCGCCTTTTCGACGACCGTGGGAGAGTCCCGGCAATCAAGCGAGCGCGAGGGGTTCGGCGAGGCTCGCGGTGCGAGCGAACGCCTCGCCCAGGTCGGAGATCAGATCCTCGACGTCCTCGAGGCCGACGGAAACGCGCAGCAAGTCATCGGTGATGCCCAACTCGACCTTGCGCTCCGCCGGCACGGTCTTGTGGGTCATCAGCGCCGGCACGCAGATCAGCGACTCCACGCCGCCCAGCGAGACGGCGAGGTTGAACAAGCGCGTCGTGCTCGCCAGTGCCGCCGCGCGCTCGGCGCCGCCGCGGATACGGAACGAGAGCACACCTCCGAACCCGCGCTGCTGACGCTTCGCCAGCTCGTGATCCGGGTGCGATGCCAGCCCCGGATAGAAGACTTCGGCGACGTCGTCGGCCTGCGCTTCGAGCCACTCCGCCAGCGCCTGCGCGTTCTGCTCGTGTTGGCGCATCCGCACACCGAGCGTCTTCGCACCACGCAGCGTCAGGTAGCAGTCCTGCGGGCCGGGTACGGCGCCGACGGCGTTCTGGTGGAACGCGATGCGCTCGAAGAGCGCCGCGTCGTCGGTCAGCACGGCGCCGCCGACCACATCGCTGTGCCCGTTGATGTACTTGGTCGTCGAGTGCACGACGAGATCGGCGCCCAGCTCGATCGGCCGCTGGCAATAGGGCGAACAGAACGTGTTGTCGACCGCGAGCACCAGGCCCGGACGCTTGAGCGCAGCGAGCGCGCGCAGGTCGGCGATGCGCAACAGCGGGTTGGTCGGCGTCTCCACCCACAGCAGCTTCGTCGTCGGCCGCAGCGCCGCGCGCACGGCCTCGACGTCGGTCGTGTCGGCGAAGGTCGTCTCGATGCCGAAGCGCGAGAGCTCGTCGACGAACAACCGGTACGTCCCGCCGTAGAGGTCGCTGGTGGCGACGACGTGATCGCCGGCGCGCAGGATCGCGCAGGCGCCGAAGATCGCCGCCATCCCCGAGGCGAAGGCGGCGCCGAAGCGCGCACCTTCGAGATCGGCGAGCTGCCGCTCGAGCGCCAGCCGCGTCGGGTTGCCGGTGCGCGAGTAGTCGAAGCCGTGGTCGACGCCGACCGCGTCTTGGGTGAAGGTCGCGGTCTGGTAGATCGGCACGATCGTCGAGCCGGTCGCCGCGCACGGGTCTTGGCCGGCGCGGATCGCGCGGGTCGCGAATCCGTCGCCGGCACGACGTCGGGTGCTGGTGTCGGGGGCAGAGTGGCCGGCGGTTGGGGTCGGCATGAGAGACACTCCGTAGCGGTGATGTGAAGGGAGAGGAAACAAAAAAGGCCCTCGCTCGGCGAGGACCTTCGACGTGGTGACGAGCGCGCTCGTTACGACAAAGCGAAGTACCGCCGACCGCTGTTGCGGGTGCGCATCATTCGCATCATCATGGTCGCGGCGGTCGGGGTCATTGGGCGGACGGTACCACGTCGGGCGCGGGCGCGTCAAGCCGCGCTGGCCGGCGGAACCGGCTGGGCAGACCCCGCAGCACGCCGAGAAACCGGGTGAACGGGGCGCCCGCCTGCGCCTCGGCCGCCTGCGGAGCGACCAGCTCCGCGGCCGCGGCCAAGCTGCGGACCGAGGCCGACGCCGCGATCCGGTACTCGGCGGCGTAGGCGACCTGGTTCGTCGGGACACGGTCGAGCGCGTAGCGGTAGTTGATCATCAGCCCGAACGATTGCTCGAGGCCGTGTCCACTCGGGTCGCCGAGCCAGTTGACCCGGTCGGCGCTCGCGCCGTTGCCCAGGTGGAAGCGCTCGACCGGGTCGCGCGGCGCGCCGTCGCCGCGTTTGGCGTTGACGACGTAGTGCGCACCGAGGCGCAGCAGCGGCTCGCGCAGCTCGTTCGCGAGCGCGGCGTTGCGCTGCCAACCGGGCGTCGCGAGGATCTCGCGCACGCTGGTGGGGATTGCTTCGCCCTGCGCGCGCAGCCAGGCCGCAAAGCCCGGCATCGGCGAGAGCGTCGCGAACGTACGCAGCTTCGGCAACTCGGTACGCAGTTTCTCGACGCAGCGCTTGATCAGCGCGTTGCCCAGCGGAATGCCGGTCAACCCACGCTCGGCGCTGGTGATCGAGTAGAACGTCGCGCAACGCGCTTGGGCGGCGTCGACGCGCGGTGCGTCGCGGTTGAGGATCGTCCGGATCGCGCCCGGCGTCTCGTCGGTCAGCGCGACCTCGGTGAACGCGAGCGGGACCTCCGGCAAGCCGGGATGGAAGAACGCGTAGACGCGCCGGTCCTCGTCGAGCCGGTCCTTGAGGTCGAACCAGCCGCGCACCGCGTGCACTGCTTCGGAGCGCGCGAGCCGTTCCAGCAGCGCCGCCGAGTCGCGCCACGTCAGCCGCCGCAATTCCAGCATCCCGATGTCGAACCGGGTGGCGAGAAAACGCCGCAGATCGTCGTCGAGCGCGGAGAACGCGCCGGCCCTTCCGTCGGGCGTGAACCGCAGCAGCGCGGCCCGCACATCCACCACCAGCCGCAACTCGCCGGGGGGACCGGCCAAATGACTGAGCACGCGGTCGCGAGCCGGCTCGAGCGCGTCGCGCAGCTCGGCCTGTGCCCGCCGCAGCGCGACCCGATCGGGTGCTCCGCGCACCACCTCGAGCGCCGCGTCCACATAGGCCTGGTCGACGTCGAGCCGGTCCAGCAGCCGCAGCACGTCGACCAGCTCCTCGTCGGTCGCGACCGCGATGGCGTCGCGAACCACCCGCACGTGCTCGCGCGCGGCAAGGTCACCGACGGGTAGGTGCCGCAGGGCTTCGATCGACCGCTCGACATCACGACGCATGCGTCTCTCCTAACCCATTCCTCGGCGGACGGGGATGCGAAACGCAGCCGATTGCGGCCTCAGAACTTGAAATACACGAACGGGACCGATTGGCCGGGCCACGAGCAGACCTCGAGGGCAAGCAACAGTCCGGCCAGCGCCCCGGCCTGCACGCCGATCGGGATCCGTTGCCAGTCCCAGCGGGCACCGCGTTCCTGCACGAGACCGATCGCGAGCGCGACGGCGAGCGGGACCAGCAGCCAAGGTGCGATCGTCGCAGGGCCCGGGCCGCCGAGCACCATCGCGTGCAACACCGTAAACGCATCCGGGAACGACGCGGCCCGGAAAAACACCCAGCCGATCATCACCAGCAACAGCGTGATCAACATGCGTAGGATGCGGACCGGGCCCCAGCCCGAGAGCTCGCGCGGGATGCCAGACACGCGCTCGAGGCACAGCAGCAAACCGTAGTAACCGCCCCAGGCCACGAAGGTCCAGCTCGCGCCGTGCCAGAGCCCGCCCAGCAGCATCGTGATCATCACGTTGCGCAGCGTCGCGAGCGTTCCGCCACGACTCCCGCCGAGCGGGATGTAAAGGTAGTCGCGCAGCCACGTCGAGAGCGAGATGTGCCAACGCCGCCAGAAGTCGGCGATGCCGACGGCGAGATACGGTCGGCGAAAGTTGGCCGGGAACGCAAACCCCAAGAGCCGGGCGCTACCGATCGCGATGTCGCTGTAGCCGGAAAAGTCGAAATAGATCTGCACGGTGAACGCGATCACGGCGCACCATGCAGCCGGTGCGCCGACCTGCGATCCGACTGCGCCGAAATACGCGTCCGAGATCGGCGCGAACTGATCGGCGACCACGAGCTTCTTCGTCAGGCCCAGTACCATCTCGCGCAACCCGCGCTCGACCTGTTCGCCGTCCGGCGCGCGCCAGGCCGTCAGCTCACCGAAGAACCGCGCCGCGCGCACGATCGGTCCGGACAACAGCTGCGGGAAGAACGCGATGTAGAGCGCGTAGGCCGGCAAGTCGGTGACCGGCTTTACCCGACCGCGCGCGACGTCGACCAGATACGAGATGCTCTGGAACGTGTGGAAGCTGATCCCGACCGGGACGAGCAGCCGCAGGACCCACGGATCGCCGTGCATGCCGAGCAGCGCGGCAAGGCTCGCCGTGAGGAAGTTGGTGTATTTCAGGATGCCCAGAAAGGCGAGGTTGGCGCCCACCCCGTTCGCGAGCGCCAACCGCCCACGCCAACCGGAAAGGCGCGGCACGAGCAGAGCGACGACGAAGTCGCACAGGGTGATCGCACCGAGCAGGACGACGTACCACGCGTTCCAGCGCAGGTAGAAATAGTAGCTCGCCAGCAGCAGCCAGCCGGTGCGCCACCGCCGCGGCAGCGCGTAGAAGACGACGGCGACGAGCCCGAGGAAGAGCGCGTAGTCCCACGATTGCAGCGGGATCGGTGCGCCGATGCCCAACCATGCGCGCAGTGAAACGTTCCGCGCGTGCGGCGGGACGGGCGCGACGACGGCCGGTTGACGCCGATCTGCCGCCAGCGCATCGGTCGCATGGCGAACGTCGCGCGCGAGCAGTCGGCTGAAGAGCACGCTGCCGACACGATCGAGGTGATCGTGGTCGGCGAACAGCGCGGGCTGCTCGAGGGCGACGTACGGCGCTTGCGGGACGAGCCACACGTCGCCGCCGGCGGCAAGCTCCACCAGCGATCCTGCCGGTGGTGGTGGCAACGCGCGATGAATCGGGCGGGCCGGTATCCGCACGATGACGACCGGCACGCCGGCCGCGCGGTAGCGCGTCACGATGCGCCCGAGCCAGTTGCGACGGTACGCGGCGTAGGCGGGGCTCTCGACCGCAATCGGCAGTTCTTGGCGTGCGATCTCGACCCGCTCCGCCGGCGACACCCACGCCGGCGCGTCGATCGTGCCCTGCCCGAAATCGATGCGCAAGCCGGTCAGGACGGTCGCGAACGGATGCGCCGCGCCGGGTGCGAAATCACCGCGCGGCGGGTTGCGCAGCACCGACACGCGGGCGGCCGGGTCGTTCAGCAGATCCTGGACGTCATCCCGCAGCACGGGACCCCGTAGCGCCAGGTCGAACGCGTTTGCGCGCTGCAGCGCGCCCTCGTCGAACGAGCCCGCAAAAGCCGGAATGTCGGCGAAGCCGCTGTGAAAGACGATTTCGTGCGCGTCGGTCGGATGATCGGCGGCATCCAAGCTGCCGATCGCGCTGGTGTCGTCGGTGTAGCTGTCGACCGGAATCACGACCGCGCGAAAGCGGCGCGCGGTGGGGTCGATCGCGCGGTCGAACGTGAACCACGTGCGCGGCGTCGAGCCTGGCACGCCGGCGTTGAGGAACCGAAGCCCGTCACCCGCCGCGTCTGCGGAGGCGGGGTCGAGACCACCGTAGACGCGCGAGTCGCCGAGCACGAGCACGTCGCGTCGCGCGTCGGCGACGTACGCGTTCTGTTCGTCGATCGCGCGATCGAATGTCCCTGTGCTCGACGAGGGGTCGACGAACGACGCATAGAGCGGAACGAAGAACAGCACGCCGTTCGCGAGGCCCACCAGCAGCAGCGCGAGGAGTGCGAGGACGAGGATCCGTCGGTAGTCGGCGCTCACCGCAAATGAGGACGCATCGGTCGAGCCCCTACTAGCGCAGCTCGGCCGATCCGTCCTCTCTTGCGATCGGAGTCCTCAGCGCGAGGCGGCTTTGCTCACCGCGCGGGCGGCGTAGACGTCGGCCATCGCGGTGCGGTAGGCCGGCGAGGCGAAGACATCGCCGCGCGCGGCAACGCCCGTCGCCGCGCCGACCGTCGCCGCCTGGACCGCCTTCGCGTCAGTCGGGCTGACGCCCGCGAGCGCCCTCTCGACGCCGCCGGCACGAAAGGCACGATCACCGACCCCGGTGATGCCGATGCGCGCGCCGCCGCTCGACAAGACCGCGGCTACCCCGACGACTGCGTAGTGGGAAGCCGGGTGGTGATACTTCAGGTACGCCGACTTCGGTGCGACGTCGAAGGCGATTTCGGTGAGCACTTCGTCGGGCGCGAGCGCGGTCTCGAACAGGCCGCGGAAGAAATCGCTCGCCGCGATGGTGCGCGTCCCGCCCTTGCCGACCGCGGTGAACGTCGCCTCGAGCGCGAGCAGGACCGCAGGATAGTCGGCGGCCGGATCGTTGTGCGCACTCGAGCCGCCGATCGTGCCGCGGTTGCGGACCTGCGGGTCGCCGAGTTCGTTGGCGGCATCCCACAGCGCCGGCGCGCTCTTCTCGAGCGCGTCGCTGGCGGCCAACGCGGCGTGCTTGGTGAGCGCACCGATGCGCACGCGGTCGCCCTCGACCCGCACCGCGTCGAGCTGCGGGATGCCACTGATGTCGATCAGCGTCCCCGGCGTCGCCAGGCGCAGCTTCATCGCCGGGATCAGGCTATGGCCACCCGCCAACAGCTTTCCGTCCTCACCGTGCTTGCCCAGCAGCGCGATCGCTTCATCGAGGCTGGTCGCGCGGACGTAGTCGAATGCTGCCGGGATCATTTGGTCGCTCCGTTCTGGTGCGGCTGCATCGCGGCCCAGAGTTTCTCCGGTTTGAGCGGCATGTCGAGGTGGCGCACCCCGAACGGTGCGAGTGCATCGATGACGGCGTTGGCGACGGCCGGCGTCGAGCCGATCGTCCCGGCTTCGCCGATGCCCTTGATACCGAGCGGGTTGACCGTCGTCGGCGTCACCGTCGAGTCGAGATCGGGCGTGATCAGCATCGAGGCGCGCGGTGCCGCGTAGTCGAGCAGCGTCCCGGTCAGAAGCTGACCGTCGTCGTCGTAGACGACTTCCTCAAAGAGCGCCTGCGCGATGCCCTGCGCGAGGCCGCCGTGCAGCTGTCCCTCGACGATCATCGGATTGATGACCTTGCCGCAGTCGTCGACGGCGACGTACTTCACGAACGACACCTCGCCGCTCGCGCCGTCGACCTCGACCACGCAGATGTGGGTGCCGAACGGGAAGACGAAGTTGGGCGGTTCGAAGCGCCGCGTCGCATCGAGGCCCGGCTCGACGCCCTCGGGAAGATTCAGCGCGAGGAAGGCCTGGAAGCCCATCTCGCCGATCGTCGTCGATTTCGAGGGATCGCCCTTGATCTGCAGCTTGCCCTGACGGTACTCGACGTCGTCGGGGTTGGCTTCCCACTGGTGTGCAGCGATCTTGATCGCCTTGGCGCGGATGTCGCCGATCGCGAGCATCAGCGCCGCGCCGCCGACCGGCGTGCCGCGCGAACCGAACGTCCCGACGCCGTATTGCACCTTGTCGGTGTCGCCGTGCACGACCGTGACCTGATCGATCGGCACGCCCAGCTCGTCGGCGACGATCTGTGCGAACGTCGTCTCCTGGCCTTGGCCGTGCGGGGAAACGCCGGTCAGCACGGTCACCGCGCCAGTCGGCTCGACGCGCACGGTGGCGGAATCCCAGCCGGCGCCCCCGAGCGCCTTCGAGGGACCCATCCCGCACACTTCGACGTAGGTCGAGATGCCGATCCCGAGATAGCGCCCTTCGGTACGCAACTTCTTCTGCTTCGCGCGCAAGCCGTCGTAGTCGGCGATCGCGAGCGCCTTCTCGAGCGCCGGCACGTAGTTGCCGGTGTCGTAGGTCAGGCCGGTCGGCACGGCGTACGGGAAATCGCCGGGTGCAATGAAGTTCTTGCGCCGCACTACGACCGGATCGAGACCCAAGTCGTGTGCGACGAGGTCGAGCGCGCGCTCGACCAGGAAGGTCGCTTCCGGACGGCCGGCGCCGCGGTAGGCGTCGGTCGACATCGTGTTGGTGAAGACGCCGTGGACGGTGCAGCCGATCGCTTTGTACGTATAGCACCCGGCCAGCATCAGCATCGTGAGCGTCGGAACCGTCGGCGTGAGCAACTGGTGGTAGGCGCCGAGGTTGGCGGTAATCTCGACCTTGAGGCCGAGGATAGTCCCGTCGTTCTTGACGGCGACCTCGACCTCGTCGACCTGGTCGCGGCCGTGCGTCATCGCCTGCATGTTCTCCGAGCGCGTCTCGACGTACTTGATCGGCTGCTCGAGGGCGCGGGTCGCGAACGCGAGCGCGACGTCTTCGGCGTACACGTTCAACTTGGCGCCGAACCCGCCGCCGACTTCGGGCGCGATGACGCGGATACGGTTCTCGCCCAGGCCCAGCATGATGGCGAGCTGCGTGCGCAGCAGATGCGGGATCTGCGTCGAGACGTACATCGTGAGCTGCGCGTCGCCGGGATGCCAGTTGGCCAGCGTCGCGCGCGTCTCCATCGGGATCGCCGCCAGCCGCTGGTTGACGATGCGGCCCTTGACGATCCGGTCGGCGGCCTTGAACGCACCCTCGAGATCGCCGAACACGGCCGGCAGTTCGTCGTACTCGACCACGATCAAGTCGGCCGCGTCGCGGGCGAGGTAGCGATCCTCGGCGACGATCAGCGCGACCGGATCGCCGACGAAGCGCACCTCGTCGGTCGCCAGCGCGTAGTGCGGCGGTCGCTTGAGGTCAGGTGAGGCGTTGTTGCAGGGGAGGGAGGCGGTCAGGCCGCCTTTCTGCAGATCCGCGCCCGTGTAGACCGCGACGACACCCGGCAACGCCAGCGCCCCGCTGGCGTCGATGCTGCGAATCTTGGCGTGGCCGTACGGTGAGCGAACGAACGCAGCGTGCAGCAGGCCGACCATCTTGACGTCGTCGACGTAGGTCGCGCGGCCGGTAATGAGGCGCGGGTCTTCGCGCCGCGTGACGCGCGCGCCGACCATGGTGGTGAACGCCATCTCAGACGGCCTCCGGGCTCAGCTCGGGGTGTTCGATCTGCTCGCCCGTCAACGGCGGTTTCTCGGCCGGCGGCGTGAGCGACAACAGCTCCGCGATCGAGTGCTTCGGCGCCGCGTCGCGGACGGCGTCGGCAGCGGCCTTGACCGCACGCACGATGTTCTCGTAGCCCGTGCAGCGGCACAGGTTGCCGTCCAAGCCGGCGCGGATCTGCTCCTCGCTCGGATCGGGTGTGCGCGCGATCAGGTCGATCGCGCTCATGATCATCCCGGTCGTGCAGTAGCCGCATTGCAGGCCGTGTTTGGCCCAGAAGGCCTCCTGCATCGGGTGCAGCGCCTCGCTCTGTCCGATGCCCTCGATGGTGGTGATCTCGCGGCCCTGCGCCTGCACGGCGAGCACGGTGCAGCTCTTCACCGACACGCCGTCGAGGAGGACCGTACACGCCCCGCAGCTCGAGGTGTCGCACCCGATGTGGGTGCCGGTGAGGCCGAGCTTCTCGCGTATCGCGTGGACCAGCAAAAGACGCGGTTCGGCCTGGATCGACGTGCGCTTCCCGTTGACGGTCAGCTCGATCGTCTGCATCAAACGCTTCTCTCCCTGAAAAGTAGCGGACGCCGATGTTCCCCTGGGCCGCCCGGAATCTCCTTGCCGCCGTGCAGCAGGCGTGAAGCAGCCGAGTTCCAGGATCGCCGCCAGCGCCTGCGAAGCCACGGCCTATGCCGCAGCCGGTCGACGTCGAGGAGCTTCGCGCGCGCCTCTTGCAGGCCGGGTACGTCGCCGACGCCGGCCTGGCGACTGCGCTCGCCTGCGCGGTCAGTCTCGAGCGCGGCGTCCTGCTCGAAGGCGACGCCGGCGTCGGCAAGACCGACGCCGCGCGCGCGCTGGCCCGCGTCTTCGACGCGCAGCTGCTGCGCCTGCAGTGCTACGAAGGGCTCGACCTGGCCAGTGCCGCCTACGACTGGAACTACGGCAAACAGCTGCTTGCGATCCGCAGTGCCGAGGGCGCGCACGCGCCGACCCCGGATCTGTACGGCGACGACTTCCTGATCCGCCGGCCGCTGCTCGCCGCACTCGGCGCACCGCGCGAGCGCGGCATCGTGCTCCTGGTGGACGAGATCGACCGCGCCGACGACGAGTTCGAAGCGTTTCTGCTCGAGTTCTTGTCCGACTACGCGATCACGATCCCGGAACGCGGGACGCTGGCCGCGGTCCACCGCCCGATCGTCGTCCTCACCTCGAACCGCACCCGCGACCTGCACGACGCGCTCAAGCGCCGCTGCTTCTATCATTGGATCGGGCACCCGTCGATCGCGCGCGAGATCGAGATCCTGCGCATGCACCTGCCCGAGGTCGCACCCGACCTGGCGGCCGACGTCGCCCGCGGTGCGGCTGCGCTGCGGGCGCGCGGCTTGCGGAAGCCGCCCGGCATCGCCGAGTCGCTCGACTGGGCGCAGACGCTGCAATTGCTGGGCGCCGAGCGGCTCAACGCCGAGGCCTTCGAACCCTCGCTGGGTGCGGTGCTCAAATATCCCGAGGACGTCGCGCTGGCGCGCGGCGCGGCCGGCGACATCCTCGCCGCCGCGCGCGGCGAAGGCGCCGCGTGACCGACGCCGCCGCGCTGGCGGCGGCGTTCGACGGCGCGTTGCGCGCGCACGGCGTCGCGGCCGGCCCCCGCCGCGCGCTGACGTTCGCGGAAGTCCTGCGCACGCTGCCGCCAGCCTCGACGACCGACCTCTACTGGCGCGCGCGCGTGACGATGCTGCCGGCGATCGAGGATCTCGACGGCTTCCACGCCGCGTTCGTCGCCTGCTTCGCGCAGGGCGACGAGGACGCGCTGCGCCGCCTCGCCGCGTCCGCGCCGGCTCCACCGCTGCCGGAAGACGCCGCTCGCCGGACGTCGCTTCCGCCGCCACCCTCCGAACGCGCGGCCGGCGACGCCGATGCGCGGACCGCGCCCGAGCAGTGGATCCTCGCCGCCTCCGACGAGCGGCTCGTCGAGCGCGACTTCGAAGCGCTGCAGCCGGACGAGCAGGCCGCCATCCTGCGGCTGATCTCGCGCGTGCGCGTCGCCGCCGAACACCGCCGCTCGCGCCGGCGGCGGCGCAGCGCGAGCGGCGACCGCTTCGACTTCCGCGCCACGCTGCGGGGCGCCGCGCGCACGCAAGGCGAGCTGCTGCGCCGGCGCGCTACCGCAAGGCGGGAAACGCTACGACCGCTGGTCTTCTTGCTCGACGTTTCCGGCTCGATGGAGCCGTTCGCGCGTGCCCTGCTGCAATACGCGCGCGTCAACGCCATCGCCCGGCCGCGCGTGCGCGCGTTCGCCTTTGCCACCCGGCTGACCGACCTGACGCCGCTGCTGCGCCGGGCCGACGACGCGCGCTTGATGGCCGCGCTCGCCGCGGCGATCCGTGATTTCGGCGGCGGCACGCGGATCGGCGCCTCGCTGCGCGCCTTCAACGACGACTATGCCCAGCGCGGTGCGGCTCGCGGCGGCACGGTCGTCATCCTCTCCGACGGCTGGGAGCGCGAGGATCCCGACCTCGTCCGCAGCGAGATGGAACGCCTGCGCCGTTTGACCCGCCGGATCGTCTGGGTCAACCCGCACAAGCGCCATCCGGCCTACGAGCCGCTGGCCCGGGGAATGGCAGCCGCGTTGCCGTATCTCGACGCTTTCGTCTCGGGTCATAACGTGCGGACGTTGGACGCGGTGGCCGACGCGATCGTCGGAGGGAGGACGCGATGACCGATGTGCTCGATGCAATCGACCGCTGGCGAGGCGAAGGCCAGCGCGTCGCGGTCGCGACCGTGGTCGGCGTCGAGCGGTCGGCGCCACGCGACCCCGGTTCGGCGCTGGCCGTCAACGAACGCGGCGAGGTGGCCGGCTCGGTCAGCGGCGGCTGTGTCGAGTCGGCCGTGTATGAGGAAGCCCAGGACGCCATCGCGAGCGGCCGGCCGCGCCTGGTGACCTACGGCATCAGCGACGCCGACGCGATCTCGGTCGGCCTGACCTGCGGCGGCACGATCCACGTCTTCATCGAACGGCTCGACTGGTGATCTACGAGCGGTTCGCGGCGGCCGTTCGCAGCGACACGCCGGTTGCACTGGTCACTCGTCTGGACGGCGAGCACGCCGGCGCGAAGCTGCTGGTACTCGGCAACGAGGTGCTGGGCGATCTGGGCAGCAGCGGCCTCAACGTGGCCGCCGCCGCCGAAGCCCGCGCACAGCTCGCACTCGGGCAGAACACGCTGCGCACCTTCGGCGAGGACGGCGAGCCGGTCGGGATGGAGGTGCGCGTCTTCATCGCCGCCTACGCGCCGGCGCCGGTCATGTATATCTTCGGCGCCATCGACTTCTCGCGCGCGATGGCGAAGCTCGGCAAATATATGGGCTACTACGTCGTCGTCGTCGACGCACGCCCGATCTTCGCCACCAAGCAGCGCATCCCCGACGCCGACGAGATCGTCGTCGCGTGGCCCGACGAGTACTTGCGCACGGCGCGGATCGACGAGCGCACGGCGCTCATCGTGCTCACCCACGACGTCAAGTTCGACATCCCGCTGCTCGAGGTGGCGGTGCGCACGCCGGCCGGCTACATCGGCGCGATGGGCAGTCGCCGTACCCACGCCAACCGCCTCGACGCGTTGCGCGCCGCCGGGATCGGGGAGGACGACATCGCGCGGATCAGCGCGCCGGTCGGCCTGGACATCGGGGCGCGTACGCCCGAAGAAACCGCGATCTCGATTGCCGCCGAGATCGTCGCAATGCGCGAAGGTCGCAGCGGCGGACGCCTTTCCGAAGGGAGCCTTCCCGTGCACGTCCCCCGCTCGACGGTGTCGCTCTAACATGACGATCGACGATGCGTTCGACGTCGACGCGCCGGTCGACAAAGTCTGGCCGCTGCTGCAAGACGTGCCGAAGGTCGCGAGCTGCATCCCCAACGCCGAGATCACCGAGGTCGTCGACGCACAGACCTACAAGGCGAAGGTCAAGGTGAAAGCCGGTCCGGTCGCGGTCGACTACCGGGCAACGATTTACGTCGAGGAGCTGGACGAGAGCACCCACACCGCACGCCTGCGCGTGCAGGGCGAAGAGTCGCGCGGGCGCGGCGGCGTGAAGGCGACGGTCGTCTCCCAGGCCACCGACGCCGGTGGCAAGACGCACGTCACGCTGCACACCGAGGCGCAGATCAGCGGCATCGTGGCGACGATCGGCGGTCGCCTCATCGAAGGCGTCGCCAAGAAAACCGTCGCCGAATTCGCCGCCAACCTGGCCAAGCTGCTCTAAGTTGCGCTATGTACCGCCGCCGCGCCGAGGGGCGGCGTCCGGCGCATATCTTGCCGGAGGCGTGGACGACGCTGGTCCGATAATGACGATATCTGGCGGCCTGTGCCGGAAAGCGAACGGTACCGGGTTCCCAGGGTACACATAAATCCGCCCCCCGCTGGCGTCGATGTAGATACGTGTCCCGATCGGCAAATGGGCGTGATCTTGATGCTCGAACAGTGTGGCGCTGGGTGCTCGCTGCGGCGTTTGCGCTGTTGCGCTCGTCACGTTCATGGTGACGTGACTGGCACATGCTGTTGCGACGCTCAACGCTACGAGCGCAAATTGTCGGAATCCGCACATCCCCGCATTCGTCTTCATCGCCACCAGAAGGAGCGCTCATATCGTTACAAAAACGGCTCCGGGCCAAGCTACCGGATGGTGTGATTGCTTCTCATAAGAAAGCGGGGTTCCTGTGAGACGAGTACTTGCAGCTTTTGTGTTTCTCACGCTGAGCGCATGTGCCACAGACCAGTCTAGCGTGCCGCCAGTTGCCAGTGGATCGAGCATCCTCAATCAGCAGGCCAGTCAACGGCAACTAGCCCGCGGAGGATTACCGCCAGCATCCAGGGTCGTTTCGGCGTCCGAGATCGTGATCGACTCGAAACTTGGAGAGTCGGTTTTCCCGCCCAATACCGCGCTCTCGCGATCTGCGTCAGATATCACCGTAACTATCGATGGGGCACGGCGATCCTACCCTGCCGACTCGGTAGTACGGGTCGTCCCTGGCGGTGAGGCGTACGTAAGACCCGGCGGCACAATCCCGTCCGCACTTGCCGGCGGCAATGTCGAGATATCTCGAGCACAGCAGCCTAAGACAGGCGCCCGGGCACCGCAAGATCTTTGCGAGGATTGTGACAGCCCTGGCTACAGCGGTGATCCCTCGTATTTCACAAACGACCAGCTCGCCGGCGCAGTGACCTCCTTCGACGTGTCCGAGTCCGATTTTACATTTACGTTCGACAATCCATACGGCAGCGCAAACTATTCATACTACTTCGAATTGTATAGCGCGAGTGGTAGCCCGCTCTACATTTCTCCTGGCACGAGTTCTCAGCTCATTGGCCCGGAAGGCGAGGTATATATCAGCACCAGCGGCCTGACCGGCGGAACACCATATTGGTCTATCCAGTTGGTCCTCACGGTGACGAGCGGGAGCCCTGGGAACTACTCTGCGTCCCCAGGTAACGCGCACTCGACCGGGCACTGAACGAGTAAAAACGCATCCGCGGTGCGAGCGAGCAACATCGCAAGCTCGCTCGCACCCGCTAGGCGAACGCAAGCCAAGTTGCAGGTAGTCAGACGCCGAGAGCCGGAACCTGCCTTTGCTGCAATGACGGACAAACATGTCGCGATCGTCACTGGCGCGTCGCGTGGGATGGGCGCTGCCATCGTGTCAGCCTATGCCGAGGCCGGCTCGTCGGTTGTCGCGAACTCGCGCTCGATCGCGCCCAGTACGAACCCTGCGATCGTCGTCGCCCCCGGTGACGTCAGCGACCCCGCGACGGCGGGTCGCGTCGTAGACGAAGCGATGCGCCGCTTCGGGCGTATCGACTCCCTCGTCAACAACGCCGGCGTGTACATCTCCAAGCCTTTCGGCGACTACACGCAAGCGGACTACGACCTGCTGCTCTCGACGAACATCGCCGGCTTCTTCCACTTCACGCAACGCGTCCTGCGCGTGATGGAACAGCAGCGACGAGGCCACATCCTCACCATCACCGCGACGATCGCGGAGCAGACCGTCGAGGGCGTCCCGACCGCCCTCTCGTCGTTGACGAAAGGCGGCCTGGACGCGGCGACACGGTCGTTGGCGATCGAGTACGCGGGGCGTGGCATTCGCGTCAATGCCGTCTCCCCCGGCGAGATCGACACGTCAGCGAACGCTCACCCGAGCGCGAACGCCGTTCCCCACATCGGCCGCGTTGAGGACGTCGTGTCCGCCGTCATGTATCTCGAACGAGCACCGTACGTAACGGGCGAGATCCTCCACGTCGACGGCGGACGAAGCGCCGGCTGCTGGAGCTAGCCCTTCGCGGGCTTTGCGGGCGCCTTGGCGCTCGTCTTTGCGACCGTCGTCTTTTTGGCGGGCGATGTCTTCTTCGTCATCGCGGTCTGGTGAGCGGACGTCGCTGCGGCGGGACGCGGCGCGTCTTGCTGCAAGTACGTCGTTTGCGCGAGGGCAGCGGTCGGGAGGGCGGCCAGCGCTGCTCCGACGGCCAGCGCTTGTACCAGGGCTTTGTGAGAAGACTGCATGCGCCGCCCGTACCCACCCGACCGGAGGGTCAATGGGTACGAGGCGCTCGCCGGCCTCGGCGACCGGCCGACTCAGTACGCGATCGGGAGCGTCTTGGCCGTAGCGTCGGTCAACGCGTCGGTGCCGCTCGCCGGATGGTGGTTCGTCTTCAACAAAAATGCGGTGATCGCCGCATATTCCGTCGGTTTGAGCGAGCCTGGCGCGTCGGCCGGCATTTGCGTCGAGAGGATGGCGTAGACGTCGGAGACCTTCGGGCTTCCGGGCAGATCTGCACTCAGCAGTGAGGGCGCGCTCACACCTTGCAACTTCGCACCGTGGCATTCGCTGCAGTGGGCTGCGAACAGTTTCGCGCCCTGCGCGGCCTGCGCGGCCGTATAGGGTGCGGGAGCCGGCGCGGGCGCGGGCGACGGCGTGGCGGCAAGCGCACTGGCCGTGAGGATGACGACGCCGAGCGCCGCGAGCGGGACGAACGAGCGATGCACGCCGCCTTGTACGCCGCCTAGGAAAGCCGACCTCTTCCCACCCAAAGCGATCCGGCGAAGGAAATTTCCTGACTGCCGAGGAGAGGATCGGGGCGGCGGGTTTCATGGAACCTACCCCGCCGCGCACTCGATACAGGGAGAATCGCGTGACAGCCTCATCCCTCTTCCGCTCCGTTCTCTCGGCCGTGGCCGCCGCGTCGCTGCTCGCTCCGACGGGCGCGGCGCTCGCGCAAGACACGGACGGAACCTGGCCGGTCTACGGCCGGACACTGCACGGGGAGCGGTTCAGCCCGCTCGACCAGATCTCGACCGCGAACGTCGCCTCGCTCGCGACGGCGTGGAAGAACGTTCTGGGCCCGCCGATCGGTATGGAAGCCACGCCGATCGTCATCCACGGCATCATGTACGTCACGACCGGCAAGTCGGCCGTCTACGCGCTCGACGCGAAGACCGGCAAGAAGCTCTGGAGCTACATCTACCCGCTCTCGCCGGTCGCCTTCCCGCACTCGTGCTGCAACTACGACAACCGCGGCGTGACGCCGTCGGGCCCGAACGTCGTCATGGGCACGCTCGACGCGCACCTCGTCGCGCTCAACGCCAAGACCGGCAAGGTCGCCTGGAACACGACCGTCGCCGACGTCAACACGGCCTACACGATCACCAGCCCCCCGCTGCCGGTCAAGAACCTCTTGATCACCGGCGTCGGCGGCGGCGAGTTCCCCACCCGCTGCTTCATCGCTGCCTACTCCGCCGCCACCGGCAAGCTGGTGTGGAAGCACTACACGATCCCCGGTCCCGGTGAACCCGGTTACGACACCTGGGGCATCCCCGGCGGCGCCGCCCGCGGCGGCGGTGCGACCTGGTTGCCGGGTTCGTACGACGCCTCCACCAACACGCTGTATTGGGGCGTCGGCAACCCTAACCCGGACTGGGATCCCAACGGCATCAAGGGCGCGTCGCTCTACACCAGCTCGATGCTGGCGATGAACGCCGACACCGGCAAGATGAAGTGGTACTACCAGTTCACGCCGCACAACTTCTACGATTACGACGCGGTCGGACAGCCGGTGCTCGCCGACGTGCCGATCAACGGGAAGACCGTGCGCGCGCTGATCCAGGGCGATCGCAACGGCTATCTCTACGTGCTCAACCGCGATACCGGCAAGCTCGTCTACGCGGTGCAGTACCTCGACAAGGTCAACTGGGCGACCGTCGCGCGCAACGGCGTGATCACGGTCAACGCGCAACAGCTCGCACAAGCGAAGGCACACAAGCCGTTCGCGCTGTACCCGGCCGTCATCGGCGGTGCGAACTGGGAACCGCCCGCATACGATCCGGCCAAACACATCTTCTTCATCCCGGCACTCGAGAGCTGGCAAACGGTGACGCCGGAGAAGAAAGTCGACCTGCACCCGAAGCCGGGCGCGCTCAACTTCGGCGGCCTCCCCGGCGGTCCGGGCGCGTTCGCCGGCAGCATCTCGGCGTGGGACGTCACCACCGGCAAACGGCTCTGGAAGCACCACTTCCGTTCGCCCGCGTTCGGCGGCGCGCTGGCCACGGCCGGCGGTCTCGTCTTCGTCGGCGAGATGGACGGCAAACTCGACGCGTTCGACGAGACCACCGGCAAAGAGCTCTGGTCGGCGCCGACCGGCAGCGGCATCACCGCACCGCCGGTCACCTTCTCGCTCGAGGGCAAGCAGTACGTCTCGGTCTCGGTCGGGCAAGGCGGCGTGTTCCCGCTGGTCTTCCTGCCCTTCACGCCGTGGCTGAAGAACGTGCCGACGACCTCGGCCGTGCAGACGTGGGCGCTGCCCGCGACGGCGGCGCTGGCGAAGTAACCGCAACCCACTCCACCCCGCGCGAGGTCCGGGTCCCGATGATCGAAGGCACGCTCTTGTGGACGCCGGACCCCGCCGCGGTCGAGGCAAGCCAGGTCGCACGCTTCGTGCGCTGGCTGGCGAAGGAACGCAACGTTCACGTCACCTCGTACGAGGAGCTCTGGCGCTGGTCGGTGAGCGACCTCGAGGGCTTCTGGGGTGCGGTCTGGGACTTCTTCGAGGTTCGCTCCGAGACGCCGTACGCACAGGTCGTCGATCGGCGCACGATGCCGGGCGCGATCTGGTTCGCCGGCGCACGCGTCAACTACGCCGAGCACGCGCTGCGGCGTGCGGAACGCGCGGCGCCCGACGAGATCGCGCTGGTGCACGGTTCCGAGCTGCGCCCACTCGCGACGACGACCTGGCACGAACTCGCCGCGCAGGTGCGCACGATGGCGACGCGGCTGCGCGAACTCGGCGTCCAGCCTGGCGAACGGGTCGCCGCGTATCTGCCGAACCTCCCCGAAACGGTCGTCGCGATGCTCGCGGTCACCGCGATCGGCGCGGTCTGGTCGTCGGCGGCACCGGAGTTCGGCGCACGCACCGTCATCGATCGCTTCGCGCAGATCGAACCGGCGCTGCTGCTGGTCGCCGACGGCTACCGCTTCGGCGGCAAGGATTTCGATCGCGGTGAGGAGATCCGCACCATCCTGCGTGAGCTGCCCACGGTGCGGCAGGTCGTGTGGCTGCCGTATCTGCGGCCCGACGGCACCACGCCGCCGGTCGCGGGCGCGCTGCGCTGGGACGACGCCTTCTTCTCGGGCCCGCCGGTTGCCGCCGACGACTTCGCGTTCACCCGCGTCGAGGCGCACGACCCGCTCTGGATCCTGTTCTCGTCCGGCACGACCGGCCTGCCGAAGGCGATCGTGCACGGCCACGTCGGCACGCTCGTCGAGCACCTCAAAGGCACGGCGCTCGGGCAAGATCTCAGCCCGGCGACGCGCATGTTCTTCTACACGACGACCGGCTGGATGATGTTCAACGCGCTCTGCTCAGCGCTGCTGGCGGGCTCGTCGATCGTGCTCTACGACGGGCACCCGGCCTATCCGGGTCCCGAACTGCTCTGGCAGCTCGCCGAGCAGAGCGGCGCGACCACCTTCGGCGCGAGCCCGACCTACGTGCAGATGATGCAGAAAGCCGGCATCGTCCCGCGCGAGCGCTTCGACCTCGCGAAGCTGCGCGGCGTGCTGCTGACCGGTTCGCCGGTGACGCCGGAGTCGACGGCGTGGTTCTACGACAACGTGAAGGCCGATCTCGCGGTGACCTCGCCCTCGGGCGGCACCGAATTGTGCGCCGGGCTGGTCGGCGGAACGCCGATGCTGCCGGTGCGCGCGGGCGAGATCCAAGCGCGGCTGCTCGGCATGGACGTGCACGCCTGGAACGAGGACGGCGAGGAAGTGATCGACGAGGTCGGCGAGCTGGTCGTCACCAGCCCCGCGCCGTCGATGCCGCTGCGCTTTTGGAACGATCCCGGCGACGTGCGCTATCACGACACGTATTTCGAGCGCTTCCCCGGGGTGTGGCGGCACGGCGACTTCATCAAGATCAACCGGCGCGGCGGCGCGTACATCTACGGCCGCTCCGACGCGACGCTCAACCGCTTCGGGGTGCGCATCGGCTCGGCCGAGATCTACCGCGCCATCGAGCAGTTGCCGGAAATCGCCGACAGCCTGATCGTGTGCCTGGAGATGCCGGGCGGGGCGTTTTGGATGCCGCTGTTCGTGCGGCTCGCGCCCGGTGTCGAACTCGACGACGCGTTGCGCGCGCGGATCGCCACGACGCTGCGGCGCGATTGCAGTCCGCGTCACGTCCCCGACGAGATCCACGCTGTCGAGGCGATCCCCTACACGCTGACCGGCAAGAAGATGGAGATCCCGGTGCGCCGCATCCTCGCCGGCACACCGCCCGAGAAGGCCGCCAGCCCCGATGCGATGATGAACCCGCGTGCGCTCGACTGGTATGTCCGCTTCGCAGCGGATCAGCGCGCGGCGGCCACCAGCGCGTGAGCCGCCGCGAGCAGCGCCGGCGTTGCCTCGTCCGCTGAGAGCACCTGCGCGCTGACGAACGCGCCGTTGACGAGCAGCACCAATTGGCCCGCCAAGGCGTCGGGATCCCGCGCGCCCAGGCGCTGCGCGATGCCGGCCAGCCGGCGGCGCAGTTCGGCCTTGTGTGCGGTTGCGACGACGCGCGCGGGATGATCGGCGGCGGGGAATTCCGCCGCCATGTTCAGCTGCGGGCAGCCGCGATAGTTCGGCCGCCCCAGCCGCTCGCCGATCCACGTCATATGGGCGTCGAGCTCGGCCTGCGGGTCCGCCGGGTGGCGGGCCGCGACGCTGTCCCACCGCGCCCAGAACTCGGCGTCCTCGCGTTGCAGAAACGCGGCGATCAGCTCGTCCTTGGTGCGGAAGTGGCGGTAGAGGCTGGTCTTTGCGACCCCAGCCCGCTCGACGACCAGGTCGACGCCGACCGCGTGCGCTCCCTCGTGATAGAACAGCGCCGAGGCCGTCGCCAGGATCCGTTCCCGCAGGTCGTCCATGCTTGACATGATACAGACCTGTCTGTTTTAATGCAACCACAAAAACAGACAGGTCTGTATCGGAGGCGGCTCATGAACCTGACCATCGCGGTCCTCGGCGCAACGGGCTATACCGGCCGGTTCGTCGTTCGCGTCCTGCAGCGGCGGGGAATCCGGCCGGTGGTCGTCGGCCGGGATGGGGCCAAGCTCAGCGCCTCCTTCGTGGGCGGCGAGGTCGAGGCACGGGTCGCCGCGATCGACGATGCTGCAGCGCTCGACCGCGCGCTGGACGGGGTCGACGCCGTCATCCACTGCGCCGGCCCGTTCCTCGACACCGCGCAACCGGTCATCGAGGCGGCGCTGCGCGCGCGCGTCCACTACTTCGACCTGACCGCCGAGCAGATGAGCGCGCTCGCGACCCTCGACACCTTCGACGAACGCGCTCGCGAGCGTGGCGTGGTGGTGGCGCCGGCAGTCGGATTCTTCGGCACGCTCGGTGATCTGCTGGCGACCACGGCGATGGACGACTGGCAGGAGGCCGACGAGATCGCCGTGCGCATCGCGCTCGACCATTGGTGGCCGACGGACGCCACCCGGCGGACCGGAGCGCGCAACACCTTTGCGCGCCTTGCGCTGGTCGAGGGCGCGCTCGCGCCGTTGCAACCGACGCCGCCGACGCCGTGGGACTTCGGCGCGCCGTTCGGGACCCTCGACACGATCGCACTCCCGTTCACCGAGGTCGTGTTGATCGCGCGGCACCTCACCGTGCGCGCCGTCCACACGTCGATCAACGAAGCGCCGCTACGCGAGCTGCGCGATCCGGCGACGCCGCCACCGTCCGCGGCCGACGCGTCCGGTCGCTCGCGCCAGCAGTTTGCGCTCGACGTCACCGTGCGGCGCGGCGATGCGGAGCGGCGCGCGATCGCCCGCGGGCGCGACATCTACGCGGTCAGCGCGCCGCTCGTCGTCGAAGCCGCGCAACGCATCTGTGCCGGCGAAGGCACCACGGCCGGCGCACGGCCGGTGGCGGCGCTGCTCGACGCCCCCAGCGTCTTGCGCGCGCTTGCGCCCGAGCACCTGACCTTGGCCTGAGCAAGAACGCCGGGTTCGTGCCCGAAGGACGAGGCGATGCAACCCGTGCGAATTGGCTTGCTGGGTGCCGGAACCGTCGGCGGCGGCACCTACCACGTCCTCGAGCGCAACCGCGAAGAGATCGCCCGGCGTGCCGGGCGGCGGATCGAGGTCGCCTGGGTGGGCGCGCGCGACGAGGCCAGGATCCGCGCCGTGGTCGGCCCCGACGTCCCGATCGTGACCGACCTCGTCCGCGCGGTCGAAGACCCGGCGATCGACATCGTCGTCGAAGTGATCGGCGGGACGACGGTCGCCAAGGACGCGGTGCTCAACGCGATCGCGCACGGCAAGCACGTCGTCAGCGCCAACAAGGCGCTGCTGGCGATTCACGGCAACGAGATCTTCGCGGCGGCGAGCGCGCACGGCGTCATGGTCGCGTTCGAGGGCGCCGTCTCCGGCTGCATCCCGACCATCAAGGTCATCCGCGAAGGCCTGGCCGCCAACCGTATCGAGTGGATCGCCGGCATCGTCAACGGCACCAGCAACTTCATCCTCTCGGAGATGCGCGCCAAGAAACTGCCGTTCGCGACCGTGCTCGCGGAGGCGCAGCGGTTGGGCTACGCCGAAGCCGATCCGACCTTCGATGTCGAGGGGATCGACGCAGCCCACAAACTCACGCTGCTCTCGGCGATCGGGTTCGGCATCCCGGTCCAGTTCGACCAAGCCTACGTCGAAGGGATCACGCAGCTCACCGACCGCGACATCACCTACGCCGAAGAGCTCGGCTATCGCATCAAGCTGCTGGCGATTACCAAACGTACGCCCGAGGGGATCGAACTGCGCGTCCACCCGACGCTCATCCCCGCGGAGCGGCTGATCGCGAGCGTCAACGGCGCGATGAACGCGGTGCTCGTCAAAGGCGATGCGGCCGGCGTGACCCTGTATTACGGCGCCGGTGCCGGCGCCGAACCGACGGCCTCGGCCGTGCTCGCCGACGTCATCGACGTGACCCGGCTGTTGCTCGCCGAGCCGGAAGAACGCGTGCCCTACCTCGCCTTCCAGGCCGACGCACTCAGCGACGCGCGCATTTTGCCGATCGCCGACGTGCAGACGTCCTACTACCTGCGGGTGCGGGTGACCGACCAGGTCGGTGTCCTGGCCGATATCGCGCGCACGCTCGCCGACGCCGGCATCTCGATCGACGCGATGCTGCAGCAAGGCCCGGGCGACGATCGCGGCGAGACCGACATCGTTATCCTCACCCACCGCACGCGCGAGCGCGACTTCGACGCGGCGCTGGCGCGATTAGTCGAGAATCCGGCGATCCACCGCGAGTACACCCGTATCCGGCGCGAAGACTTGGGATGATCGCGCTCGAGGCGCAACTCGCCTTCGCCGCACCACTGGTCGCCGCGATCGGCAGACCGGCGCCGAACTTCGTCGTCGACGGGATGGACGGGCTGCCGGTGCGCGCGCGCCGTTTCCGCGGTCGCCCGCTCTTCATCAACGTCTTCGCCAGCTGGTGCGGCCCGTGCCGGGTCGAGCTGCCCGGGATCGTCCGCAGCTACGCTCGCTACCGCACGCGGATCGGCTATTTGGGCGTCGACGAACAGGAAGCGCCGGAGACAGTGGCCCGCTTCGCGCGCGCGTTGGGCCTACGCTATCCGCTGGGGATCGACCAAGGTCAGCTCGAAGCGAGCTACCGAGCCCATCAGATCCCGACCAGTATCTTCGTCGACCGCCACGGGATCGTCCGGGGATTCTACAAGGGACCGATCCCGGCCGACGTGCTCGAGCGGAACCTCGCGCTGATCGCGAGCATCTAGAGCCCAGGAGGGTGCGCATGCGGCGAGTGGGATTCATCGGCGGGACTGTGGCGGCGTTAGCGACCACCAGCCTGGGAGCGAACGCGGCCGTGCCGCGGCTGGGGACGCACGCGACGCTCGCCGCGCTGCTCGCGGCGTACCCGACTGCGGAGCCGGGCGACGTCGTGCAGTACGAGCTGGGGTTCGGAGCGCAGTACGACAAGCAGATCGGCTTCGGCGAAGAACACGACCGCGACGGCCGGCTCGCGTACGTCGAAACGCAGGTGGGGAACGGCGACCACGCCTGCAACCCCAACACGCTCAAGAAGGTGTATCTCCGCCGGCAGCACTTCGCCGACGTCTTCACGCCCTATCCCACGCTCGTGTACGTCGCGCGGTCGAGCAACATGATGACGCGCTGGGGCGACGGCCTGGGAGCTGCCGCGACGCCGCTGCTGCTGCTCGACGCGAAGACGCTCTACGATCCCCGCCCCTTGCGCGTCCTCGCCGTGGGCCACGAACGCGTCACCGTCGGGCACGCGTCGCTCGCGACGACCCGCATCGCCGCGCGCTATGCCGACGCGAGCAACGAACAACTCCACACCGTCGAGCTGTGGCTCTCGCCGCAGGTCCCGCTGGCACTCGTGCGGATGGAAGGGAGCGCGCGCGGGCTCGACCCGTTCACGCTCTCGCTCTACACGTACGGATCGCGCTTCACGACTGCGCTCGCGATGTCGCTCGATACCGTGCGGTTGCTGACCGGCAAGTCGGGCGACGTCCCCGTCCTGCCGCAGTAGATCGCGCGCGGGTCAGGCGTTGAAGAGGGTGAACTTCGCCTCCTGGGCCTGATTGACCGCAGCCACGCCGGCGGGCACCAAGAGCGCTCCCGGCACGAGGTGCCGTTGTAAATCGGCGAGGATGACCCCGACCGGTTCGGTCGAGGTCGCGTATTGCACGACGCCGCTGGCCACCCCGTGCAACGCGTTGTTGCAGGCGAAGAACGACCCGCCGCGCGCGACCAGTGCGGTCAGCGAGACGTCGAACGGGTTCTTCCCATCCGTCGCCGGCGCCGACTCGCCGCGGTGCTTGAGCAGGCCGGCGATCTGGTACTTCGCCCACGCGGCGTCGTCGAGCAGCATCATCACCGCTGCACTGTAGCAGACGGCCGCGACGTGCATCGTCCCTGGCCCCTCGGCGTAGTCGGTCTCGTAGGCGTTGAGCGAGTTGACCATGTAGTGGAAGACATCGCCGTCGCTGACCTTGGCGGCAGCGAACACCTGTCGGTGCGCCGCCGGGCGCGCCAGCCGTGCGGCGATCGCCGGGAAGTCGAACGGCGAACCCGCCGTCGCCGCTCCGGCCGGCGCTGTTGCCGCCGTCGCGGCGATGGCCAGCGCCGCCGTCCCGGTCCCTAAAAATACTGCTCGCGTCGTCATGCCGCATGCTTCGCGCCCGGCCACGAAGAACCGCTGCACATGGCCGAGCCCGACCGTCCGCCGTTGCCGCCGTTCACCGCCGAGACCGCCGCGCACAAGGCGCGGCTGGCTGAAGACGCCTGGAACAGCCGCGACCCGCAACGGGTCGCGCTCGCGTACACCCCCGACAGCCGCTGGCGCAATCGCGCCGAGTTCCTCGCCGGTCGGGAGGCGATCGTCGCCTTCTTGACCCGGAAGTGGAGTCGCGAACTGGACTACCGGCTCATCAAAGAAGTGTGGGCGTTCCACGAGAACCGGATCGCGGTCCGCTTCGCCTACGAGTGGCACGACGATAGCGGCTCCTGGTTCCGCAGCTACGGCAACGAGAACTGGGAGTTCGACGAGCACGGCCTGATGCGCCGCCGCATCGCAAGCATCAACGACCTGCCGATCGCAGAGAAGGACCGTCTGTACCACTGGCCACTCGGGCGGCGCCCCGACGACCACCCGTCGCTCTCGGATCTGGGCCTGTAACCATCGCCGAGCATGGACCAGTCGGACGGGTGACGGCCGCCGCCGCGCTCGCCGGGGTACTCGCGCTCGTCGCCGGATTCAGCGACGGCGTCGCGTACCTGCGCTGGCACGAATTCGCGGCCAATCAAACCGGCAATACGGTGTTGCTCGGTCTCGCGGCCTATCGCCACGACTGGCCGACCGCGCTGCGCGTCTTCGGGTCGATCGTCTCGCTGCTGCTCGGCGCCGGCGTGGCCGCCGCCCTGCGCACCCGTTTTCCGCCCCTCGTCCCACTGCTGCTGGAGGCAGCCCTGCTCGCCGGTGCGTCGTTTGCCGAGCGGCACAGCTTCCAGCTCGACCTCGTGGCGTTCGCCATGGGCGTGCAGAACCAGGCGTTGACGACGTTCGCGGGCCTGCGACTGAACACGAGCTTCATCACCGGCAACTACGCCCAACTCGGCTCGACGTTCGCCGATCTCGTCTTCGGGCAGCCCGGCACGCAACGCGGGCGCCGCATCGCGATCCTCGTCACGTTGGTGTTCGCCTACGCGGTCGGCGGCGCATCGGCGGCGTTCTCGAACGAGCGTCTGCCGCACGGACTGCTCGTCATCGCCGTCATCGTCGTCGCGCTCGCCTGCGTGGTGCACCGAGCACGGGTGGGCGTTCAGCCGGCGAGCCAGGCGTAGCGAATCAACAGCAGCACCGCGACGACGTACAGTAACGGGTCGACCGCCTTCCCGCGACCGCTGAACAGCATGATCGCCGCGTACGAGATGACGCCGAAGCTCACGCCGTTGGCGATCGAGAAGGTCAACGGCATGGCGACGATCGTCAGGAAGACGGAGATCGCGATCGCGTAGTCGTCCCAGTCGATCGACCGCAGGCTCTCGAGCATCATCGCGCCGACGACGATCAAGGCCGGCGCGGTGGCGGCGGCAGGGATGACCCCGGCCAGCGGCCAGAACACCGTCGCGCCCAAGAACAAGACGCCGACCGTGACCGCGACCAGGCCCGTACGCCCGCCTTCGGCGATCCCGCTCGCGCTCTCGATGTAGGCGGTCGTCGTGCTGGTGCCCAGGGCGGCACCGACCATCGCCGCCAAGCCGTCACACGCAAAGGTGCGGCGGGCGCGCGGCATGTCGCCGTTCGCGTCGAGCACGCCGGCGCGGCTGGCGAGACCGACCAGTGTCCCGGTCGCGTCGAAGAAATCGACGAAGAAGAACGTGAACACGACGACCGCGACGCCGAGACCGAGCGCCGCGTGCAGGTCGAGCGCGCCGGTCAACCCGCTGGGCGCAATCGGCGCGGCGACGATACCGCTGGTAAAGCCGGCGAACGGGACCAGCGCGCCGTGCGCGCCCGGATAGAGTGCGGCGTGCGTTGCGATCCCGAGCAGCGTCGCACCGACGATCCCGAAGAGAATCGCACCGGGCACGCGACGCACGAGCAGGACGGCGCTGATGAGCAGCCCCGCGAGCGCGACCAGCGCTGGAGCCGCGGTCAGCGAGCCGAGGGTGACGAAGGTCGCCGGGCTGGCGACGACCATTCCGGCGTTCCTGAGGCCCAAGAAGGCGAGGAACGCGCCGATACCGGCCGTGACCGCGGCCTTGAGTGCGTTCGGGATCGCGCGCACGACGGCTTGGCGCACGCCCAGCAGCGAGAGGACGACGAAGATCGCGCCCGAGACGAACACCGCGCCGAGCGCGGTCTGCCAGGGGATCTTCTGCCCCAGCACCACCGTGTAGGCGAAGTACGCGTTCAGCCCCATTCCCGGCGCTTGTGCAAATGGATAACGCGCGACCAATCCCATCAGCAGGCTGCCGATTGCAGCCGCAAGCGCCGTCACCACCAGCAGCTTGGCAAACCCGTTCGGCACGCCGGTGATCGCGTTGCCCAGCACGTCCGGGTTCACGAACAGGACGTACGACATCGTCAGAAACGTCGTCAGGCCGGCGCGCAGCTCGCGCGAGATCGTCGAGCCGGCCGCCGCGATGCCGAAGAAACGCTCCAGCGACGAGGTTCGAACGGCGACCGTTGCCTCTGCCATCGCCGCTCTTTCGCCTAGGGAGCGACCTCCCACTCCCAAGCGTTCCAAAAATCGCGTCCGAGCGGATTGGGACGAAATCCGCGCAATCGCGGCGCGACCGCATACACGCTCCGTTCGAGCCCCAGCGCGACGATCGGCGCCTGTGATGCGAGGACGTCGGCAGCCGCGCGATACCAGCGTGCGCGCGCAGCCGGATCGTAGGTCGCTGCGGCAGCGGCTTCGTCGCGGTCGTAACGCGCATCGCACCAACCCATGGCGTTGCCGCCCGCCGGAGGCACCGCGGCGCAGCCGAACAGATACGAACGATCCGGATCGAGGGTCGGCGACCACGAGGTCAACGCGAGATCGAAGCGTCCGTTCTCGAGCACGCCGCCGGCGTCGCGTGCGCCCCAAAACGTGTCTTCCGAGTACGACCGGATGGCGACCGTCGCGCCGGCCCGCCGCAGGTCGTCGACGATCTCGATCGCCGCGTCGGCACTGCGTCGCCAGTCGCCCGCGATCGCCAGATCGAGGTGCAGGTGCAGCGGCGCGAGCGCGCGCGTGGCGGCGCGTGCGTCGAACGCGGGCGGCGAGCGATCCGGCACGATCGCGTCCCGGTAGATCGTCTGTGCCAGCCGGACGCGATCGATCGCCTGCACGAGCGCGCGACGGACACGCACGTCGCGCAGCGCCGGCCGGCGCACGTTGAGCGCCACGAAGTCGATCAGGTTGGTGGTGGTGGTCACCAGCGGAACGGCGCGCGTGCGTGCGAGGTCGATCTGGGCACCCGTCAACGGCACGGCGTCCAACGCGCCGGCGAGCAACTCGACCAGTCGGGTCGCTGCCGAGGGGACGATCTGCACGACGACGCGCGGGCTGGCCGCGCGGCGCCACGCATACGGGTTGCGCGCGAACTCCAGGCGTTGCCCGCGTTCCCAGCGCTCGAGGCGGAACGGCCCCAGGCCGACCGGGTTCGTGTCCAGGCTGCTGCGATTCAGCGACGGTAGCCCGGCGACGATATGCCGCGGCACGATCGCAAACGGATCGTCCGCGCCGAGCGTCAGAAACGAGGCGACGAACGGCGCCCAGCGGTACCTCAAGTGGACGACGAGCCGGTCGGGGCGCGGCACCGAGACATCCGCAATCGGGGCGACCTCGGAGGTGTCGGGCACTGCGGTGCGCGGATTGCGCAGCGCCGCCACCGTGAACGCGACGTCGTGTGCGTCGAACGGCGCCCCGTCGCTCCAGCGACCAGTGCGAATCTCGTAGACGATCGTGCGGCCGTCGCGCGAGATCAAGCCGTTGGCCTGCGTGGGAACGCGGAGCGCGCGATCGGGCACGAGCCGGCCGTGCTCGTCGACGAGAAACAGGTACCCTTGGGTGAGCGGCCCGACGAGCCACCCGAAGGGCGTGTTGAGGATGGTGTCGAGCGAGCTGGGATCGTCGTCGATGACGACGGTCGGCGGCCGTACGTCCTGCGCCTGCGCGAGCACCGGCGAGCACGCACATCCGAGCGCGGCGGCGAGCGCCACCAGCGAGCGCATAAGCATTCGATAAGGTCTGCGCGGCGCGGCGCGAAAAGGCCTGGTACGACCCAGCGCGAAGCCGCGCCGCATGCCGGGCCTCTCTCGTTCACGGTTCCTCTCGTTGACGGCGGGGGCCACCAGCGCCGCCGCACTCACGCCCTTCGCCGAGTGGGTGCGCCCAGCGTTTGCGCAAGCGGCGCCCGCGAAGCTCTCCGACATCGATCACGTCGTGATCCTGATGCAAGAGAACCGTTCGTTCGACCACTACTTCGGGATGATGGCCGGCGTGCGCGGCTACGCCGACACCAACGTCGCGGCGGCGCCCGATGGCCGCCCCGTGTTCTATCAGCCCGACAGCGGGAGCCACGGCGGCTACGTGCTACCGTTCCACCTCGACACCAAGACGACCAGCGCGCAGCGGCTGCACGACCTCAGTCACGCGTGGTCGGTGCTGCACAACTCGTGGAATCAGGGACACTACGACGGCTGGGTGACGGCGCACCGGCACAGCAACGGCGAGAGCGCGCCGCTGACGATGGGATACTACACGCGCGAGGACATCCCGTTCCACTACGCGCTCGCCGACGCGTTCACGATCTGCGACGGCTACCACGCCTCGGTGATCGGACCGACGAACCCGAACCGCTATTACTGGATGAGTGCCTGGATCGATCCCGACGGCAAGGACGGCGGCCCGGCGACCGACAACAGCGGCAAGCGCTACACCTGGGAGACCTACCCGGAACGGCTCGATCGCGCCGGCGTTTCGTGGCGCATCTACCGGCCCGAGATCACTGCGGCGTACCCGGTCGGCCTCGACGTCATCATGAACTTCGCCGCGTTCCAAGACGCGCCGAAGAGCTCGTCGCTCTACGAGAACGCCGCCAAGGGCCGCAGCGTCGATCAATTGCTGAGCGACATCCGCACCGGCAATCTCCCGTCGGTGACGTGGATCGTCCCGCCGTACGACCAGTGCGAGCATCCCGACGAGCTCCCGGCTGCCGGCGCCGCCTACATGCAGTTGATCCTGAACGCGCTGTGGTCGAACCCGTCGCTGTGGGCGAAGACCGCGTTCATCGTCAACTACGACGAAAACGACGGGCTGTTCGACCACGTCGTTCCGCCGACGGCACCGGCCGGCACCGCCGGCGAGTTCATCGGCGGGGCACCGATCGGGCTGGGCTTCCGCGTGCCGTGCTTGGTGATCTCACCGTTCTCGCGCGGCGGCTGGGTGTGCGGCGACACCTTCGACCACACCTCGACCCTGCGCTTTCTCGAAACGCGCTTCGGCGTCGAGGTCCCCCACCTGACCCCGTGGCGGCGCCAGACCTGCGGCGACCTGACGACGGCCTTCGGCTTCGGCCAGCCACCCGATACCAGCATCCCGGCGATGCCCGACACGCTCGGCGAGCTGCGCTTGGTCGAAGCGCGGCTGCGCTCGCTGCCGGCGCCGAAGGCGCCGGGGACGCCAACGATGCCCACGCCGGAGGTCGCGACGTTCCAGCGCCGTCGTCGCGGAGCGACAACGACGTAGCAAGGAGCACGCCGCGGGGCAGCCTAACTTCCTAGGCAATGGCGGCGCAGCAGATCGCGTTACTGGCCGCGGAAACGGCATTTGTCGGCGTCCTCTTGCTGGTCGCGTTTCGCCTGCGCAGCCGGCTCGGCCCCGCGCTGGTCTACATCATCTTCGGCGGCATCTTCCAGACCGCCGCGCTGCTCGCATCGGACGTCTACCTCCAGCTGACGCCGTGGCTGTTGGTCAGTCCCGGCTCGGTGGTGCTGTTCCCGGCGGCGCTGTTTCTCGTACTCTACGTCTACCTGATCTCCGACGCGCTCGAAGCGCGCAAGCTCATCTACGGCCTGGCCGCTGCAAACGTGCTGCTCATGCCGCTCACGTTGTTCGCCGCAGCGCAGCTCCACTCGCCGCTCGCTGTCAACACCTACCACCTCGTCCCCCAGCTCTTCGAGCTGCAGCCGCGCATCGTCGTCGCGAGCGCGATCGTCCTCTACCTCGACACGTTGTTGGTCTGCCTGCTCTACGAATTCGTCAGCCGCTTCACGCGCAACGTCTTCGCCCGCATCTTCGTGGCACTGACCGTCACCCTCTGGTTCGACTCGGGCGCGTTCGTGACCGCATCGTTCGCCGGTGACCCGTCGTTCGGGACGATCCTGGCCTCGCAGCTCATCGGCAAGACGGGCGCGGCGGTGATCTACTCGGCCCTGCTCGCCGGCTACCTGGTCATCTTCGGCGAGTCGGAAGGGGTGCTGGTCGGTGAGCCGCGCGAACTCGGCTCGACCCTGCGCGTGCTGACCTACCGCCACGGCTACGAGGAATTGCAGAAGCTCATCGAGCGCGACGCGCTCACCAACGTCTACAACCGCGGCTACTTCGACGACGCGCTCGAGCGGCACACCGAGATCGCTCGGCACGCCGACCAAGCTTTGAGCATCCTGATGGTCGACGTCGACTCGTTCAAGCGCGTCAACGACGCCTACGGCCACGCCGAAGGCGACCTCGTGCTCCAGCGCATCGCAGGTACGCTGGTCGGGTGCTTACGCTCGTCGGACTGCGTGTGCCGCTACGGCGGCGATGAATTCGCCGTGCTGCTGCCGCAGACCGCCCTCGGCGAAGCGCTGGCCTCGGCGCAGCGTATCGTGCTCGAAGTCCCCCAGGCGTGCCAAACCGGCTGGGCCGGCGCCGGGAATGCAACGATCACGGTGACGGTCGGCGTTGCGACGCTGCCGCGCGACGCGACGACCGCGGCCGATCTGCTCCGCACCGCCGACCGCCGCCTCTACCTCGGCAAGGCCGCCGGCCGCAACCGCGCGATCGGTGACGACTAACAGGCCGCCCGCGGCCTGCGCTATTCGACCGGGCCGCTGTCCGGGATGCGTGCGATGATCGCGTGCGCGACCGCGTTCGGATCATGGCCGGCTGGCAACTGCACCGCGATGCGTGGAAACCGCTCGCCGCGGGTCTCGACCACGAGGCAGTCGCGTGCGCCGCTGGCATCGACGTAGATCACGCCCTGGGGGTTGGCGAACATGCCGACCGTCTTGTAAAAGCCGATATTCGTCCCTTCGAGCTTATACTGGAGTTCGAGGTCCTCGAACCCGCTGACGTACGCATTCGTGATGTGTGCGTACGGGATCGAGAACGAGCCGTGAAACCCCAGCAGAGCATCGACGAGCGAGATCTTGATCTCGAGACGGTCCTCGAGCAGCGTCACATCGGCCACGCTGAGCGGGTTCTGAGCCGTCGCCCGTTTCGCCTCCGGGCCTCTGGCGCACCGCGCTGGAAAAGCGAACTCCGTCGTCGAAAGGCCCGCCCACATGCGGAATATCTACGTGGGTATCGTCTTTCTGCTCGCGCCTCTCGTGCCGACCACGGCATTCGCGGCGACGCCGGCGCCACTCGCCGCTCTCCACGACCTCGCCGGTACCTGGCATTGCACGTACCGCGGCGGCGCGGTCCGCATGGCCTATGAGAACACGTTCGCGTTCGATCTCGACGGCCACGCGTTGCGGCAGACGACGTCGTGGGCGGGCGGTGGCGGGGACGAAGAACTCCTCACGTATGATGCCCAGCATGGGGCCTGGACGGCGGTCGTCCTCGACGATCACGGAAACGCGACGGTGCTCCGTGCCACCGGGAGGAACCCGAACCACATCGCCTACCGCAGCGTCTACCCCGATGCCGGCATTGCGGTGACGTTCGATCGCGTCTCGGCAGGGGAGTACACCCTGCACGCGACGGCGCGCTATGGTGGAAAAACCATCACGTCCGTCGACAGCTGCTCGCGGTGATCCGTACCTGCCGCGCTCATCCTTCGAGCGCGATCAGGTAGTCCATGACTTGGCCCGCGAACGGCGCCCACTGCAAGAGCGGGATTTTCGCCTTCGTGGCGGCGTTGCGCAACTCGAAGATGCCGGCCTCCTGGTGCTGTGATCCGACCTGTTCGGTCTTCTCGCCGAACTCGCCGAGGCTCTCGAGATCGCTCCCGAGGTGTTGCTTGGTGGGGTCGCCTTGATACGAGCTCGCGAATTCTTTGTAGTGCACCGAGCTGAGCTTATCGTAACCCTGTGTCATGAAGAAGAGCCACTCGGCTCGCGTCGGACCGACCGCTTTCTTTTCGCTGCGGTTCTCGTCGGTCCACACTTTGCCGATGACCGGCGCGTCGGGCTCGTCGGCGAGGCCGGCAGCGTCGAGGGCGAGTCCGACGAACGCGCGAGGCGTTTTCTTGAAATAGGTCTGTTCGTTCTGCGGCAGGAGCTTGAAGAGCTTGGCGAAGTCCGTTCGCGCGAGCGCAACGACGTCGGCGATCTGCTTGGGATAGAAGACGGCCTGCTCTCCGCCCCACAGATACGAAATGATGAGCGTGAGGAGTCCGTGCAGCTCGCTGCTCCCGGGCTGGAGGTCCTCGGGGAGTTGGGTCATCGCCTTCGTCGCCACCTCACTCGTGCTCGCCACTTGCTTCACCGTTGCCGAGAAGCTCGCAGGCAGTTCGCGCTCCTGTGGACCCTGCTTCTGGCCCAGCTTGCCGATCTTCCCCAAGGTGATGCCGGTAGTGACCTGGGGGCCCGCGGCGAGCACGTTGTCGATGGCGCGCAGGAGGAACTTCTTGTCGGATTGCGCGCTGGTCGCCATGTCGAGCGAAAGCGGGAGACCCGACGTGTGCGCCCGCGACGCCGCCGCGATCAACTTTGCGCCGAGTACCGTCATGTGCGTCATACTCGCGAAAAGCCGTTTGCGGCCTTCCTCGTTGGCCTCGATCGGAGGGTGGACGATGAACTCCAGTTCGGCCAGCGACTCGGCCGCCTCGTCGGCTTCGACCTTGAAGTCGTCGCCCTGGTACACCATGTCTTTTTTCGCAAGGACGCGTGGGCTCGGGGGCTTCCCCTGTTTCCCCGAGCGGCTCCAGACCTCGATGTTCGTGCGGTCCCACACGTTCCAGCCGGTTTCGAATTCGAAGCCGACGGCGCGTTGAATCGGCTCGATCGCCAGGTCCGCAAACGCGTGTCGCCCCGGCGCCGGCCGTGCAAGCGATGCAGGGCGCGAACCAGCTTCTTCGCGCGTCGGCGACGCCGTCTGCCGCTGCTCCCTCGCGAGCGCCACGCGACCACCCGTCATGTCGCCGTACTTCGCCACCCCGGCTTGCGGTACTGCCGCCCACCCTTGGCCTCCGCATTCCATAGTTGACAAGACCGCAGCGGCTGCGCTAGCATCCGTCAAACGTTCGGCGTCGGTGTGACATGGAGGTCGGTCTCGTGCCTTCCCCTAGGCTTTGTGCTGCTGTCCTGTCGGCAGCATTTCTGGCCTCGATGTATCTCTCCGGCGTCGCGTCTGCACGTCAACCGACGGGCGGTGCTGCGCTGAGCGATCGCATCGATTCGCAAGTGCGAGCGATGCTCGCCTTGCGTCACACCGCGGGCGCGGCGATCGAGATCGTCCAGACGGGCAAGGTCGTGTACGTCGGCGCATTCGGCGTCCGCGACCTCGCACATCGTCTTCCGGTCGACGCAACGAGCGAGTTCGAGATCGGGTCCATCACCAAGCAGGTCACGGCCGCCGCGATTCTCCAGCTTCAACAGGCCGGCAAGTTGAACATCGACGATCCGCTTGCGACCTACATCCCGAATGCGCCGCACGCACGTGAGGTGACGCTCCGCGAGCTTCTCGCGCACACGAGCGGGATGCCGGAATATTTCACCTCGTGCGCCAACGCCTCCAAGCCGATTACCTTCGAGGGGATCATGGCGTTGATTGCGGGGAAGCCGCTCGACTTTGCGCCGGGAAGCCGCTGGCGGTATTCCGATACGGGCTACATCCTGCTCGGACGCGTCATCGAGGTCGTCGCCGGTGAATCATACAACCGATACGTGCGAACGCATGAGTTGGACAAAGCCGACATGACCCAAACATACACCGTCGCCGACGAGCCGCGCCTTCCGGACATGACCATCGGTTATGATTCCAGCAGCGGCGTCGAGCAGCTCGCTCCGATCATGAGCGAGTCCTATGGGTGGGCGGCCGGGAACCTCGTCTCCGACGTCGGCGACCTTCAGAAATGGGACGCGTCGCTCGCGGGAGGGCGAATCGTCAGCGAACAGTCCTACCAGCTCATGCGCGCGAACGCGACGACCTCCGACGGAGCCAACACCGATTACGGCTTCGGCTTTTTCGTCGATACGCTCGAAGGTCAAACCCGCATCGGCCATACCGGCCATTCGTGCGGGTTTGCCGCAGAGGACGAGTACTTCCCGCTGCAAGACACCCGCATCACGGTGCTGACCAATGACGTGAATGGACCTGCGGAGGCGATCGTGACGATCCTCCTCAATGACCTCTTCCCTACCGTTGCAGCGACCGCAAAGCAGCCGGCGCCTGACGAAGACCTCGCCATCACCGCGCGCGTGAAAGCTGCGATCACCCCGCTGCTCGGTGGCCACGTCGTTCGTTCGCAGTTCACGGACGATGAACTCCGAGAGCTGACGGACGAGACGCTGCGCACGCAGTTTTTGATATACGGAGCGCCCACGGCGTTCGTTTTCAAGCAAAAGATCGACCGCCACTTCGGTCCGGTGTACGTCTACTGGGTCGCATTCGGCGACGACGTCGAACGGCTCATTCTGCAGGTGGAACGGGCAACCGACAAGATCAACGCCGTCGAATTCAGCAGCGCGGCGGAATTGGGAGCAAAGCGCTAGCCTCCAGATCGTCGTCGAGGTGACTATTGACTGGCCGAGAACGCGAGGCCGTCGGCGTTGCCGTCGACGCCGGCCAGGATCAGCCTCCGGTGCGCTTCGTGGCGGGCGCCGACGCAATGGCCGCGGTCGAGAAGAAAGCCGGCGACTTGCTCGCTCAGGTGGATGCGTTGCGCGAGCTGTCCGGCAACCTCGCTCGGAACGACGCTTGAGAAAACAGCGAGGTCCAACGAATCGTGCATTCATTGGACCTGCGCATTCACATGGTGGAGCTGCCGGGGAGCCGCCCCCCGGGTCCGAAAAGCCGGACCGCCGCTTTCTCCAGGCTCAGTGCCGATTTTGTCTTA
>Ga0181531_10000271_pt1 | contig 36421 bp, 38 predicted proteins | sample PEATcosm2014_Bin_38_FD_119743 | JGI IMG/M metagenome (GOLD analysis project Ga0181531, IMG submission 119743) | Peatland microbial communities from MTU Mesocosm Facility, Houghton, MI, USA - PEATcosm2014_Bin11_10_metaG | ecosystem: Environmental > Terrestrial > Soil > Wetlands > Peat | place...
AGAAAAGATCCACGTATGGTCGGCAACGGTCACCGATCGGGTCGATCAACGCCTGATCCTGCGCGCGCTCACCTATGTCGAGGGCATGGGCGCGGACAAGCTGCACCTGGTGATCCTGGTCACGGTGGCCTATACCGCGGTGGTGCTGGTCGAAGGCACTGGGTTGTGGCTGCGCAAGCGCTGGGCCGAATGGGTCACGGTGGTCGCGACCACCTCGCTGATTCCGTTCGAGCTCTGGGAGCTCATCCAGCGCCCGCCCGGGCATCGCTGGACCGTGGCCGCGACGCTGGCGGTCAATGTGCTGATTGCCGCCTACCTGGCGCACCTGCTGCGTTCGGGGCGCCGCCGCGAGGTTGCCGACACTAAACCAGCTGCAGATTGAGCGGTTCGGTCTGCGGAAACACTCGTTCGCACTGCTCCTTCGACAGGCCCCAGAGCGAGCGGAACAAGCCCCCCAGCACCGCACGGTAGTCGTTGAGCACCGGGTAATCGCGGTCCTGGAACAGCGTGTTGCGTTCAAGCCGTTGCTGCTCGCCGGCGATTCGGCCGCCATTGATGGCGCCGCCGAGCACCCAGTAGACCGTGCCGTGGCCATGATCGGTACCATGGTCGCCGTTCTCGCGGAAGGTGCGGCCGAATTCAGACAGCACCACCACCACCGTATTGTTCCATTCCGGGCCGAGGGACTGCGAGAACGCCTGCAGCGCAGTGCCGAGGCTCGCAAGATTGGTGGCGAGACTGCCCTGTGCGGCGCCCTCGCCGACGTGGGTGTCCCAACCGCCGACGTCGATGAAACCGAGACGATAGTTGTCGCGCATCAGCCGCCCCATGCGAGTCGCCTCCAGTTCCAGTCCCTTGCTGTTGATCGCATCGCGACCCGAGGCCCGCATTTCGTCTGCCATCTGCTGCGCCACTTCCTGCCGCAGTTCCAGGCCGCTGTCGACCGCCGGTTGCAGGTGATGTCCGCGGTACATATCGCTGAGGATGCGCGATTGACGCTCGTCGAATGGCGGTTTGCCGACACTCTTGAGCGAGAGATTCGGCACCGCGATATCGCCCTGGAAGCACAGCGGCAAGCCCTCGGTGAACGAGATCGGCGCCGCAGCCGCCGACTTTCCGGCCAGCGCACTGGCCAGGCGGCCGAGAAAGCCCGAGCGGTAGTTACGCGCGGCATTGCCGGGTTGGCCGAGTTCGATGCTGTCCTGGGTTTCGAAGTGGCTGCGCGACAGATCGTCGGTGCCGGCGAAGGGGATGAAGATCACCTGTCGCTGTGCATACAGCGCGCCGATCGTGTCCCGCACGGCCGGCGCCAGCGCCCAGTTATCGTCCAGGGCCAAAGCGCCGATCCCGGAGGCCGGATCGGGCCGCGCGATCGCGATCGTCGGCCGCGCCTCGTAGTAGAAGCTGCTCGAATACGGGATCAGCAGATTGGCTGAATCGTAGCCGCCGCGCATGAACACCAGCAGCAGGCGCGGTCCGCCCGCGGGAGCCGCATACAGCTGCCCGGAAAAGCCGACGCTGCCGAGCGCCGCAGCCCCATATCGCAATAGCTCACGTCGATTCACGGCATCATCTCCCGCTTACTCATAGCTGAACTCCGGTGAGGCGAGCAAGAAGGTATTCCACTCCTGCTGCGAGTTGGCGCGATCCAGCGCCGCGCGTGTGGACACCGCGAGGAAGGGCTCGACTGCCTCGAAGTACAGTCGATTCGACAACTGCGGAAATCCCGTCGTCACCGCGGCACTGCCGTCCTCGGGATCGAACAGGCCGGCGTTGCCTGAGCCGATGGCGCGTGCGATCTCGAAGCGACGGCTCATCTGCCCTGGGCTGGCCCAATTGGACTCGGTCAGCGGATAGCCATCGGGCGTGGAGCGGCCGAAAGGTGCCTCGCCCAGGCCGTTGAGCCAGTTGAGCATGGGCCGCGTGTTGGTTATCGGTTTGCCGTCATAGGCGAAGCGCACGGCCGAAGTTACGTAGCGCATCGGGTCCTTGAACTTGCCACCGAGTGCGGCGCTGAATTCGGGCGACAGAAACAGGGTGCGAAGCACCGCGGCAATGTCGCCATCCGTGTGCCTGAAGGTCTGCGCCATCTGCTCGATGAGCCGCGGCGGCGGGTCATCGGCGACAAAGTAGACGGCGATTTTGCGCGCGATGAAAGTTGCGCATGCCGGTTCGCGCACGATCTGCCGGACGGCGTTCTCGACTTCGCTCAGGCCGCTGCCGCTGACTGGGTGCCCCATCAGTTCCTTGGGGCCGAAGTCGTGCCGCGCGGGATTGAATTCGAACGCGCCCTCGCGGCGATAGAGCGGCTGCCATTCCGGCTTGAGATGCGGCGGATCGCCGGTGTTGATGCCGACCCCCGTCAGCACGCGCGCGAGCTGCTCGACGTCGTGCTGCGTGTAGCCGCCATTGACACCGAGAGTGTGCAGTTCCATGAGTTCGCGCGCATAGTTTTCGTTCAGATGTCCGGCGGCGTTCTGGTTGTTGTCCAGGTACTGCAGCATTGCCGGATGCTCGAGCGTCGCCAATACCAGGTCGTAGAAATGTCCGAGCGCGTGCGGCCGGATGGCGCGTTCCTCGTAGTCGCCGATCAGCCAGCGCAGGTTGGCCTTGTACTGCTGCACGCTGAAATGATTGAGCCAGAACCAGATCATCTGCTGCTGCAGTTGCGAGGGAGAGTACAGCGATCGCAGCAGCTCACGCCGGATGGCTTCGTAGGCGAGCTTGTTGCCGCGATCATTGAGACTCTTGCGCTGCTGTTCCTTGTCCATGCCATCGGCCAGGGCGTTGATGTTTTTGTAAGCTGCATTGACATCGGCGAGCCAGCGCAGCGGATCGGCGTGCGTAACCTCCATGCTGGCGATCTGTGCGGCGATCGGTGCCGGCAACTCCTGGCTGCGCGCCGCCAGTTGCACGTCGAGGAAGCGCTCGCGCCCGAGATTGTGATAGAGCGCGACACTGGCGCTGTCGATACCAAAGCCGACGCGGCCCAGCCACAGGGCATCCTCGCGCCGTAGCACCGGCAGCGATGTGGCTGGGGAGGCTGCCGGTGCCCGCATGCCGGAGCTGGTGCAGGCGGGCAGGAGCACGCTCAGCGCCGCGACACAGACGAGCATCTGGCGGGCAATTGACAAGGCATCCTCCGCGTATCGTTACAGGTAACGGCTGCCGACTCGGTACGTTGACAGCAAGGCGTCTGCGGACCGTACCATGGGTTATGTCGTCGACAGACGCGTGGAGTTCACATGCAGCTGATTGTGGCGCTGGCGGTGCTCGCACGGCTATGCTTCACGGCCTCGCATGAGCAACATGGTTCGTCATACCGGCGGTTGCCACTGTGGCCGCGTTCGCTTCGAAGTGTTCGCGCCTGCGGAGCTCGAGGTCGAGGACTGCAATTGCACGATCTGCGCCAAGGCGGGCTACCTGCACCTGGTGGTGCCGCGCGATCGCTTCGCGCTGCTCGCAGGGGCCGATCAGCTGACGAGCTATGAGTTCAATACCGGCACCGCCAAGCACCTGTTCTGCGCTGTCTGTGGCATCAAGTCCTTCTACGTGCCGCGCAGCCGCCCCGACGGCTACAGCGTCAATGCGCGCTGCCTGGATGCCGGCACTTTCAGCGTTATGCGGGTGCGGCCGTTTGACGGTCAGCGCTGGGAACAGCACTTCGCCTCACTGGGCACAGCTGCCGAATGAGCCGCCCGACCGTCTACGGCATGTCCAGCTCGGGCAATTGCTACAAGGTGCGGCTGCTGCTGGAGCAGCTGTCCGCCGCCTACGACTGGATCGAGATCGATACGCGCAGCGGCCGTACCCATTCGGCTGAATTCCTGGCTAAAAACCCCAACGGCCGTGTACCGCTGCTCGAGCTTGCGCCCGGGCGCTACCTGGCCGAGTCGGGGGCCATCCTCTATTGCCTGGCCGATGGCACAGCCTTCTGGCCGCAGGATCGGGTAGAACGCGCCGAGGTGCTGCAATGGATGTTCTTCGAACAGTACAGCCACGAGCCCTATATCGCGGTGGCGCGATTCATCTGCGCCTTCCTGCCTCCCAATCATGCTCGCCGCCAGGAATTGCCGCGCCTGCATGAGCGGGGCGCCGCGGCACTGGCGGTCATGGAGCGACATCTCGCGCAGCACAGATTCTTCGTCGCCAACAGCTACTCGATTGCCGATATCGCGCTCTATGCTTACACCCACGCCGCAGGCGACGGCGGTTTCGATCTGGCGGCCTACCCGGCGATTCGAGAGTGGATAGTCCGCATCGAGGCCCAGCCGCACTTCGTGCGCATGCCTGCAGCGCCGCCGCCATGAGCGCCGAGGCTGACCGCGCCGAACTGATCGAGCTGGAACGCCAGCGCGCCGAGGCGTTGATCCGGCGCGATGCGGCGACGCTCGATGCGCTCTGGCCGGCCGATCTGATGCACATCCACAGCACCGGTACCGTCATGGGCAAGGATGAGTTGATGCGCTACGTGCTCGAGACGCTGCAATTCCTGGAATTGACGCGCAGCGACCTGAAAGTGCAGGTGTACGGCGATGCCGCGCTGATGACGGGTCGGCAGCTAGCGCGCATGCGCCGCCTGGACAAACCCGAACCCGTGAATGCCCAATCCTGGGTAACGCAGTTTTGGGTCCGGCGCCCCGGCGGCTGGGTGCAGAGTCATTTCCATTCCGTGCGCGCCGCCGAGGGCTGACCGCCGGGATCTCAAGCGTCGCCGAGCTTCTCGCGCAGCGAGTGAAATTCGGCCCGCAATTCGGCCAACTGCCGCTCCAGCGCCGACAGTCTCGTATGCACACCGGGGGTGGTCGCCGCGGGCGTCTCTTGGCTGTCCCCCGCCACGGCCGCCGGCGCAGCCGCGGCTTCCAGGGGCTCACCACTGAAGAGGTGCGCATAGCGCGAATCGCGCCTGCCGGGCTCGCGCGCCAGCCGCACCACGCAGGCGCCGGCCTCATGCGCGGCCAGGTGCTCCAGCGCCGCCTCGATTTGCCCCGCCTCGGAGAACTCGGCCATGCGGCTCGCACGCGTGCGCAGTTCGCCCGGGGTCTGCGGTCCCCGCAGCAGCAGCTCGCAGACGATGGCGCGTTCCTGCGGGCTGAACTGCAGCGAACTGAATTCGGTATTGCAGAAGCGCTGCTGATACTTGGGCACGCGGCTGCCAAATCCGGACTTCTCGAGTATGAAGTGCCTGCGCATCAGGCCGTCCACCAGCTCCTGCAGTGCGCGGTCGGTCAGTTCCAGCAACGGGTCGCGATTGCTTTTCTGATTGCAGGCGAGCAGCAGCGCATTCAACGACAGCGGATACTGGTCGGGTGTCGTGATCTGCTTTTCGATCAGGCTGCCGATGACGCGCGCCTCGAGGGCTGTGAGCTGGGGAATCATGCGGCATTATAGACTTCCATGAACAGCGATTCCTTCGACCAGGGCGCACTCGACCCCATCGCGCGCGGCACCCTGGCCTACTACGAACAGTGCGCCGAGGATTTCCGCGCCGGCACCCAGGATCACGATGTCAGCCAGAACATCGCGGCGCTGCTGCGCCATATCAGGGCCAAGCCGCCGTTCACGATTCTCGACTTCGGCTGCGGACCCGGCCGTGACCTGGCGGCATTCCGGGCTCTGGGCCACATTGCGATCGGCCTCGAGGGCGCAACGCCTTTCGTCGCGATGGCGCGTGCTGCCGGCAGCGAAGTCTGGCAGCAGGATTTTCTGAATCCCGATTTGCCTGCGGCGCGATTCGATGGCGTGTTCGCCAATGCCTCGCTGTTTCATGTGCCCTGCGAGGTTCTGCCGCGGGTCTTAGGGCAACTGCACCACACCCTGCGCCCTGATGGGGTGCTGTTCAGCTCCAATCCACGCGGCGAAAACCAGCAGGGCTGGAATCGCGGGCGCTACGGCGCCTATCACGATCTGGCCGCGTGGCGCGGCTACCTGACGGCCGCGAACTTCACTGAACTGGAACATTACTACCGCCCGGCGGGGCTGCCGCGGGAACAGCAGCCCTGGCTGGCCAGCGTCTGGCGCCGCGGACCCCCGCAAGTGTGACGCGAAGCAGGGAACGGTAAATCATTGGGTCCAGAAGGCTTCGATGAGGTCGTGCATGCGCCGCCAGAGCGGACCCGGCCGACCGTTGCCGACCGGCTTGCCGTCGAGTTTGGTAACGGGCAGCACTCCGCGCGTGGCCGCCGTCAGCCAGATTTCCTCCGCCGCGCGCAGCTCCGCCTCGCTGACCGCAACACTGCGGTGCTCGATGCCATTGGCCTCGGCCAGGTCCTCCAGCAGGCTGCGAGTGGTGCCGGGCAGCAGGCGCTGCGAATTCGGCGGTACGCGAATCTGGCCGCCCATGACCACGTACACCGTGGATGCGCTGGCGTCAGTCAGCCAGCCGTCACGCAGCAGGATGGTCTCATTGGCGCCGGCCTCGACGGCTTCCTGCCGCAGCAGCACATTGGCGAGCAGCGCCACCGACTTGATGTCGCAACGCGCCCAGCGCGTGTCCTCGGCCGTGATGCAGGCCACTCCATTCGCCAGGGTTTCGGCGCCGGTGACGGGCAGCGGCGCGCAGAAGGCGAATACCGTGGGCTCCACGTCGGGCAGAGGTGCGTGATTGCGGCCAAATTCGGCGCCGCGCGAGATCTGCAGGTACACGTACAGATCGCCGCTGCCGTTGGCGCGGATCAGCGACTCGATCAGCTGCTGCCATTGCGCCGGCTGGTGCGGATTGCGGATGCGCAGTTCCCGCAGGCTGCGCGTCAATCGCGACAGGTGCGCGGCCAGGCGGCGCGCATGGCCCTGGCGGGCCGCGATCACCTCGTAGACGCCATCACCGAACAGGAAGCCGCGATCCAGCGGCGAAATGCGTGCTTCCAGCAGCGGCAGCAGCCGGCCATTAAGATGGCAGATCGGCAGCGGATCGGCCACGAGGCTACAACGGCGGGCACATCATTTCTGGAACCACAGCAGCACGCTGTCGCTCAGGCGGCTCCAGATTCCGCCCGAGGGAATGTCCACTGTCGGGAACAGCGGCACGGTGGTCACCGGCTTGCCATCGACCGTCACCTGCAGCTCGCCCACCTGCGTAGTGGTGCTCAGCGGTGCGATCAGCGGATGGCGCACGCTGGCATTGGTCTGGATGCTGCCGGCATGGCCGCGCGGAATCACGAGGTTGATGTCCTGCGCCGGTCCGACCGGGTAATACTCCTCGGACGACTTGAAGACGCGCGGCTTAAGTACCACCGTGCCGCGCTGCTTGACGTTGATGGTCTCGTAGAAGGTATAGCCGTAGTTGATCAGCGCCGCGCTGGCATCCTCGCGGCCCTTGATGCTGTGCGAACCGAGCACCACGGCGATGAGGCGCATGTTCTGGCGGTTGGCGGAGGTCACCAGGCAGTAGCCCGCGCTGTCGGTATGGCCGGTCTTCATCCCGTCCACACTGGCATCACGCTCCAGCAGCCCATTGCGGTTCTGCTGCTTGATGTTGTTCCAGATGAATTCCTTGATCGAGAACCAGGCGTAGTACTCCGGGTACTCGCGCACCAGCGCCGCGCCCAGTTTGGAAAGGTCGCGCGCGGTGGTGTAGTGCGTCGCCGAGGGCAGGCCGCTGCTGTCATCAAAGTGCGTGCTGGTCATTCCAAGATGCTGCGCGTAGCCGTTCATGAGCTGCACGAAGGCCGCTTCGGTGCCGCCGACGCGTTCGGCCAGCGCAATGGTCGCATCGTTGCCCGATTGCACGATCATGCCCTTGATCAGGATTTCCGCGGGCACCTGGCTGCCCACCTGGACGAAGGTGCGCGAGCCTTCGGCGCGCCATGCGTGCTCGCTGATCGTCACCATATCGTCGAGTTTGAGCGTGCCGGCCTTCAGGGCGTGGAATACCGCGTAGCAGGTCATGAGCTTGGTGAGGCTGGCGGGCTCGAGGCGCTTATCGGCATCGCGCTCGGCGAGCACCTTGCCGCTCATGTAGTCGATCAGTATGTAGGCGGTCGCATCCACATCGGGCGCCGCCGGGATCCCATCCGGGCCCAGCGCCGGTGCCGGCGCGGCCGCGGCGGGTGCTGCGGCCGCCGGCGCGGCCGCCGCGGCCTTGTGCTTGTGAGGGGCCGCCATTGAGATCGCCTGGCCATTGAATACGGCCAACGACATCAAACCCAGGGCAAACAACAACGCGCGCGATTTCATGCCGATCCGGATCTCCACTGAGTTGAACGTTTAGTGTAGCGGCAGTGTTCAGTCTTGTGCGAGCCGTGCGCCCGGATAGCCCAGGGCCGCCAGCCGCGCGATCAACGCATCGAACTGCTGCACGCTTGCAATGGGGCCGATGCGCACGCGCTGCAGCGGTTGATCGGCCGCGGGCGCCAGTGTGAACACATGCTCCAGTCCCGCATCGCGCAGCTTGCGCACCGCGCGCTGCGCGTTGTCCGCCTGCGAGAAGGCGCCGACCTGAATGTAAAAGTGGCCCGCGCCCACTGCTGCAGGCGGCGGCATGGTGGGCAGCGCGGATGCGCCGGTCGCTGCGCCGGCGGCACTGCCCGGCGCGCCTGCCGTGCCGCTGTCGGGTGCGTACGCGGCCGCCGGCTCGGCGGGTGTGATGACGGGCGGGACGCTGCTGACACCGACACTGGCGGCCGAAGCGGCCTGGGTCGTGACCGGCAGCGCCGGGCCGGGCGCCGGACTGGCCGGTGACAGCACTTCCACATCCACGAACGCGGTGCCATTGCGAATCATGTCGAGCTTGGCGGCTGCCGTGTACGACAGATCGATGATGCGGTTGGCGACGAACGGTCCCCGATCGTTGATGCGCACGACCACGCTGCGGCCGTTCGAAAGATTGGTCACGCGCGCATAGCAGGGAATCGGGAGGGTCTTGTGCGCCGCTGTCATGGCGAACATGTCGTAACGTTCGCCCGTGGCCGTTTTCAAGCCGTGAAAGTCCGGACCATACCAGGAGGCCACGCCTCGCTCCCGATAGCCCGCGGCGCTGGCCAGCACGATGTAGCGATGCCCAGCCACCTCGTAGAAGGGCGGATTGCCCGATGCGCTGCGCGGCTCCGCGCGCGGCACCGGCTCGGGCACGCCCATGAGGTTGGCCGGAGGCGTCGGGATCGCCGTGGGCGCGGGGGCGGGCGATGGACGGCGCGGCGCGGCGCAAGCCGCCAGCAGCAGCATCGCGATGCACGGCAGCCTCAGCGCCCAGCTCCGCCAGGCGGCGCCGCACTGTCTCAAAGCGCCGCCTGCTGCGTGACCTGCTGCTTGATGGCCTGGGCAAGATCATGCACGGCCATCGCGTACAGCGGACTCGTGTTATAGCGCGTGATGACGTAGAAGTTCTGGAAGCCGACGCGATAGCTCATGGCATCCTGCTGCGCCGCTTCGAGGAGCAGCGCGGGCGTGGAGTCGGGCAGCGGCGAGTCGATTATCAGTCCGCGTGCGCGCAGGCCGCCGAGCGTGTCGTTCAGAGCCAGGTGTTCGGGTGCGGGCAGGCTGCTGCTGCTGCCCACGAGCTGGGCTTCCGCCAGCACCGGCGCGCCGTATTGCCAGCCGTACTGATGCAGATAATTGGCCTCGCTGGCGAAGATATCGGCCCAGTCGTTCCACAGATCGCGTCGCGGTGCATGCCCGGCGCTGACGGCGTAGCGGCGATAGCTCGAAGGCATGAACTGCAGCGCTCCCATGGCACCGGCATAGGAGCCGCGGATGCTCAGCGGATCCAGATGCTCCTCGTGCGTGAGCAGCAGATACTCGACAAACTCCTTGCGGAAGTAGTTGGCGCGCGCCGGATAGTCGAAGGTCAGCGTGGCGAGCGCGTCCACCACGCGGTAGCGTCCAGTGGTCCGTCCATACTGAGTCTCCACGCCCAGGACCGCGACCAGGTATTCCGGCGCCACCTGGTATTCGATCGCTACGCGGTCGAGCAGTTCCTTGTGCTCGTGCCAGAGCTGCGCGCCGCCATCGATCCGCAGCGGAGTGAGCATGCGGGCGCGGTATTCCCACCACTGCAAGGTCTTTTCCGCCGGCCGATCCATCGACTCGATAATCTTCGGTTGTGATTCGGCAGCCGCGAGCACGGTGGTCATCTGCGCGCGGTTCAGCCCCTGCGCGACCAGCTGATCCAGGAACGCCTGGATTTCCGGACGCGACAGATCGAAGCGGCCGTGCTCGATGATTGGCGGTGCTGGCGGTGCTGGCGGTGCTGGCGGTGCTGGCGGTGCGGGCGGTGCGGGCGGTGCGGGCGCCGCGGCCGCGGGCGGCGATGGTGCTGGCGATGGCGCCGGCTCGGCGCCTGGCTGCGCCGAAGCGACCAGGGTGCTCGCGAGCGCGATCAGCGGCCAGGACTGCGCGAATCTCATGAGCCGACCAGCTTGCGATGCGAATAGAGGCCCATGAGAATCCCGAAACCCGCGAGCAGCGTGACCACCGAAGTGCCGCCGTAGCTCACCAGCGGCAGCGGCACGCCGACCACGGGCAGCAATCCGCTGACCATGCCGGCGTTGATGAACACATAGACGAAGAAGGTGAGTGCGATGCACAGCGCCAGCAGGCGCGAGAAAGTGTCATTGGTCTGCGTCGCCATCCAGACCGCGCGTGCGACGATGAACAGGTACAGCGCCAGCAGTCCGATCAGTCCGATGAGTCCGAATTCCTCTCCGACCACGGCGAAGATGAAGTCGGTGGAGCGCTCGGGCAGGAATTCCAGCTGCGCCTGGCTGCCATTCATCCAGCCTTTGCCGAACACGCCGCCGGACCCCAGCGCGATCTGACTCTGGATGATGTGATAGCCCGCCCCGAGCGGATCGGTCTGCGGGTCGAGAAACGTCATCACGCGGGCGCGCTGGTAATCATGCAGGAAGTGCCAGCCGAGCACGGCCGCTCCGGCGCCTGCCAGTGCCAGCGCGATCACGATGCGCAATGAGAGCCCGGCCATGAGCACCAGCAGTGCGCCGCTCGCGACGATGAGAGCCGCGGTGCCCAGATCGGGCTGCATCGCGACCAGGCCGGCCGGCAGAAAGATGATCACCGCCAGTACGCCGAGCGTGCCCCAGTCGGGCGGCAGCGGCCGATCGTGCAGGTACCAGGCGGCCAGCATGGGGACGCCGAGCTTCATGATTTCGGAGGGCTGGAACTTGAACAGCCCGAGATTGAGCCAACGCTGGGCGCCCTTGCCGATGACGCCGGTGACTTCGACCACCACCAGCAGCACGATGCCCAGCAGGTAGAGCCACGGCGCTATGCGGCGCAGGAAATTCGGACTGGCGTGCGTCAGGGCCAGCATGGCCGCGGTGCCGAGCGCCAGTCGCATCACGGTGCGGATCACCGTGTCGATGCTCTGGCCCGAGGCGCTGTAGAGAATGGCCAGGCCATAGAGCGCCAGCAGCGCCAGTCCGATCAGCAGCGGACCGTCGAGGTTCAGCACCGACAGCAGTCTCGCGGAGGAGAACAGGGTGCGGCGTGTACGGGCGTAACCGGTGTCTTCCATGGCCGCTCAGTCCGCCGCTTCCGATTCGGGAATGGCCGTCTCGCTCGAGTTGGTGGCCTGGCGCAGCAGGTACGCGTCCATGACCTTGCGCGCGATCGGCGCTGCGGCGCTGGCGCCGAAGCCGCCGTTCTCGACCAGCACCGCCACCGCAATGCGCGGGTCCTCCGCCGGCGCGAAGGCGATGAACCAGGCGTGATCCTTGAGCCGCTCGGCCACCTTCTGGGTCAGGTGCTCGCTGCGCGAGACCGTGAAGACCTGCGCCGTGCCGGTCTTGCCCGCGATGGCATAGGTGGCGCCCTTGCTGATCGCAGCGGCGGTGCCGTAGGTGGCCGCGCCGATCATGCCGTTGATGGCGATATCCCAGTCGCTGGCGCTCACCCCTTCGATCGACGGGTTGGCGATGGGCGCGATGCTGCTGGTGTGACCGTTGCCGTCGCGAACGCCGGTCACGAGTCGCGGCCGGAAGCTCTTGCCGCGTTCGGCGATGACCGATGCCACGTGCGCCAGCTGCAGCGGTGTCACGAGCAGGTAGCCCTGGCCGACGCCGAAGTTGACGGTCTCACCCGGGAACCAGATCTGGTCTGCCGGCTTTTTGAAGTACTTTTTCTTCCATTCCGGAGAAGGCAGCAGTCCCGGCTTCTCGCCGCTGATGTCGATGCCGGTGAGCTCCCCGTAGCCGAAGGGCGCCATGAAGGCCGCGATGCGCTCGGCGCCCACGGTCGAGGCGAGGCCATAGAAGTACACGTCGCAGGATTTGGCGATGGCGTGCGTGAGATCGAGCCAGCCGTGCCGCCCGGTCTTGCCTTCACGAAACAGCAGGCTGCTGCCGGGCAGATGAAACACGCCCGCGCAGAACTCGAGTTTATTGGGGTCCACCAGATGATTGGTGAGCGCCGCCAGCGCGATCACCGGCTTGATGGTCGAGCCCGACGGATAGGTGCCGCGCAGCGCGCGATTGAGCAGCGGCTTGTCGTCGTTGTCGGACAGGGCGGCGTATTCACTGCGCGAGATGCCGCGCGCGAACTTGGCCGGATCGAACCCCGGCGTGCTCGCCAGCGCCAGTACATCGCCGTTGCGCGGGTCGATGGCCACGACCGCGCCGCGACGATCGCCCAGGCCGTCCTCGGCGGCCTGCTGGGCGGCCAGATCCAGCGACAGCACCAGGTCTTCACCGGCCGTGGGCGGCTGGGAATGCAGGATGGGAGCGTAGGCGCCCTGGCGCTGCACCGATCGCCCCTGGGCGTTCACGAGAATCTGCCGGAAGCCGTTGTGCCCGTGCAGCTGCGGCTCGAAGGCACTCTCCACGCCCAGTTTTCCGATCAGCGTCGTGCCGGCATAGGTTGCCCGATCGATGCGCTCGAGATCCTGCTCGCTGATGGCACTGACATAGCCGAGTGCGTGCACGCCCAGCTCGCCGTAGGGATAGTGACGTGTCTGCCGGGTCGCAAGATCGACGCCCGGAAACTCGAAGCGATGCACCGCGAAGCGGCCGATTTCATCGTCGGTCAGGCGCAGGCGCACCGGCACGCTGTCGAAGCTGCGGCGCGAAAAGATCACGCGGCGCGTGTCCTCGATTTCATCGGGATCGATCAGGCGCAGCTCGGCGAGTCGTTTGAGTGTGTCGTTGAGATTGGGAACCTGCTCGCGGATCAGCTCGAGCTGATAGGCGGGCTCATTGTTGGCGAGCACGTTGCCGTTGCGGTCGAGGATCACGCCGCGACTGGCGGGAATCGGATCCAGCCGAACGCGATTGCCCTGCGATAGCTCCAGGTAGTAATCGTGGCGGACCACCTGCAGGTAACTTAAGCGAGCCAGCAGCGCCAGCACCAGCAGGCCGATGACCAGCATGGCGCCGAGCGTGCGCTGCGAAAAGATGCGCTGCTCGTTCCATTGATCCTTGATGCGGACGCTTGAGACCACGGCTGGCTCAGCGCGTCGAATGGAATCGGCCGAGCACGCCGACTACCAGCGGCCAGATCAGGCCGCCGGTGAACGTGTGTACCCAGCGCGTCGGGGTGGACAGGGGATGGCCACTCCAGCCATCGAGAACCCAGAGCAGGAACTCGTAAACCATGAGTGCCGCAAACACGAACAGCGACTGCTCGAACAGCGGTTTGGCGCGGATCAGCAGATTCAGGCGGATGGCAAGATAGGTGGCAAAAGCCATCGCCAGCGCGTGCTCCCCGAGCAGCGGTCCCTGCAGCACATCGAGCGCCAGGCCACCCAGGAAGCCCAGGAAGATGCCGCCGCCGCGCGGGATCATGATGGACCAGTAGAGCACCGTGATGACCAGAAAGTTCGGCCGCGCGATCGCGAACCAGGTCGGCAACGGCAGTACTGTCAGCACCAGCGCGATGACGGCCGTCAGGTAGATGGTCAGCCCGGGATGACGATCGCTCATTCGTCGCTATCCGGAATCTTTGGCGGCGGCTTGACCGGTGGCTGCGGCACCGGAGCGATGGGCGGATTCGGTGCCGGCGCATCCGGGTGTGACGCTTCGAATTCGAGCAGGATCACTTCCCGATCGCGTTCGATGCTGGCCAGCGGCTGCGCGCGCACCTGCGCCAGCAGCTGATTGCTTTCGCGCCTGACGCCGCTGATGCGCGCCACGGGCAGCCCGGCCGGAAACACTCCGCCCAGACCCGAGCTGACCAGCAGGTCACCGCTTTTGACGTCAGAATTCACGGCCAGATAGGGCAGCAGCAACTCGCCGGAATTGCCCGAGCCGACCGCGATCGAGCGCAGGCTGTTGCGGGTGATTTCCACCGGGATCGCGTGCTCCGGATCGGTCACCAGGATGATCTCGGCACTCCAGGGCCCCAGGCGCGAGACCTGGCCCAGTATGCCGTTGCCGTCGACCACGGCCTGATTGAGGCTCACCCCGTCGCGCGCGCCCTTGTTGACGACGATGCGCTGGCGCAGCTGGTCGGTCTCCATGCTGATGATCTCCGCCAGGATCGAGTTCTTGATCAGGGACGGCAGCATCGAGGCTTTCAGTCCGCGCAGTTCGGCGTTCTCCTGCTCCAATGCCGCTGCGTGCATGACCTGCAATTGCAGCTCGCGCTCGTGGGTCCGAAGCTGCTCGATTTCGGCGCGCAGTTGCTCGCGTCCACGGAAGTTCTCGGTAAGCGACCGCCAGCCCGCACTCGGGGAATTGACGACTACCTGGACCGGGTAGGCTCCGGCTTCGAGGAAGTAGCGCAGGCGCTGCTCCCAGTGGCCGTGCGAGTCGTAGTACATGAGTACGACCGCAAGAATCGCGTAGACCGTAAAACGCAGCCCCGGCGAAGGGCCGCGCCCGTACAGGGGCCGATCCACCTCGGTGCCAAAGACCGCCATGGTGCGAGCCTAGGGACCCGTGGCAGCGCGGCGCATGCGCCGGTCACTCCAGACCGAAATGTCCTGGCCCCATCTGATCCATCAGCTCGAGAATACGCCCGCCGCCGCGCGCGACACAGGTCAGCGGATCATCCGCTACCACCACGGGCAGGCCGGTCTCTTCCATGAGCAGCTTGTCGACATCGCGCAGCAGTGCGCCGCCCCCCGTGAGCACGATCCCGCGCTCGGCCACGTCCGCGCCCAACTCCGGAGGCGTCTGCTCGAGCGCCTGTTTGACCGCGCTGACGATGCCCTGCAGAGGTTCCTGCAGTGCTTCGAGGATTTCGTTGCTGTTGAGCGTAAAGCTGCGCGGCACACCCTCGGAGAGGTTCCGGCCCTTGACCGACAGCTCCCGCACCTGCGTGCCGGGGTAGGCCGATCCGATCTCGATCTTGATGCGCTCGGCCGTGGCCTCGCCGATCAGGATGCCGTAGTTGCGGCGCACGTAGTTCATGATCGCATCGTCGAAGCGGTCGCCGCCGATACGGGCGGAATTCGCATAGACGATGCCGTTGAGCGAGAGCACCGCCACTTCGCTGGTGCCGCCGCCGATGTCCAGGACCATCGAGCCGCGAGCCTCCTGCACCGGCAATCCGGCCCCAACGGCGGCGGCCATCGGTTCGCTGACGATCGCGACATTGCGGGCGCCGGCACCCTCGGCCGATTCGCGGATGGCGCGTCGCTCGACCTGGGTGGAGCCGAAAGGGACGCAGACCAGTACCCGGGGCGAGGGCTTGAGAAATCGATTGCCGTGTACTTTGTTGATGAAGTACTGCAGCATCTTCTCGGTATAGGTGAAGTCGGCGATGACGCCATCTTTCATGGGCCGTACGGCGGTGATATGACCCGGCGTGCGGCCGAGCATCCCCTTGGCTTCGGCGCCGACCGCGACGATGATTTTGCCGCCGCGCGAGGGTTCATCCTGGACCGCCACTACCGAGGGCTCATTGAGTACGATGCCCTTGTCGCGGACGTAGATCAGGGTATTGGCGGTGCCAAGGTCGATCGACAGATCGCTGGAGAAATAGCCGCGCAGGCGCTTGAACATGAGAGCGGCAGACCTTTCGAGTGGGCTTACGTGAAGCGGGCGCTAATCTAGCAACCGACAGGACAATGCACAAGGCGAGGTGTATGATTTCGCGCCGTTTTTTCTGCAGAACTTGATCGCTATCACATGAGCCTCAACCGCCAAGACATCGACAAGATCGCCCTGCTGGCGCGACTGGCGCTCACCGAGAGCGAGGTCCCTGCCTACGTCGAGAATTTGTCGCGCATCATGGCGCTGGTGGGCGAACTCGAGCGAGCCGATACCAGCCAGGTCGAGCCCATGGCCCACCCGCTGCCCGGACAGCGCCAGCGGCTGCGGGCCGATGAGGTCACGGCCGGCGATCAGCACGAGCTTTTCCAGCGCAATGCGCCGCAGGTGGAAGCCGGCCTTTACCTGGTGCCGCGGGTCATCGAATGACGGCGTTGCACGAGCTTACCGTGGCGGAGCTTTCGAAAGCGTTGCGTACGCGCACAGTTTCGAGTGTCGAGCTCGTTCGCGCCTTGCTTGCGCGCATCGAGCAGCACCAGCAGGGGCTGAACGCCTTCATCACCGTGCTGCGCGAGGAGGCACTTGCCGAAGCGGCGCGCGCCGACGCACGACTCGCGGCCGGCGATGAAGGTGCGGTGATCGGCGTGCCGATCGCCCATAAGGATATCTTCTGCACACGCGGACAGAAGACCACCTGCGGCTCGCGCATGCTGGCGAATTTCGTCTCACCCTACGATGCCACGGTGGTGGAACGCCTGCGTGCCGCCGGCGTCGTGACGTTGGGCAAGACCAACATGGACGAGTTCGCCATGGGCTCGTCCAACGAAACCAGCTACTTCGGACCGGTGCGCAATCCCTGGGATCCGGCACGCGTGCCGGGCGGCTCATCGGGCGGATCGGCCGCTGCCGTGGCGGCGCGCCTGGCGCCGGCTGCTACCGCGACCGATACCGGCGGCTCGATCCGTCAGCCAGCCGCACTGTGCGGCGTCACCGGGCTCAAGCCCACCTACGGCCGGGTGTCGCGGTTCGGCATGATCGCCTTTGCCTCGAGCCTCGATCAGGGTGGACTGATCACGCGCAGCGCCGAGGATTCGGCGCTGCTATTAGGGATGATGGCAGGCTTCGATGAGCGCGATTCCACCAGCGTCCAGCTTACCGTGCCCGACTACTGCGCCACGCTCGAGCAGCCGCTCAAGGGATTGAAGATCGGGTTGCTGAAGGAATTCTTCGACGAGGGACTCGATTCCGAAAGCGCCCAGCGCATCCGCGATGGCCTGGAGGTATTGCGCGAACAGGGCGCCACGCTCAAAGAGGTCAGCCTGCCCAATCTGCCGCTGTCGGTTCCGACCTACTACGTGGTGGCACCGGCTGAATGTTCCTCCAATCTCGCGCGATTCGACGGCGTGCGCTACGGCTATCGCTGCGAGAATCCGCGCGATCTGCTGGACCTGTATCAGCGCTCGCGCGGTGAGGGTTTCGGCGCCGAGGTCAAGCGCCGCATCATGACCGGCACCTATGTGCTGTCGGCGGGCTACTACGATGCCTATTACCTCAAGGCGCAGCGCGTGCGCGCGCTGATCAGCGCCGATTTCGAGCGCGCCTTTCACGAAATCGATGTACTGATCGGCCCGACCACGCCAACGCCGGCCTTCGAGATCGGTGCCAAGACGGCCGATCCTGTGACGATGTACCTGAACGACATTTATACGATCGGTGCCAATCTGGCCGGTTTGCCTGCCATCTCGGTTCCCTGTGGCCTGGTGCGCGGCTTGCCGGTCGGTCTGCAGATCATCGGTCCTCACTTCTCGGAATCCAGACTCTTCAACGTGGCACATCGCTACCAGTTGGAAACCGACTGGCACCGACGCGCGCCGCCGGGGTTTGCCTGATGGAGTGGGAAACCGTCATCGGACTGGAGATTCACGCGCAGCTTGCCACGCGCTCGAAGATTTTTTCGGGTTCGGCAACAGCCTATGGTGCCCCACCGAATGCGCAAACCGATCTGATCGACCTGGCCTATCCCGGTGTGCTGCCGGTGCTCAATGGTGAAGCGGTGCGCATGGCCGTGAAATTCGGTCTGGCGATCAACGCGCGCGTCATGCGGCGCTCGATCTTTGCGCGCAAGAATTACTTCTACCCGGATCTGCCCAAGGGCTACCAGATCAGCCAGTTCGAGCTGCCGATCGTCTGCGGCGGCGCCGTGGACATCGTGCTGGAAGATGGCAGCTCCAAGCGGATCGGGGTCACACGGGCGCACCTGGAAGAGGACGCGGGCAAATCGCTGCACGAGGGGCTCGCGGGGCTGACCGGCGTGGATCTGAATCGCGCCGGCACGCCGCTCATCGAGATCGTCTCCGAGCCGCACCTGCGCTCTGCCCGCGAGGCGGTCGCCTATCTCAAGAAAGTGCATACCCTGGTACGTTATCTCGCCATCTGCGACGGCAACATGCAGGAGGGCTCGTTCCGCTGCGATGCCAATGTGTCGGTGCGCGTGAAGCGCACGGAGAAGTTCGGCACCCGGGCCGAGATCAAGAACCTCAACTCCTTCCGCTTCGTCGAAAAGGCAATCAACTTCGAGGTCGCGCGCCAGATCGAAGTGCTGGAAGGCGGCGGCAAGGTGGTGCAGGAGACTCGGCTGTACGATTCGGATCGCGGCGAAACCCGCTCGATGCGTTCGAAGGAAGAAGCCAACGACTACCGCTACTTTCCCGATCCCGATCTGCTGCCGCTGGAAATCGACCAGGTCTACATCGACACGGTGGCGGGCACGCTGCCGGAGCTGCCGGATCAAAAAGCGCAGCGCTTCATCCAGGACTATGGCCTGTCCGCCTACGATGCCGGTGTGCTCACCGCCAGTGCCGAGTTCGCCGACTATTACGAGCTGGTGGTGCAGGAGCTTACCAGGCCGCCGCTGGTGATCCCGGCTGCCCCCAAGCTTGCCGCCAACACGGTGACCGGCGAACTGTCGGGGCTGTTGAACCGCGACGGAGTCGAAATCGGCGAGAGTCGCGTCAACGCGCTCGACCTCGCGGGGCTGCTCAAGCGTGTCGCGGACAACACGATTTCCGGCAAGATCGCCAAGGATGTGCTTGAAGTCATGTGGAACGAGGGCGCGCAGGCCGACGCCATCATCGAGGCGCGCGGGCTGCGCCAGATCACCGACGAATCGGCCATCGAGCGTGCCATCGATGCGGTGATGGCCGCCAACCCCGGCCAGCTGGCCGACTATCGGGGCGGCAAGGAAAAGCTGTTCGGATTCTTCGTCGGGCAGGTCATGAAGGCGACCGCGGGCAAGGCCAATCCGGCCCGACTGAATGAGCTGCTGAAGAAGAAACTCGGTGGCTGAGCGGTTGGCGGCAGCGCCCGGGGAGTTGCGCCGGTTCCTGATCGAGAAGCTGCCGGTACGCGGCTTCTGGATCCACCTTGATGAGGCCTGGCGCAATCTTCGAAGCCACCAGCACTATCCCGCGAGCGTCGAAGCGTTGCTCGGTGAGGCGGTCGCCGCCTCGGCACTGCTGGCGGCGACGCTCAAATTCCGCGGCACGCTGACCTTGCAGCTGGCCGGCGATGGCCTGGTTTCGCTGCTGGTAGCCCAGTGCACGCACGATTTTTCGATCCGCGCCGTGGCGCACGCGCCCGAATCGATCACCGGTGAGCCGGACTTTCGCGACCTGGTCGGCAATGGCCGCCTGAGCGTTACGATCGAAGCCGACGAGCGCTCGGCACGCTACCAGGGCATCGTCGCGCTCGAGGGCAGCACTCTGGCCGGATGCCTGGAGCGTTACTTTGCGGCCTCCGAGCAGATCCCGACTTCCATCGCGCTGTCGGCCGATGGCCAGCTGGCCGGGGGCGTGCTGCTGCAGCACCTGCCGCCCTCGAGCCTGCCTGGCGCGCCGGCGACACCGATCAGTGACGAGGACTGGCAGCTGCTGAAGTCGCGAGTCGCATCACTGGACGGGCCGTTGCTGCGGCTGGGCACGCCCGCTGATGTGCTGCACCGGGTGTGCGGCGAGTTTGATTGCCGCCTGTTCGACAGTTCACCGGTCAGATTCGTCTGCCGGTGCGATGCCACACGCGTGCAGAACGTGCTGCGTTCGCTGGGGCTTGAGGAACTTCGCAGCATCCTGGCAGAGCAGGGCGCCGTAACGGTGACCTGCGAGTTCTGCGGCCGGCCTTATTCGTTCGATCCCATCGATGTCGAGCGCCTGTTCGCCGCCGGCGCGAGCCCCGACACGCCGCAGTCGCTCAATTAATCAGGCCTTGAGCGAGAACGGCGTGAAGTTGGTGTCGCGGTCGAAGTAGTCTTCCTGCTCGGCGCGCTTCAGGAAACCGACCACGCGGTAGGTGACCGGGGTCATGATGATCTCCCAGCCGCTCTTGAATACGTACTGCGTCAGCGTCACCGCCTCGAGCTGGGCGTTATCCCAGAGGCCGTAGAAGGCCAGCGTGTAGAACAGCACCGAGTCGACCAGCTCGCCACAGAGCGTTGAGCCGACGGTTCGCGTCCAGAGCCAGCGGCCGCCGGTCCAGACTTTCATCTTGGCCATGACGTAACTATTGACGAACGAGCCGCACCAGAAGGCGATGATCGAAGCGCCGGCGATGCGCGGCGTGGCGCCGAAAATGCGGGCCACCGCGCGCTGCTCCTCGGCTCCATCGGCCGTGGGCGGCAGTGCCACGATGACGCTGGCCATGATGGAGGCAAATCCGAGGGCCACGAATCCGGCCCAGACGACGCGCCGGTCACGCGCGTAGCCATAGACTTCGGTCAGGACGTCGCCGAACAGATAGGACAGCGGAAAAAACAGCACCCCCGCGAGGAAGGTCACTTCGCCGAACAGCGGCAGGTGCACGGTGGATTTCTTGGCTGCGCCGATCAGATTGGCACACAGCACGATGCATACGTAAGCCGCCATGAAAAAATCGTAATAGCGGTACTGGCGCGCGCCGCGCGTATCGATCGACATGCGCCAGATCCTACCCGACGCCGTCTATCTATACTTCACTTAATAGCTGTTGCTGGATCAGGTCCTGAATGCAGCGCGTGTGCTCGGCCGTCAGATCGATGAACTCAAGTCCATAGTGAGCCTGCGGCTTGGCATCGGGTACGCGCTCCGCGCCGTGGTCGGCGCTGCGCACTTTGCGCACCACCGCCTTGAGCCGCAGTTCGGGCTGCTGATCCTCGACCGCGGGGATCAGCAGTTCGATGGCATCGGAGGTCGCGGCAAGGCCGGCCGAACAGGTCAGGCCCGCGCCCGTCAGGCTCAGATCGAGCAGCGAGGCCGGCTGCGTGCCGTCGCCTTCGGCAGCGCAGTTGATGAGCGACACGGACCGCGCCATGGGCACGCGACTCGCCCGTCGCACCACCACGGCTTCCACGCTCTGCGGGTAGCGCAGGTGCAGATGCGGAAAGGGCAGCTGCGCGGCTTTCAGTACATCCGTCTGGAATGCAAAGGCGCTGCGCCCCGCGAAAGCGCGGCACACGAACTGATCGCCATCGACGATCGAGAATGCATTGCTCGAGGAGGGGATCTTGGGCGTGGTGACGAGCACCGCGCGGGGGGAGAGGAAGCCGATCAGCTGGCTGTACAGCCGCGAAGTGGACATGCGCGTGAGCTGCAGCTGCATCGGCTGGCCCATCTTCAGATTCATATCCGCCAGGGAGCTCATGACCTGCCCGGAGTGCGTTTGTGAGGCGGTTCGCAGCGTGTGTCCATGGACCCGGCAAATTTTACCGACTGGTCCCGTCAGCACTTTGTCGCAGTGCGCAGAATTGCGATCAGGACTGCCCCAATGCGTGACCCAGTGCTTGCCTAATGCGGCTCGATGGAGCTCAGGTACCCCGGTCCGCCCAGGTTTTCCATCTGCTTGAGAGTCCAGTCCCGCTGCGCCAGGACGTAGTGTGAGGGCGCATCGACGCGCAGCAGCCGGGGGTTGGGCAGCACCACGGCCAGCAGTGCGGCCTCGCTGCTGCCGAGGCGCGAGGCATCTTTGTGAAAAAATGTACGCGCGGCGGCCTGCACTCCGTAGATTCCGCGGCCGAACTCGGCAATGTTGAGGTAGACCTCGAGAATCCGCTCCTTCGGCCACAGACTTTCGATCAGAACCGTGAACAGCGCCTCGAGACCCTTGCGCACGAAGCTGTGACCGGGCCACAGGAACAGATTCTTGACCACCTGTTGACTGATGGTGCTGGCGCCGCGCAGCTTTTTGCCGCTGTGCTCGTGGGCGCGCACCGCTTCGCGGATCGAGCGGAAGTCGAAGCCGGCGTGAAACGGGAATTGCTGGTCCTCGGCGGCGATCACGGCGATGGCAGCCTGCGGCGAGATATCCTCCAGCGGCACCCACTCGTAGCGCGTGCGGTAGTCATGCTCGCCGTTTGCTGCCGCATCGGCACGTGCCTCGAGCATGAATGCGGTGGTCGGCGGCGGCCAGAAGCGCAGTGCCAGCACGCTTAAGGCCGCGAGCGCCAGCAACCCCAGCGTCACGGACAACAGCGCCCGCGTGAACCGCCAGAGTCGCCCGCGCCGCGGACGCGCCATCGAGACTTCGCGAGCCTACTTGGCGCTGTCGAGACGCCGGGCGGACTTGATCAGCACGTCCTGCGTCGGCACGTCACTGTGACCCTTGCGCTTGCCCGTAGGCACCTTGGCTATCTTGTCGATGACGTCCATGCCCTCGGTCACATGCCCGAACACGGCATAGCCGTATTGCCCCGGCCGTTGATCCAGAAAATCGTTGTCCGACAGATTGACGAAGAATTGGGAGGTGGCGCTGTGGATCTCATCGGTACGCGCCATCGAGAGCGTGCCGCGCTGATTGCGCACACCGTTGCCGGCCTCGTTACGCACCGGAGGATGGGTTTTCTTTTGCGACAGATCGCTGGTGAGCCCACCGCCCTGGATGACGAAACCCGGGACGATGCGATGAAAGATGGTGCCGTCGAAAAAACCCTCATCCACGTAACGCAGAAAATTCGCCACGGTTTGCGGCGCGTCCTCTTCATAGAGCTCGACCGTGAAGTCGCCGTGAGAGGTCTCGAATCGAATCATGGATGCACTCCTAACCACCGTCCCTCGGTGACGCGATCGCGGCCGGCGAGGTCGCGATGGCAGCGTACGCGAGCATAGCCTGCCGCCACAAGCGCGGCTGCGACCGCATCGGCCTGATCCGCGCCATGTTCGAGCAGCAGCCAGCCCCCGCGCTCGAGATGAGCCGGGGCTTGCGCGATCAGCTGCCGCAGCGCCTCGAGGCCAGTCGGGCCCGGGCTCAAAGCGACCGCCGGCTCGTGCCGCAGCGCCGCCAGCGCGGCATCGCCGCCGGCGATGTAGGGCGGGTTGCTGAGGATGGCCTCGAACCGACGGCCGGCGAGCGGGGCGAACCAATCGCCGGCCAGAAATTCGATGTCCTGAAGCTTCAGACGCGCCGCGTTGCCGCGCGCCACCGCCAGGGCCGCCTCCGATCGATCGGTGGCCGTCAGCCGCCAGGCCGGTCGTTCGGAAGCCAGCGCCAGGGCGACCGCGCCGCTGCCGGTGCCGAGATCGGCCACGCGCCGCTCGCCGCTCGCCGCTGGTTCGGGCAGCAGGGCCAGCGCGCGTTCCACCAGCAGCTCGGTCTCCGGGCGCGGAATCAGCACGTCGGGGGTGACGTTGAGCGGCAGTGACCAGAATTCGCGCTGCCCGGTCAGGTAGGCGATCGGCTCGCCAGCGACGCGGCGACCCACCAACGCGCGGTAGCGCGTCGCGAGCGCGGGTTCGATCGGCAGCTCGCCGTGTGTGATCAATGCGGCGCGGGGACGATTCAGCACATGCGCCAGCAGCACCGCGGCGGCCAGCGGCGCATTGGTCTCGTGCGAGCGCAGCGCCTCGATGCCATCGATCAGCAGTTGGCACAGCCGGACCGGCTCGGCTAGATTGTCGGCCGTTCCCATGTTGGAGCCATTATGACCGCTTCCAGGCCGTCGCCGGGCGCCGTGCGCGTCAGCGATTTGCTCGAGCTGGCCGCGCGCCTGTTTCGCGCCACGCTGCTGAAGTGCCTGCCGCTCGGAATGCTGGCCATGGTGTGCTGGCAGCTGCCCAATTTCTATTGGACCGCCAGCGGGCACCAGATGAGTCTCAAGGCCCAGTTCGATCCTGGTTTCAACTTGCTGACCGTGGTTGGAACGGCGGTACAACTATGGCTGCTCGGCGCCATGATGCTGCGGCAACGCGCGATGGGCGTCGGCGCCCCGCTGGATTCGGCTGCGGAACTGCGCGCGGCGACGCATCGAATGCCCGTGATACTGCTGAGTGCGCTGCTGGCAACGATCAGCATCGCGGCGGGCCTGCTGTTGCTGGTGCTGCCGGGTATCTATCTGGCCGTGTGCTACCTGGTGTGGCTGCCGGTGGTGCTGTTCGACGGCATCGGTCCCTATGATTCGCTGCTGCGCAGCGTGCGCCTGATTCGTCCGCTCTGGCCGAAGGCACTCACAGCGCTGGTAATCGTGCTGCTGCTGGTCATCATCGCCGCGATCGTGTTTGGCGCGATCCTCGCGGCGCTGGCCGGTGTGCTGGGCAGCGAGGCTCCCGTATTTCAGGCGCTCAGTGCCGCGGGCACGGTGGCGTTCGGCGCGTTGTTCGTGGTGTTCCTGAGCGCGCTGCAGCTGGTGCTTCACTCGGCGGCGAGCAATTCGGCCTGATATTCCTGGCTCAGCGCCGAAAGCAGCTCATCGAGCGCGCCGTCCATGATCGCCTGCAGGCGATACAGCGTCAGGTCGATGCGGTGGTCCGTGACGCGGCCCTGGGGAAAGTTGTAAGTGCGTATGCGCTCGGAGCGATCACCGCTGCCGACCTGCAGTTTGCGCGATCGCGCCTGCGCGCTGCTCTGCTTCTCCTGTTCGGCCGCAAGCAGCCGTGCAGCCAGCAGCGACATGGCGCGGGAGCGATTCTTGTGCTGCGAGCGCTCATCCTGGCACTCGACGACGATGCCGGTGGGTACATGCGTAATGCGCACCGCCGAATCGGTCTTGTTGACGTGCTGCCCGCCCGCACCCGAGGAGCGGTAGGTGTCGATACGCAGGTCCGCGGGGTTGATCGTCACGCTCTCGATTTCCTCGAGCTCCGGCAGAATCGCCACCGTCACCGCGGAGGTGTGAATCCGGCCCTGTGCCTCCGTGGCCGGCACGCGCTGCACACGGTGCGTGCCTGACTCGAATTTCAATCGCGAAAATACGCCGCGGCCGACGATGCGGCAGATCACTTCGCGATAGCCGCCGTGCTCGCCCGGGCTTTCGCTCAGGGTCTCGATCTGCCAGCCCTGTGCTTCGGCGTACCGGCTGTACATGCGCAGCAGGTCGCCGACGAACAGCGCCGCCTCATCGCCGCCGGTGCCGGCGCGAATCTCCAGAAACACATTGCGTTCATCGCGCGGATCGCGCGGCAGCAACAGGCGCTCCAGTTCGGCATCGTGCTGCAGCAACCGTTGACGGATGGCGGCGATTTCCTCCTCGCCCAGTGCGCGCATGGCCGAATCCGCATCGGTCAAGATCAGCTCCGCATCGCGCAGATCCTGCTCCAGTTGCCGGTAGCCTGCGAACGCTGCCGCGGTGGGCTGCAGGCGTGCGTATTCGACCGAGAAGTCGCGGAACCGTTGGGAGTTTCCGAGTGTCTCAGGGTCGGCAAGCAGTGCCCCGAGCTCTTCGAAGCGCTGTTCCGCTTTTTCAAGCTTTTGACGGATTGATGCTTTCATCTTCAGCTATAGTCTAACGGCCATGAAGCTTTGGAACCGAAACCGCCGGCTAAAGGGGCTGCTGACGCGCATCGCGTTGTTCGGCGGCGCGCTGGCCGTTGTGCCGTGGAATGCGCAGGCGGCGCGCGGCACGCATGAGACCGAGGATTCCAACGCACTGATCATGACGGCGGAAATCGCGTTGCAGCGCGATGACTGCGGCCGCGCCGCGGCCAACTACACGATTGCCGCCCAGCGCCTGACAGATGTCAAATTGGCGGCACGTGCCACCGAGGTGGCACTCGATTGCGGCCAGTTCCAGGCGGCCGAGCGCGCCGCCGCGCGCTGGCGCTCGCTCGCACCCACCGAGCCGGCTGCGCTGCACGCCTCGATGCGGGCCGCGCTGGGTCTCTACAAGATCGATGACGCCCGCGTCGCCTTCGAGGAATGGGTCAAGAACGGCGGCCTGGCGAATGCCCGGGTAGCCGGCAGCGAGGATACCGGCGCGGCCGGAGTGGCCGAGGCCGTGCGGCTGCTGGCGCAGGAGTCGGGCGTGCCGGCAACACTCGCCATGCTGCGCGGCGAGCAGGCGCGGCCGTTGCAAACCGGCCCCTCGCAGCTGGCGCTGGCCGATCTGGCATTCGACGGCTGGAACTACCGCGAGGCCCTGCAATACGGGCAAAAGGCGCTCAGCGCTGGCGCCGCGGTCGCCCCCACGCAACTGCTGCTGGCGCGCGCACATGCGGGCCTCGGCGAGGCCGACCAGGCGGTGACGGCAGCGGCCGCGGCACACAACGCGGCTCCCAAGGAGCAGAGCTTCGCCTCGGTGGATGTGCTGATGCTGCTCGGGCGTGAACGCGAAGCGCGCACGGCACTCGAGACATTGCGCGATGTGCCGGCCTCGCACATGCAGGCGCAACGTCGATTGGGCCTGATGGCCTTCAATCGCGGCGATTACGAAGAAGCGCAGCACGACTTTTCCGAGCTGTTGAGCGATCACGATTCCTCCGCGGTGGCGGTGTACTACCTGGCTGCCATTGCCGACCGCCGCGACGATGTGGGAACGGCCTTGCGCGGCTATCAAATGCTCTCGGGCACCCCGCTGGATGGGGCCGCACGTGACCGCGCGGCGACGCTGCTCTATAAGCAGGGTCAGCGGGAGCAGGCGCTGAAGCTGCTGGTGCCGGGCGAAGACGCAAGCCCGCCCTCGCGCCTCAATGCCGAGATCGAACAGGCGCAATTGCTGTCAAACGGCGGCGAGGCCGATCAATCGCTGGCGCGCATCGATGACGCGCTGGCCCGTTTTCCCGCCCATCCGGACCTGCTGTATCAGAAGTCCATCCTGCTGGAGAAGGCCGGACGCACCGAGGCGGCCATCACGCAGCTCGAGGCGCTGTACCGCGATCGGCCGCAGGACGGCGCAATCGCCAATGCGCTCGGCTTCCTGCTGGCAGACCACAACCGCGAGCTCGCGCGCGCCGATCACCTGATCACGGCGGCGCTCAAGAGCGAACCCGACAATCCCGCCATTCTCGACAGCATGGCGTGGCTCGACTTTCGCCGCGGCCAGGCCCGAGAAGCCCTGCCGCTGCTGGAGCGCGCGTTTCGGCTGGCACAGGATGGCGACATCGGCGCCCATTGGGGCGAAGTGCTCTGGTCGCTGGGCGACAAGGCCAAGGCGCGCGAAGCCTGGAGCCGCGCGTTGATCGCCGATCCGGACAACGCGCTGGTACACGCCGCGCAGCAGCGGGCCGGCGTGCCGCAGATGCCCGCGAACGGTACCGGCACCTCCATCTAAACGATGACCATGCGGGGCTACTCAGGCATCCGCGCTGCGGGGCTGCTGGGCGTCACGGCCTCATGGCTGCTCGCCGCGTGCGTAAGCACCGCGCCGCATGGGACCAGATCCCTTCCGCCAAATGCCACGGTGCCCGCAACGGCCCCGTGGGAGCAGCGATTGCCCGCGCTGCAGGCCATCGCATCCTTCGAGATCGACGGCAAGATTGCCGCCAGCGATGGCAAACAGGGTTTCAGCGCGGGCCTGCGCTGGCGCCAGCATGGCGATGCGGCGAGCATCGATCTGTCCGCGCCGCTCGGTTTCGGAGCAGCCCATATCGAGCAGGGTGGCGATGGCCTGACGGTCACCACGGCGCAGGGCGCCACATTCACAGGTGCCGGAGCAGACAATCAGCTCGCCGCCACGCTGGGCTTCGAGCCGCCGTTGGGGAGCCTGCGTTTCTGGGTACTCGGCGCCAGCGATCCGGCCCTTCCGGCGCAGGAGTCGATCGACGAGCAGCAACGCCTCGCGCACCTCGAGCAGGATGGCTGGCACGTGGACTTCGAGGACTACGCAGTCGTGAATGAACAATGGCTGCCGCGACGACTCACCGTCACCCGCCAGGCGCTGCGGCTCAAACTCATCGTCAATACATGGCGTCTTTGACTCCGGCGCTGTCCTGGTGGCCGGCACCGGCCAAACTCAACCTGTTTCTGCATGTGGTAGGGCGCCGGCCCGACGGTTATCACGATCTGCAGACGCATTTCCAGATCGTCGATCTGTGCGATCGGATCGGCCTCGGCCGCCGCGAGGACGGTGTCATCGAACGCATCGAAGGCATGGTCGATGTCGAGCCTGAGAAGGATCTCGCGGTACGGGCGGCGCGCGTGCTGCAGCGCCACACGGGCACCAGCCTGGGCGCCAACCTGCACGTCATTAAACATATTCCGGCAGGCGGCGGCCTCGGCGGCGGCAGTTCCGATGCGGCCACGGTGCTATTGGCCTTGAATCGCCTGTGGAAAACCGGACTTGGCCTGCCCGAATTGGCGGCGCTGGGCCTATCGCTCGGGGCGGATGTGCCGCTGTTCGTCCACGGTGCCTCGGCCTGGGGCGAGGGGCGCGGCGAGCGGTTGACTCCTTTCGGTGCGCCCCCCCGCTGGTTTCTGATCGTTCATCCCGGCATCTCGGTCAGCACCGCCGAGATCTTCCAGGCCCCTGAATTGACAAGAAATTCTAGCCTCATCACAATGCGCGCCGCAGCGTTTGGCCAGACCCGCAACGACTGTCAGCCCGTGGTGCGTGCACGCTATCGCGAAGTGGCGGCCGCGCTCGATTGGCTGGACGCGCAACTGGAACCGCTTGAGGTGCACAACGGCGCGCGCCTGACCGGTACCGGTGCCTGTATTTTTGCCAGCTTCGAACGCGAGCAGGACGCGCGGCGAATCGCGCAATTGGTTCCGGATCAATGGAGCGGTTTCGTGGCCCGCGGCGTCGATCGCTCGCCGGCGCACGAGCAGTTGGAGACGGCGTGAGGATTTGAATACTGCTGGGGTGTCGCCAAGTGGTAAGGCAGCGGGTTTTGATCCCGCCATACGGAGGTTCGAATCCTTCCACCCCAGCCACGGTTCGATCAGATAGGAAAAGGCCATCGTGGATTCGGAGACCCTGGCGCTATTCAGCGGCAATGCCAATGCCGCGCTCGCGCATGACATCGCGCGGCACCTGCGGCTGACGGTCGGGCATGCCGACATCGGCCGCTTCAGTGATGGCGAGTCCAATGTCGAAATCATGGAAAACGTGCGCGGCCGCGATGTATTCATCGTGCAGCCGACCTGTCCGCCGACCAACGACCACCTGATGGAACTGCTGATGATGACCGATGCCTGCCGGCGCGCCTCGGCGGCCCGCATCACGGCGGTGGTGCCCTACTTCGGCTACGCGCGCCAGGACCGGCGGCCGCGCGCCACGCGCGCACCGATCACCGCCAAGCTGGTCGCCGATATGATCGGCGCCGCGGGGGTCAACCGCCTGCTGACGATCGACCTGCATGCCGAGCAGATCCAGGGTTTTTTTGGCATCCCGGTCGACAACGTGTATGGTTCGCCAGTGCTGCTTGGCGACGTCTGGCGGCAGCGCTATCCAAACCTGATCGTGGTCTCCCCCGACGTGGGAGGCGTGGTTCGGGCGCGCGCATTTGCCAAGCGCCTCGATGACGCGGAACTGGCGATCATCGACAAGCGCCGCCCGCGCCCGAATGAGTCCAAGGTCATGAACATCATCGGCGAAGTCGCGGGCAAGACCTGCGTGCTGATCGATGACATGGTCGACACCGCCGGTACCCTGTGCCTTGCCGCCAAGGCGCTGAAGGAAGAGGGTGCCGAGCGCGTGGTGGCCTATATCACGCACGCGGTGCTGTCCGGTGGCGCCGTAGAGCGCATCGCCACATCGGTGCTCGATGAGCTCGTCGTCACCGACACGATTCCCTTGTCGCAGGCGGCAAAGGATTGCGGGCGCATTCGCCAGCTCTCGGTGGCCTCGCTGTTGGCCGAGACGATCCGTCGCATGCGCGATGACGACTCGGTGAGTTCGCTATACATCGATTAGTTTTTGATTGGGTTTTTTGGGTGGCAGGCACAGGTCGCGGTGCGTGTCCTTTGAGTTAAACGAAAGTCAGGAGTTTGAAAATGCGTATCACGTATCAGGTAGGCGCGGATTCGCGTCACGATCAGGGCAAAGGTGCGAGCCGCCGCCTGCGTCGTGCCGGGAAGGTCCCCGCCGTCATCTACGGCGGGCAGGGCGGCCCGCGCAGTATCACGCTGGATCATCAGCAGTTGCTGACGCTGATCGACAAGGAGAAGTTCTACTCCTCGATCATCAGCGTCAACGTCGAGTCGGAGTCACAGCCGGCCATCATCCGCGATGTGCAGATGCACCCCGCTCGCAATGCCGTGGTTCACGTCGACCTGCAGCGGGTGGTCGAGTCGGAAAAGCTGAAGATTCACCTGCCGATTCACTTCAAGGGCGAGGCGGTTGCTCCGGGCGTCAAGACCCAGGGCGGCATCGTCTCGCACCTGATGCAGGACGTGGAAGTCAGTTGCCTGCCGGCCGATCTGCCCGAATTCCTCGAGCTCGATCTGTCGGGCATGAATCTCAACGACACCCTCGCGCTCGGAGACATCAAACTGCCCACGGGAGTCACAATCCCGGAGTTGGCGCATCGCAACCCGGTGGTGGTATCGGTGCACAGCCCGCGCGCGGCGGAGCCCGAGCCTGAGGCCGTGGCGGCGACCACGGAAGTCGCAGCGGCAGGCGCGGCGGCGACACCGGCTGCGGCGGCTCCGGCTGCCGGTGCCGAAGGTGGCAAGAAGGAAGAGGTCAAGAAAGACGCGGCCCCGGCCAAGAAGGAAGGCGGCAAAAAGTAAGCGACGCGGTCGATCGTGGCCGCGCTGCCGCTCAAGCTCGTGGTGGGCCTCGGCAACCCGGGGCCCAAATACGCGCGCACCCGTCACAACGCGGGCTGGTGGTTCATCGATGCGCTACTCGCGCAGCATCACGGCAGCTGGCGCCACGAGCGGGCGCTGCAGGTAGAGCTGGCGCGGGTGGCCACTGCGGCTTCCGAGTTCTGGCTGGCGAAGCCGCAGAGCTTCATGAATCGCAGCGGCGCACCGGTGCATGCGCTGGCTTCTTTCTATCGGATCGAGCCGGCCGAGATCCTGGTGGTGCACGATGAGATCGATCTGCCGCCCGGGGTCGCGCGCTTCAAGCAGGGCGGTGGCCACGGCGGGCACAATGGCGTGCGCGACGTGATCGCACAGCTGGGCCCCGACTTCTGGCGGCTGCGCCTGGGGGTCGGTCACCCGGGCGCCAAGGAGCAGGTGCTCGATGCGGTGCTGGATCGGCCGCAGCCTGGCGAGCAGCAATTGATCGATGCAGCGATGCAACGCGCATTGGACTGCATGCCCGAGATGCTGCGCGGGGATGGCCAGAAAGCCATGCACCGGTTGCACTCGGGCAATGACACTGGCGATGCCAACGGCAACGGCAACGGCGGCGAGGGAGCAAAGTAAGTGGCGATTCAGTGCGGCATCGTCGGGCTGCCGAATGTGGGCAAGTCGACCCTGTTCAATGCCCTGACGCGGGCACAGATCGCCGCGGAGAACTATCCGTTCTGCACCATCGATCCGAACGTCGGCGTGGTGCCCTTGCCGGATACGCGGCTCGGTGCGCTTGCCGCCATCGTTCATCCCGAGAAGATCCTCCCCACGGCCGTGGAATTCGTCGACATCGCAGGCCTGGTCGCCGGTGCCTCGCAGGGCGAGGGCCTGGGTAATCAGTTCCTGGCGCACATCCGCGAAGTCGATGCCATCGCGCACGTCGTGCGCTGTTTCGATAACGATGACATCGTGCACGTGGCCGGCCGCATCGATCCGATGTCGGACGTCGAGATCATCAACACCGAGCTGGCGCTGGCCGACCTGGCATCGGTCGACAAGGCGCTCGATCGCGCCATCAAGGCCGGCAAGAGCGGCACCGACAAGGACGCGGTGCGAAGACGCGCATTGTTCGAGCGCGCCAAGGCGCTGCTCGATCAGGGCAAGCCCGCGCGGCTGCTGGAGCTTGGCGAGGATGACCGGCGCGATCTGCGGGAGCTGCACCTGCTGACCGCAAAGCCCGTCATGTTCATCGCCAACGTCGATGAAGCCGGGCTCAAGACCGACAACGCCTATCTGACTGCGCTGCGCGCACGCGCGGCGGTCGAACACGCGGTGGTGGTGCCGGTATGTGCGGCGATCGAGGCTGAGATCGCACAGCTCGATGAGGCCGAGCGCGATGAATTCATGCGCGACCTGGGTCTTGCCGAACCCGGACTGAACCGCGTGATCCGCGGTGCCTACGAGCTGCTCGGGCTGATCACGTATTTCACCGCGGGACCGAAGGAGGTCCGGGCCTGGACCGTGCGCCGCGGCAGCACGGCGCCGCAGGCGGCGGGGGTCATCCATACGGATTTCGAGCGCGGCTTCATTCGCGCCGAGGTCATCGCCTACGATGATTACATCCGCTATCGCGGTGAAGCCGGCGCGCGCGAAGCCGGGCGGCTGCGGCTCGAGGGCAAGGAATATGTCGTGCACGAGGCCGACGTCATGCATTTTCGCTTTAACGTCTGATGTTTCGCACCCCATCGGCCCGGCCGACATTTCTTTAGATAGCATCTGCTATGCTCGGAGCGATGCTGCAGTGGGCGACCGATCGCTGGAAATTCCGACGCGCCGTCCACGCTGCAGTGCTCGCGGCCACGCGGGCGGGCGCTGAGCCGCCGAACCCCCGATCCATTCCGCAGGACATCCTGCTCGTGCCCTGCTGGCGCCGGCCCGAGATGCTCTGGCATTGCATCGACAATATCTGCAAGGCCGAGGGCCTCGAGGCCGTGCACGTGGTCTTCCGGCCCGACAGCGGTTTCGACCCGGATAACCTCGCGGTCATCCGCGAGCACGCCCAGCGACTGCCCAGCCATGAGATCCAGGCCGCGCCGCGCTGTCCCTATCGTCGCACCAAGCTCAGCGCCAATATCCTGCTTGGGTATCTGAATGCCGCGGCTCGGGCGCGCCGCTACGTCTACATGGTCGAGGAAGACATCATGGTCGGGCGCGATTTCTTTCGCTGGCATGCGGCCGTGCATGCGCAGCGTGCGGGCCTGTTCTGCTCGATCGCCGTTCGTAATCACAATCGCGAGGTGCAGACGCCCGACGATCCGGATGGTTACTACCTGAGCGGCGGCGATTATTGTTCCTGGGGTGTTTGCTTCGATGCCGCGGTCATTCGCGAACGCATCGCGCCGCACGTCAATCTCGCCTATCTGGCGCACCCCAAGCGATACCTGCGGCGGCACTTCCCGGACAGCCGCGTCAGCTTCGGCTTCGTCGAGCAGGCGAGCCTGCTGCGTCGGATCCAGGAGAGCGGTTCGCTGCCTATCGCCTACCCGGCCACGCCGCGCGCCTTTCATGCGGGTTTCTACGGCCGCAACCGGCCCGGCGTCATCGAGGGCGCGCTGCAGGAGCGCGTGCGCCGGCTGGACGGGATGATCTACGATTGCACTGCCATGCGCGGCGCGGCGCTGTCGGATCGTTACGCCGCCGACAGCGAACCGGTGCCGCTGGATATCATGGGCGGGCAGGGTCTGCACGAACTGGATTTACCCTCGGCCTGAGGCTTTGTGTACCAGGTTTCACGAAATCCCTCGCTGGTATGTGTTCGACTGGCGCGGCTGCGTCCCACGCAGCTGACCGTCGGCTACATGGAAGTCACCATCAAGGCGCGCGAGTGGGCGCGTCTGCCGCGCAAACACCTCAAGGCGGAGCTCGAGAGCCACGTGTTCCCGGCGGTGATCGGGCCCAAGGGGGAGCACTACATCATCGACCATCATCACCTGGGGATCGCGCTGATCGAGCAGGGCGTCAGGGAAGGCTATGTGGCCGTGCTCGATGACCTCTCTTACCTGGAACCGACGGTGTTCTGGCGGACCATGGAATTCCGCTCGTGGAGCCATCCCTACGATCGCCGCGGGCGCCGCTGCGACTATCGCGATATGCCGCGGCGCCTGAAGGACCTGCAGGATGATCCTTATCGCAGTCTTGCCGGCATCGTGCGCCGCGCCGGCGGCTATGCCAAGGACGAAGCGCCGTTCGTGGAATTCCTGTGGGCGGATTATTTTCGCCCGCGCGTGGCCGCAAAGCTGATCCGGCGCGCGCCGGCGCGCGCGCGGCAAGCCGCCTTGCGGCTGGCGCATTCGGAGGAGGCGCGCTATCTGCCCGGGTGGAGCGGTCAGGTGTCGAAGTAGGCGGCGCTCGCTGCCGCGGCCGTCATCAATGAGGCGCCTTCATGGCTTGTCCCCGCTGGGCGTGCGGACTGCGAACTGCGCCGTGCTCGAAGCGCCTCCGGCAAAGTGCAGCGTGATCGACACCTCATCGCCCGGTTTGAGTGGCCGCGTAGGTTGCTCGAGCATCAGGTGATAACCGCCGGCGGCGAGACGGAGCGCGTGGCCGGGCGGAATTTCTATCCTCGATACCGGCTCCATCTGCGAGACTCCGTCGCGTTGGACACTGTGATGCAGCGACACCTCGGCAAAGTCGGGGCTGGTGGCGCCGGTCAGCAGCTGCACCCGGGTGCCGGTGTTGGTGAGCGTCACGTAACCGCCAGCGGGCAGATTCGCGGGCAGCCAGCGGATCCAGGCATCGCTGACGGCGATGGTCGCCGGTGGCGCGGCCGCAGCGGCGACTGCGCTCGCTGCGATCCAGAAGCAGAGCAGCAGGCTGGTGAGCAATTCGCGTTGCAGCCGGCCGGTGATCAGGCGTCGCATAGGGTTTCGCATGGTACGACACGCGAACGAGGCGACGCTACCGCCGCGCCGGTCAGGCCCAGCTGCGCCGACCGGACTCGGGCCTATCAAAGACCTCGCGCCGGTGATAATCCAGAAAGAGGCGTTGGCGGAGTTGAAACAGCCCGACTTTCATGGGCATCCGCAGGTTCCAAGAGGTCAGGATCGCGGGATTCAGGTGGCGCGATGCCAGCAGGTCGCCCTCATCGGAGAAGGAGATGTAGCCGCGCGCGAACAGGTGCGCGATATGCGGCGAGAGCAGCAATCCATTGCAGCCATCGAGTTTCTCCTGATCGTCCGAAACGCTCCAGGGCTTGATGTGGCAGGCGCGAAGATGTCGCCGGTCGAGCAGACCGGTCAGCCGACAGGCATTCTCGATTTTCTCGAGGCTGCGCCGGAAGACACCCAGCCCACGGCGTGCGCGAATCAGCTGCTGCTTCTCCTCGGGATTCAGATCTGTGCGCCGAACGATCGAGGTCTCGACCCAGTCATTCGCAAGCTCGGATACGGCTGCGGATTTGATCTGAGCTTCGACATCTTCAAGCTGCTGCGACAGAAGCTGACGCAGGACCTCCGCCATGGCGGTGGATACCGGGCTCAGATACACGGCCGGATTGCGTGCACCGGAGGATCGCAGCGGCGACTGATTCTGCGGCAGCACGGCCTTAAGCTGCTCCATGTGCGCGCGCGGGCGCAGCGGCAGCGCGAGTTCGAAGAAGCGCACCGGCAGATACCAGCCCTGCGGGGAAACTCCGGATTTGGAGGATGACGCCAGTTCGTGCGGCCGCGCCGCCTCCATGGCCTCGCGCAGCGCAATACCGACGCCGCGCACGGCCCCATCCGCAAACGCGAAAATCAGATCGCCGGTCTGTACGCGCAGCATGTTCTGCGCCGCGTCCGTCGGTTCGCCCTGCTTATCCTGTGCCGTCCACAGATAGTCGCCCATGAGGCCGCGGCTCACGACCTTGCTCTGATTGACCCACCAGTACTGCGATTCCGGCTGCCCGTTCATGGGGGCAAGAATAGCGCCATTTCGGAAGCCGCTAATGTGCCCTAAGCACCAGATTTAGTGACGTTTTTTTAACCAGCGTTTACCATCGAGCGCGATGCCCATAGAATGCGCGTCCCTCGAGGCTAGGTAGCTCAGCTGGTTAGAGCGTGGCACTCATAATGCCGAGGTCGTGAGTTCGAGTCTCACCCTAGCCACCATTCGATCAAGGGTCTGTGCCCCTTGGAAACGCCATGGCGCCATATCAGAGCCGTATCCATATATCGAAAGCGTGGCTTGAGCATACAAAGTCTTGGTTCTTCTCCAAGCGGCGATCAGAATGTGTCTCTGATGAGTCCAAGAAATCGCATTGATGACACTAGCCCCGTGAAGCGACCAAGCAGTGTTGAGCAAGGGCCGGGCTCGCAGATGTTCGGATCAACGCTAGCGGCTATTTTTAATGCGCCGAAATATCACTGCGCGCTGAAAGGTACGCTCGGCAGCCCCGAGTTTGCTGTGACACGGCTTCAGTCAGGCCCGAGACCTTTTGAGAAGGCCCCAATTTACCCCAGGGATGACGCGTTGCTCGTATGCGTATCGCTGACTCCGACGGCCGTCAATCAGTGGCGCGCCCTTTATGGGGGACGGGAAGTGGGCGTGTCAAAGTCAATCGCGTTCGCGACGACAGCTCTCGA